>Ga0247610_10007074_pt1 | contig 11554 bp, 10 predicted proteins | sample 174DNAGHGhighgp2_FD_193483 | JGI IMG/M metagenome (GOLD analysis project Ga0247610, IMG submission 193483) | Sheep rumen microbial communities from Palmerston North, Manawatu-Wanganui, New Zealand - 1742 DNA GHGhigh gp2 | ecosystem: Host-associated > Mammals > Digestive system > Stomach > Rumen...
ATACTATGTATTCAAATATATCAACATCAATAAATGATTTAAAATACTTATATAATTTCTTTTTACGTTCTTTTTCATCAGCATATTTATAATATTCATATTCTTTAAAATAATAGGCAATTTCATCCTTAAATTTATCATTATCTAATGAATATAAATATTTGATGAATTCATCAAATTCTTCATATGATTCAAGAAAATATTTTAAACTATAATCAATTATTTGAAATGATGATTTATTATCTAATATATAATCGACAATACAATGCCATCCAATTAATCCAAATTTTTTACTATAATATCTAGAATCAAATTCTTTACAATAAAATATTAACATAGGTCTAACTAAACAACTAAAATCATCAATCATAGACGTATCATCTAATGATTTCAAATATTCTTCATTCGTTTTAACATAAATTTCTTCCTCATAAATAAGTATAATCATTATTAAAGCAATCTAAATTTATATAAAAATATAACTTAATTATTTGTTATTATAAATCATTAAATAATATTATTGGATTGAGTTTCATACATTTTAATCCACTATTTTCAAAAGCATATTCACTAATTTCAATATTTTTATTAGGTAATACGATTTTAGTTAAATTATAACATTCATTAAATGAAAAATCATTAATTTTCTTTAAATTTGTACATTTTGATAAATTAATATCTTTAATATATTTACAATTTGAAAAAGCATATTTTAATAGTTTGAATTTATAAATAATTTAAATATTGTTAATAATTTGTGAATGTTTTGAATTTGCTATTAAATATTATAATTTGTTAATAATTTGTGAATAAATTAAAAACATTATAAACTAGATTAAACTAAATTAAACTAAATTAAAAATATAAATATTTGATATAAACTAAATTAAAGAAATATACATTTTAAAACAACACACATTTATTTCCCATTTTCTTGAAAATATTTTTCTTCTTTCTATTATCAATTACAATAACATCACTATTATTTTCTGATTCATGTTTTATTTTTTGAATTTCAACATATCTTTTAATAACTGTTTCAAATAATAATGAAATATTGGTTTTTGTTTTAGCACTTGTTTTAATATATTCAATGCCGGTATCATTTTTAATTGCTTCTAAATCATTATCTGTAATTTCAATTTGTTCTGTTAAATCACATTTATTAGCAGCAATAATTATTGGTAAATTATCAAATATATCAACATCATTAATTAATTTAATTTGATTCAAAAAATCATGTAGTTCAATTAATGATTGTGCTGAAATTAAAGAACAAACACAAATATAACAATTAGCAGCTCTAATATATGAATCTCTTAATGCTGAATATTCTTCCTGTCCTGCTGTGTCCAATATTTCAAATGTAATTAATTCTCCATTAATTAATATCGATGTACGATATGAATCTTCAATTGTTGGATCATAACCTACTAAAAAATGACCTGATACTTGTTGAACTGTAATTGATGATTTACCTGTAGCACCAGCACCTAACATTACAACAGTAATATTTTTTCCTTTTTCATTTAAATATGTCATAAGTATAATTTATTTCTAAATAAATAAAAAAATATATTTTATTATTATCTTATTTTTGTTTATTTATATACAAATATTTTGATTGAACATCATTTGCTTCATAATTATTAACATATTGAATCATTTTTACTAAATCTTCAATAATATCATAATTTACACCTAATTCTAAGAAATAATTAAAACATTCTTGTTCTGGTTTATTTAAACATTGATTGACTAATCTATTAAATTGAATTTTAATATCACCACTATTTAAAGTTAAATCTGTTGAATTATTAATATGTTTAGATGTTAAGAAATAAACAATGGCTTCAACTTTATTTTTATTATATTCATATCTATTAAATATAAATGAATTTAAAATTTGATTAATGTTCATTACTTTTGGTGATGTTGAAATATGTGTTCTATTATCAATATTTTGTATTATTACAGTTGAAGGATAATTTGATATTTTAACACATTCTTCATAAACTTCATCTGATGGTAAATCTTGGAATACATAATTTTCAACATGTTCATTTTTGTATAACGCATCACATATTCTAAGCAAATTATGTATCTCTTCCTGTGTAGTTGCTGCCTTTAATTCAGATTCTAATTTTGGAATAATTTTAGAATCTTCAGTTTTAGTATTTTGAGTTAATGTAATGATTGATGTAGGAGTTGCCATTTATTTTAATTAAAAAATTATTTGGATGATTATTTTATAAAACAATAAATAAAAGAAATATTCCAATAATCAATAATTTAATTAGACTCATTGTAAGAATTTTTACTAAATCATATATAATTATATTTCTATTTATTAAATATGCTAAATCATTTAAAATATCTATAATTATCATTGGAGCAAATATAATTATAAATATATCTTTAGGAACATAAATTTTAGTTAATAATGAATATACATTTGAATAACATATATCATGAATTAAATCATATATAATTAATTGTAATATATTTCTATCTTTATTTTTATCATTAACATACATTAATAAATGTTTAATCATTGTAATTATCGAAATTATAACAAATATTTGCCACATTTAATTATAGAAGTATAAAAAAATAGTTTGTGTTTTAATATTTATGTTTTGTTTGTTATTTATGTTTAATTAGTTTTGATTTTATGTTAATTAATTTATGTTTATTTAATTTTGAATTTATATTTCAATTTATATTTTTAATTTATATTTCAATTTTATGTTTAATTTATTTATAATTTGATTTAAATTTATATTTCAATTTTATATTTAGATTATGTTTTAATTTGATTTATATTTCATGTTTAGATTTAATTTAACTAATAAAATCAGTCAATAAATATTTAATATTACATTTTAATAAATCGGAATATTTTAATTCAATCCATTTAATTCCGTTATATCTCATATTTTTTAATTCACCTTTATATTTTAATCTTTTATGTTTTACATTCTCACTCGAATTATATTTAATATTCAATTTATCACATTCATTTTTAATTCTATTAACTATATTATTATAATTATCAAATATTTTAACCATTTGATTCATATCTTCAAATGTATTTTCTATTATTTTAACAATATTAATTTCATCAACATCATGAATATCATAATCAATGCTCATATCTTTTTCAGTTATATTTTTTGAAAATGTTTTATCATTAATATTATTCATAAAATGAATTTTTATTGGACATGTTGAATAAATATAATTTTTCCATTCTTTGATATTTTTAAATTTAGGTTGTATTTCCATAAAATGTTTAATTATTTCATTTTTTTCATTTAATTTAATTATATTTGTATTTATATGTAATCCTATTGTATAATCATTGATACAATTTGGATGACAATTATAAGCAGGTCTTACATTCATAACAACATTATATTTCTCATTATTTTTATTTATTACTTTTGAATCTTTAATAAATCCATTACTTAAACATTTTAAATTTGTTTTATAATCTTTACATTCTATATCAGGTAATATTGGAATATCAGCATTATTATGAACAAATAAAAATCCTGCTGATATACCACTAAGTATTAAATTATGTGGAAATTGTTCTGATTTATATATCTGAACATCATTATTATCAGAATTTAAATATTTATAAATATATTCATATTGTTCATTATTTCTTACTTTTTTTGAATCTTGATATATTTGAACAAATGGTGAATCATATAATTTATTTAAAGACATTTTAATTAAAAAATAAATATTGTTTATTTATTCATTTAATTTAATTCATTTACTTTCAATATCAATATTTAATTTATTTATATTTAATTTATTTATTTTCAATTTAATTATTTTACTTAGTATTGATTTTAATATTAATTTAATTCATCTTTAATTCATCTTTAATTCATTTACTTTCAATATCAATATTTAATTTATCTTTAATTTTCAATATCAATTTTCAATATAAAATTTATTATTTATTTAAATGTCTTATAAAACATTTGATATTGTTAATAAATTTGATAATATAAATATTAGAACTAATTCATTATATTATAATCAAGATGTATTAAATTATTTAGATAAAATTATTAAAAAATATTCAATAAAATATAAAAATATTAAAGACATAAAAAATAATTGTATTAATGAATTGTTATCAATTACATCATTATTATATGATTCTAAATTTAACATAATAAGTGATTATAATGAAAATAAAGAAAAAGAATTAAAATATGAAAATAATCTTACTATAATTTTTAATATAAATAATTTTGAAAGATTATTATTAAATATTGGTTGTTATTGTATATTAATAAATTTAACAAATTTTTCAAATGAAATTAATAAAATTAATAAATATATATTTGGTAATACTATTAGAATATATATACATCCGTATTATATTATATTTGGTAAAATTTGGATAATTGCTAATTGTTCTCATATTGCTAAACATTATTTAGATGATTATATTTTATATATACCAAATTTATATATAGAATTAAATATAATATCAACTTATTTAAATATTTTATATAAAAAAATGGAAATGTATTTTAATTCATCAAATTCTTCAAATTTAAATAAAAATACAAATTTAGATATAATGAAAAAAATAATGAATGATAAAGAAATACAATCAATATTTAATAAATTTAAATTATTTCAATAATTTTGATAAAATATATTCATCAGTAATTTTATGTTGTCTATTAAAATAATTAATTAATAAATCATAATGAATTGGATTTATATATAGTGATGAATATTTAACTTTTTCTTTATCTCTTTTTAACCAAGCATCATATTTTCCTTCTTTAATTAATTTTGTTGCCAATTCAGCAGGATTAATTATATCATTAATTACTCCATTACTTTCAATATAATTGGATAAATTTGGAGTATCATTAATTGCACTTGCTAAATTAGTTAAAACATGTGATATTTCAAAAATACTTGCTACAGGTCTAGTTATCATATCATCTGGAATATCTAAATAATCATCATAATTATTTTGTATTTTTGATGTCATTTAAATTTTATAAAAAAATATTGTATTTAATAAATTTAGTTATATGGATAAAAATTAAATTTTGTTCCATTTATTTTTGTATAGCCTCCACTTAATGTTTTAACACTACAACCTTTAATATATGATTCTTCATCATTATTTCCTAAATTTTCAATAATTTTATTAATTGATTCACCACCATTTAAATTTTCTTGTTCTTGTTTTTGTTCTGAATTTTCTTGTTCTTGTTTTTGTTCAAATTTTTTAATGTTCTCTTGGATATCTTTGTCATTTATTGCTTCAATATCATCAAAATCATATTCTAAAGAATATTCATCTGAATCATCATCCTCATCCTCATCTGAATCATCTTCATCTAATGATTCTATATCTTGTAAATATAAGGAAGCAATTTTATTTTCATTATCATCTAAATTATCATTTTCATCTAAATTATCATTTTCATCTAAATTATCATTTTCATTCTCATTTTCATCTAAATCCTCGTCTAAATCTTCATCTGAATCTTCATCTAAATCTTCATCTAAATCAATATTTTGTGAATATAATGAACAAACATTTTCATTATCTTCATTGTCATCATTATCACCGCCATTTACATTTAAATCTTCATTATCATTATTTTCTTCATCTTCAATATTTTGATTATCGCGTTTTCCATATATTTCTTCTAATGTTTTTAAACTCATATTTTGTTCAATAGTACTATCTATATCATTTATTATTTCATTATCTGATGAATTAATTCTAATATTGCTATTATTAAGCATATTAGGTAATAATAAATCAGTATATTCATTTGAATTTTCAATATCTTTAATATTGCCGCCATTAAATGTAGTTTTATATGAATAATCAAATTCTAAATCTGATAAATCATTATTTTTAATGTTTTTATCATTATCATCAATATTAATTTCTCCTCCCATTTGTGAATCATTATTTAAATTTTTATTTAGAAAATTAAAAATCTTATTAGTGTTAATTGGATTGGCCCATAAATATGTCATTTTAATATTTAAATAAATATAAAAATAAATCACAAAAATATTAATTTATTCATTTATAATTTCAATACATATCAATTAATCTACCCATATTTGTAAATCTAATATTATATTTTTTATTTATTTCTTCAATTTTATTAATATAATCATTATCATTTAAATCTATTTGTTTTTTCATTAATGTATTTAAATTCTTAATTCTAAATATTTCATCATAAGCATGAATAATTTGACTTAAATAATTTGGATCATAATTTGATTCTTCTTTTCTTCCTCTTCTCTTAATTCTTGAAATGCAGATATTAACATCAACTTTTAACCCTATAATTCTTTTATTAATTCCTGTTTCAATATCATTAGCAATTGTATCTATTACACTTAAAATTATATCATCTATATTTCCAATAAAACTTTCAATATGTGTATCATTATCTAAATATGATGGAAAATCACAAAGTTTATCATATTTCAACATTTTTTCATACAATGAATATAATGTTAATTCATACATATCTTCAGGTTTATTTTTATTTGTAATATTAGCAAATATTAAAATTGAATCATCTGGAACTCTTTCCATCATTATAATATTTGAATTTGTATCAATTTTTGTATATGAATTTTTATATGTATCAAGAATATAATTTTGAAATGTTGAATTTGTAGTTTGTCCAGCAATAAACCTTGATAATAATTCTGAACCAATTGTTGGATCTGAATTTATATATTCTTGAAGAATACCAACATTAAATTCATATTTAATAAATAACATATATAATTTTTCTAATAATGTTGATTTTCCAGCAGATATTGGACCAGATACAGAAAATTTATATCCTTTCATTTTTGATTTTAATGGTAATAACATTTTCTTAAAATAATCTTCAATGTATGAATCAATTTTTAATTCTTCAGTAGAAAAGATACCCATTTAAAGTCTATAAAAAAATATATTTAAAAATGTTTTAATGTTTTAATGTTTTAATGTTTTGTTTTAATGTTTTAATGTTTGTGTTTAATTAATTATTTCAATTTATATTTATTTAATTAATTATTTCAATTTGTATTTCAATTAAATATTATTATTATTATTATTATTATTATTATTATTATTATTATTATTATTATTATTATTATTATTAATGTTTTATTTTATTTATATTTCAATTTATATTTTATTTATATTTCAATTTATATTTTATTTATGTTTCTTATTTCAATTTATATTTTATTATTTATGTTTTAATTAAATTATATTCCTATTACTGTTTTATATAATTTAACACCTTTTCTAATTAATTCTTTTGTATCTTCATTTAATATATTTTTAGGATATTTAACATAATTTCTTTCTATTCTTAAATCAAAATGTTTGAAAGGTAATTTTTCATTATCATTTAAATTTATTTGCTTAATTATAATATTATCAAAAAGTTCTAAATCATCTGAATCTGATAATTCATATTCTTCTGATTCTGAATCCGAATCATATTTATTTTTAATAATATTAATCTTTTCACTTTTAAAATTACTCAAATCGATCCATGAACATTCATCAATAGTTTCATTATTAAATGTATTTAAATCGACGTCAATAATTGTATATTCTATATCTTCTAAATTTAATCTATTTAATATATTAAAATATTTTAAATATTTAGCACTATCACTTGGTGTATGACCTATAAAATGATATTTAATTCCATAATTAATTTTTTCATTAATACTATTCATTGTTGGTCTATTCCATACAATATAAGTTAATAATATACTATATGGAGAATGTAATTCAAAATATTTTGATTTATCATTAATCATATATTTAATTATATTTGTCATACATTCATTTAAAATATTTACTAATTCAGGTTTATATTTTAATCCATGATATTTATATAATAAATTTGTTTTAAATATTTCATCATATAATGTAAAGAATTTAAATAATCCTTGATGTGTTTGTATAGTATGTGTTATTAAAATTTGTTTTGCTGGATTGAAATATTTAATTATATCATCAGTTAGTTCGATTTCTAAATCAAATTGTTGTGATTCTTGGGTTATATTTTGATTTGAATTACAATTAAATAATTCATCATTAGGACTTAATATATATCCAAAAGTATATGGATTTCTTAAAGCAAATTCAATAAATAAACTATGAATTTCATCAAATCTACAATTATTAGCATTTTTATATTCATTTAATATATATCTTGGTATTCCTCCGCATTTTATAAATTCAAAATCATGATTTCCAAAAACCCAATTAACAATTTTATAATTAAATCTTTGAATAATAATTATTAATGATTCAATCATTGCCATTACATGAGAATGTATTCCTCTATAAATAATATCACCAGTATAAATTATTTTTGTATTAGAATTAATATTTTTACAGAAATCAAATTCAAATTTATCAACATCTTCATCATATCTTACATTTTTAATAATTCTAGCTTTTATTAATGGTGAAAATAATTGAAGTACTGAGCCATGAATATCACCAACAATATATATTTTAGGTTTATTTTGATTCTCATTTATATTTTCATTTTGATTCTCATCATTATTTATATCATCATTTTCATTATTATCATTTATATTTTTATTTTCATTTTTATCATTTTCATTTTTATCATCATCAATATTTTCATTTATATTTTTATTTTGATTCTCATTTATATTTTTATTTTCATTTTCATTATTATCATTTATATTTTTATTTTCATTATTATCATTTATATTTTCATTTTCATTAATATTTTCATCATTATCATTCTCATTCCTATCTTCATTTTCATCATTCTTATTATCACCAATATTTTCATTTTCATATTGTAATTCTTTTAATTTTTTCAAATCAATATCAATCATTTTTTTAAAAGTTTCTTCAGAGTAAAATTTAGGCATTATATTTTTCAAGAATTCAGAATTTACATCAATATTTCTTGATAATGCTTCAGATTCCATATAATACAAATGTAAATATTCTTCTCCATCCATTTATTCCTTTATTCATTTAATTTAAAAAAGTATTTTTAATATTTATTTAATGAATACAATTTTAACAATATTCTTAATTTTAATCACAACATTATTAATAATTATATTTTATTCAAAATATAAATTTAAAATTAAATTATTCTTTAAACTTCATTTTAAAAACAGAAAATCAAAAATAAATCCAATTATATTTGAAGATAGTGTTAATGTTTATTATGCTGATGATGACATAATTGAAGGAATAGAACAATTTAAAACAACAATTATTAATAAAATTAATGATGCTACAAATACAATTTTAAATGTAATAATATCAGAATATCCAATTTTAGTATATAAATCAAATAAAAAACATTTAACATTTAATGAAACAAATGCTAATGAATTAATTAATTTTATTGATACATTAACAGGTACTAATTATGCTATTTTACAACAAATGCCAAACAAATTAAGATTTTATATTAATCAACCATCAACAGAAAAACAAAATTTATTTAGATATAAAGCATTTAAAGATATAATTCATTTCTTTCCTAATAATTTATTAAGTGATTTTATTAATTATATTTATGTATCATTTTCAATTTCAAATAATTCATTTTCAATTTCAAATAATTCATTTATAAATCCAAAAGAATTATCAGAATTTATGTCAATATTTACTAAAACAATTAAAAAAGATTCTCAATTAATAAATTATTGTTCAAGAACTTTAATTTTTAAATTACTAAATTCATCAAAATTAATTAAAATATTATGTTATTCATCAATATCAGATAATCCATCAAAATTTGAATTATATGATTATGTAAAACCATATTTAAAAACATTTAAACAAAATGTTAATGATTCAAAGTCATTAATTATAATTTTGGATAGTACAGATAATATAATATTTACATCAAAAAATATTATTACATCTGAACATTGTGAGCCATTGCAAGAAATAACAACTAAAACAATATTTGAAAATAATGATTTTAAATCAATTTTATTTAATTTATATTCATCAACTAAAGATAAAAAAATGCTATATATTCTTATTGTAATAATAAAATTAATTAATCAAATTAGATCTGATGAATTTAATGAAAGAATTAATCAAGCTATAATGAATATTGATAATGAATATATTAATAAATATTATTCAACAGAAATTGAAAATTATTTATATATGTTATTTAAGTATTATTCAAATCAAAAAATGAAAAAATTAATTGAATTATTTAAAATAACTATTCCAAAATTTGAAATTACAACAAGTTTAAATGGTGTTGAATGTTTGGATGAATATGATTTAAGAGAAAAAGATGTTAATGATGTTATTAAGATATTAAATTTATTAAAATATGCTAAATATCCAAAATCAAAAACAATTATAATATCTGATTATTCAAAAACAACAGCATATATGAAAATTGTTAATCATAAATTAGTTAAAGAAGATATATATTATGAAGATTTCATGGAATTAAAAAGATTAGTGTTTATGTGTTATAAAATTGGGGTGAAAATAAAAATTATAAATATTGTATCTAATCATTTCTTTAAAATATATTTCACTACAAAACAATATTTAGAATTACATGAATTAGACCATAATATATTTCCAATTGATTATAATCATTTTAATAAAGATTTAGATATATATCAAAATTTAAATACTATTATTGAATTTGTTAATTTAAAAAGTAAATATCCATCTTCATTTTTAGGATTGACTGATTCAGTTAGTTATGATTCTTTATTTAATGATATAATTATGAAAACATATACAATAATAGCTGAAACTAAAAAATATATTCCTGATGTTGATAATATTAAATATATTGAATTTAACATTAGAAATCCATTAGTAATTACACCTAATTCAATTTGGAAATATCCAAAATTATTAAATGATACAATGTTATTTGATTTAACTGGTAAATTTAGTATAGCAGCAAAATTTTTATATTCAATATTTGTTGATTCATCAAGTTTATCAAAAGAAGTTGAAAAATATAAAGAATTGTTTTATGAAATTGGCATTGAAATGGATATAACTAATTTTGAAAAATGAATGTTGAAATTGAAATTAAATGTTAAATGATATATGATAAATTAAATATTGAATCAAATGAAATATAAAATTGAAATGAATAATGAAATAATGAATGATAAATTAAAAATTAAATATTGAATCAAATGAAATATAAAATTGAAATGAATAATGAAATAATGAATGATAAATTAAAAATTAAATATTGAATCAAATTGAATAATGAATAATGAATGAATAATGAAATAATGAATGATAAATTAAAAATTAAATATTGAATCAAATTAAATAATGAAATATAAAATTGAAATGAATAATGAAATATTGAATCAAATTAAATAATGAAATATAAAATTGAAATGAATAATGAAATAATGAATGATAAATTAAAAATTAAATATTGAATCAAATTGAATAATGAATAATGAATGAATAATGAAATAATGAATGATAAAT
>Ga0247610_10007076_pt1 | contig 11553 bp, 9 predicted proteins | sample 174DNAGHGhighgp2_FD_193483 | JGI IMG/M metagenome (GOLD analysis project Ga0247610, IMG submission 193483) | Sheep rumen microbial communities from Palmerston North, Manawatu-Wanganui, New Zealand - 1742 DNA GHGhigh gp2 | ecosystem: Host-associated > Mammals > Digestive system > Stomach > Rumen ...
ATGGTATCCAGCAGATCCTTGCCGATGTCTGCGCCGCCGGCTTCCTTCTTGGCCTTTCCGATGGACTCAATGACTCCCGGCAGCATTTTCAGGGCAATGAAAACCAGCCCCAGTTTTTCAACCATCTGAATCAGCCGGGTTCCAAACCGTTCAAGGCCGGTCACCGCTGCGTCTTCGTTCTTTGGCCGCTGATTGGCTATGTACATCAGGGCCCCCATAATTGCACCGATTGCAACGCTGAATATTCCCAGCGTCCAGGCCGCCGACTGAACCTTTTGTTCATCCAGTGCTGTCAGCAGGGAGATGGCTGCGCCAATCATCAGAATGCCGCCAGCAAACTCCATAAACTGAAGCCCGAAGCTCTGGAATTCTCCGATCTTTGACATCCATCTGGCGGTCAGCATGCCGAGGATTTTGGTAATGATGAATCCGATGGGAATGATAGCTGCAAGCAGCAGGGTTTGCAGATCCCCTGGCTGCATGTTGCCGTTCAGCAAACGCCCGGCAGCGCCGATGACGTCACTGAAGGCGCCGATAACGCCCTTCAGGAAGTCGCCGACATTGACCAGAAAAGAGCTGACTTCCGGGGGAATGACGACACCTTCGACGGCATCGAGCACCCTTGTAAAGAAGTCAGCAACCGAGGTCAGCAGCGTGGACAGGAAGCCGTTCTTGGCCGTGGCATCCTCCAGTGCCTTCGCGTTTTCCTCTGCCATTTTGACGGATTTTTCATCCGCGCCCTGCGTGGCCGCGGCATTGCCGGAAAACAGACCGGTAATCCATCCCCAGGTGTTGCTCAGGAACTCGCCGATGGCGCGCCAGCCTTCCCAGGCAACCACGTCGTTCCATACACCCTTGATGCTCTCCCAGATACCGCTCAGCCACACCACCACCGGCGCTTCTGTCGGGGTCACAGTGTGCTGCTTGATGTACATGCCCTGGGTGCTTCCGGCGCCGAACTGGTACTGAATCCAGTTCCAGGTGTCGGTCAGAAACCCGGCAATGCTTTCAAACACCGGCTTTGCTGCCGGCATAAAGGTATCGTTCCAGAAGCCTGTGATGCTTTCCCATATGCCGCGGATCCAGGTTACAATGCCGGGCTCGCCGGTCTGATCGTCCGGCTGCGTAAAGAAAGCAACAGCTGTTCCGGCGGTTTCAGCAATCCAGTGCCAGGTATCAGAGAAGAACGCTCCGATGCCGTTCCAGATTCTCATGCCGTCCTCGCCAAGGATCGTGTTGTTCCAGAAACCACGGATACTTTCCCAGACATCGCTGATCCATTTGATCATCGGACTGGTCGGGCTTTCAGGGGATGCTGTCTGTTCCTCCTGTCCTGCTCCGAATCCGAAAGTTTTCTGCAGCCATCCCCAGATGTCCGTAAAGAAGTCTCTGATGTCCTGCCAAACTTTCCAGCCGGTCACTTCATTCCAGGCGCCAACCACTGTCTCCTTGGCGTCGGTGAAGAACTTGGAAATCTTGGTCCATCCGTCCCATCCGACGATGGTGTTCTTGAAACTGACAAATCCGTCAAACACGCCGCCGAGGCCGTTCTCGTTGGCCCACTCCCGTACAACCTGCTTGAACTTGGTCCATGCGTTTTTCAGCCAGGTGACGATGGGCATTTCCTGCTTCCCGTTCCCGATGTCCTTCGGGGAAAAAGCGCTTTTAATCTTTGTCCACAGTTTGGTAAACCCTTCGCCCAGCTTTTCAAACAGCTGTCCGAAATTCAGGTCTCCGGTACCGGTCAGAAAGTTTCCGACCGTAGCGAACACGTCCAGCACCACGTCAAAGACCGGCGCCGCCAGACGTCGAAGCAGATTAAAGCCGGTCTTCAGCACATTCAGTCCTATTTTGACAATATTGAACACGCCGCTCAGCCCTTTGGAGATCTTGCTCAGCCGGCTGTCCGCGTCATCCGCGCTGCCGAGCCAGGTCTTGAAGTTCTGCACCAGCGTCCGGAACCCGAGGGTAATGTCCATCAGCTTTTTGGCATCCATTATACCGAATACCTGATGGAAGGTATCGCTCACGACCCTGCCGAACTCCATTACCACGTCGATCATCTCAAAGAAGCTTTTCACCAGAATATCCCGGCCGCTTTCAGCGCCTTTGATCAGCTCGCCGCTGGGGCCATGCTTGTCTTTGTAGACGGACTGGTAGTCTTCGCCCATTTCGGCCCATTGCTTCAGCAGCTTGTTCCGGTGTTCCGCCTGTCCGCTCAGCACTTTGTCCAGCCGGTCATTCAGATTGGTCCACAGCGTGGTCCCCTCTTCCATGTTGCCGAAGATGTACTGGAAACTGTCCGCCCATCCGCTCTGCACGCTTTCCTTCAGCGCGTCCATCATCTTGGAGAAGGTGCGCACCTGCTGTGCCGCCTCCAGGGCTTCCTTTCCGATCTGCATCAGGCGCTTCTGATCTTCCTCATCATCGATGCCCCAGGACTTCAGCGTGTCCACGGTGATGCCTTTTCCGGAATACAGCTGGAAGGTCTTGATGATCGTATCCTTGTCCAGCCAGCCTTTCTGCAGGTATTCCCGGAAATTGGCTGCCGTCAGCTCGATCCGCTCCTTCAGGGCGTTGCCGTTTTCGTCCTTGGACAGGTAGAAGTGCATCAGCCCTTCCCCGTCCGTCTCCTTTTCCAGCCGCCCGCCGGCCGCGGCCACCTCAAGGAAGGTGTTCTTCAGCCGCTGGGTGGCAATGTTGGCGTTTTCAAGGCTCTTCCAGTCAATCGTGGTCATCTTGCCAACGCCGATCGCCTGTGAAATATTGTACATGGCCATGGATGCCTGCATGGCTCCCTGGCCCGCGTCCGCCGTTGCGTTGGCAATACCCTGCATGGCGGCAGTGGCGTCCTCCAGCTTGACCCCGTTGTTGGTGAACTTGCCGAGGTTGCTGGTCATGTCGCTCAGACTGTAAATGGTTTTGTTGGCGTACTCCGTCAGATTCTGCAGATGCTGCTCCACAACCTCAATGCTCTCGCCGGTACCGCTCATGATGGTCTTCACGCTGTCCATCTTGTTCTGGTACTGGGTCCATCCGGCGCTGACCGGTGCAATGGTCAGTGCGCGCAGCGTCTGCTCCACGGTGCTGACTACCTTGCCCGCCAGATCAAAGCCGATAAACCTGGACACATAGCCCCGGAATGTGCCGAACAGGTTGTCCAGCGCCCGCACGGGAGCCATGCCGATGTTCGCGGCCTTCCCCATGCTGTCGCTGAGGCTTGTCAGCGTGCTCCGCAGCTTTCTCGCCCCCTGATTGGCCTTGTCCATATTGAGCGCGCTTTTGATTTTGTCGAACACCTTGAATCCTTTGGAGCTTTCCTCCAGATTCAGCCCGTCTTTCAGCTGCCCGAGCGTGTCGATCGTCTGCTTCGCATTTTTCTCGAAATCCTCATTGTCGAAATACATTGCGACAATGCGTTCTTCCACTTCCCGGTTCATCGGACAACCTCCTTCCAGGCCTCCTGGGCCATTTCTTCAAAGATCGGCCGAACGGCCGGGTTAATATAGTCGGTTCCTTCCACGAATCCGCCGTTTCTCGTACCGTGTCCGTATTGCAGAATCACGGCGATGTTGGTGCCGTTCACGACATGGCTGTTTCGCCAGTAGATGGCGGTGCGGCCGGGTTCCTCCACGATTTCGTAACTCCAGGATGCCGCGGTTTCGCCGGAGTCCTTCGGGGTCGCCTCTCTCAGGGCGTTGACCCCTTTTTCTCCGTAATGCCTCATCCGCTGCATGTAGTGGCGCTGTATGATCCTGTGAAGGAACCGGTCCGTCCGCTTGAAGTCACCCTTCTGGGTCACACTCAGAATTCTTCCCATCGGGGCGCCTCCTTTTTATCCTTTGCTGTTGAACCGTTTCCGGTTTCGTTCATTCATGGCGCGGTACATGTCGAGAATCTCCTTCTCGGTCCGCTTCTTTTCGCCGCCGTATCCGCTCTGGCTGCCTTTGATGCCGCAGTAGTCCAGCAGCGCGATCAGCCGGTTGAAGTGCCATTTTTCGCAGTCCCACGGCACGCCGAATTGAATCATGGCATGGTAGAACTCCTCCGCCGTCTGCGGGTTCCGCTTTTTTGGCTTCGGATCCCCCTTGCTTTTGACCTTCCATGCGCTCCGGGGATCCTGCATGTATTCCACGATCTTCTGCAGATCAGCCTGGGAAAGCTGATCGTAGATCTCCTGATCCTTCTGGGTGTTGATGGTCATGCACCGGATATAGCTGAGCAGCTTTTCGCCGTTCAGCTGCTTCTGTTCCGTAAAGGATTCATGCCAGATGCCTTCCCATTTGGCCACGCTCATCAGACTGTGCTCCAGCTGCAGATGCATTTGTTTCAGATGCCGTTCCGGAATCGTCACAAATTCCTGTGTGCTGTTGTCAAATAACTCAACCGCCGGAATGTCCCGCTCAGGGTGATCAATGACGATCATGCCGGATCACGCTCTCATGACTGCTCCAGCCGCTTCAGCCGCTGCAGATGCACTATGGCCGGCAGCTCCGGCAGCTTCGGCCTCGACCTGATCGAGTTTGGCCGCCAGTTCTTCGGGGATGGCACCTTTCAGGAAGGCGGTCAGCTTTTCTCCGCTGGACACCAGTTCCATGAACAGATCGCTGTAGGCGCGGCTCTGGTAGAAGTCCTGCCGGATCTCTTCGTTTTTGAGGAATTTCCGGCCGTCCACGCTCCGCTCGCCGACAGCGCTGAGAATAATCTTTTCAAACATGTCCACCACTTCCCCGGGTTTGCTCTCCCGAAGCAGGCGGTTCATCATCCCGTTCACGCCGCCAACAGAGCCAAGCTCCAGCTTGTAAAGCTCCGCCTCGCTCAAGTTGAACCAGCGGGTGTCGGAATGCATCTTGCCATCGTATCCTTCATATTCAAAAGTCCTTGAAAACATCGCGTCTGCTCCTTTCGTACGTCAAAAAATAAAAGAGTTGCCCCCTGCCCGGAAAGGACAGAGGGCGCAATGAATGGTTTGAATCAGGTCAGAAGGGTCTTGACCTCGCCGGGGCTGGGAAGCCGCGCCGGAGTTCCCTCGGATCCGCCGGTGCCGGCCGTTCCGTACAGAACCGCTTCGAGCGCCTGCATCTTCTCCTCGGTGAAGTCCGTACTCTTGATCTCCACGGTGGAGGTCTGCTCAACACCTGTGACGCCGGTAACGGGAACGGGCGTGGAGCTGTAATCCCAGCTCATCTCCTCGGGCTCAACGTTCTCGGTCTTGGTCGCGTGGCTCCGGCTGGAAGGCTGCACCTTGCAGTTGTATACCAGATGAAGCTTGTAGCCGGCATTTTCATTCGTGTCCGTGCCGATCCGGGTGCGGTAGCACAGTCCGAAAGCCTTCCGGGGCTGTCCGCCGTACACAAGACCGGACATGCCGGACGGGCTGACCATGCCGTTGCAGGGGTAGAACTCGTCCGGGAACATGTAGGCCTTGATGGTGCCCTTGTGGTTCTCGGGGGTCTGGAACGTGGCGTACTTGATGTTGTCGGCCCAGATATCATTGATGTCGCCGCCGTCCGGGTTCTCGTCAACGCCCGTAAGGCCGTTCCAGGCCACGCCGTCTTCATAGGTGCCGTTGGACATCGGGTAGAGTACGCCGTGGTCGACGCCGACCTCGTATTCGCGCTCGCCGGAGACGTCCCAGGAAATATTGTAAGCAATATCTGCCATGACTGTTTCCTCCTGTTACTGATAGTTGATGGTAAACACGTAGTGATAAAGATTGTCGCTCACATACTTGCGCCCGATGGCGCAGTGGCTGAAAGCCTCGTCCATTCTTTCCCAGATGCCGTCGTCTTCCTGCTCGGAAATATACAGCACCTCGTAGCGCGGAATCAGCAGATAGTTCCGGTTGTCCGCGCGGACGGTTGTCGGCTCAACAGCCTTGTAAACGAAGCAGGGGTAGCTCATCTTATTCGCCGGGGGTTTCTGATACCAGGCCTTGGGAGCAAGCTCCCTAAGCTTTTCTTGAAGCTGCAGTCGGCCCATTCCATACACCTCCCAGCGTCAGGATGATCTCCGGGTACTTTAATTTGATGGATGTTACCTTCCACCAGCCGCCCATGAAACGGGCATACGCGATGGCGCTCATGTAGCGGAAAGCATAGTCGTTGCCTGTAATGGCAATCTGATTGGCAAGCACCAGATCATCGTTGGTATGATCCGTGGTCTCCCATTTGCGGCTGTGCTCAAGCACCCTGCCGTAGAGGGTCTTCTCCACGGCCCGGGGCTCAGAAAGACCCGTTTCCTGATTATCCTGCGGGATCAGGAACCCGACCTTGTCATGGTACCGGGCCATGGGAAGCGCCTCCTTTCAAACATCAGGTCGCGTCGGTGCTCCGGCTGTAGTAGGTCTTGTGGGAGTTCACCGTGGTGTCAAGAGTCTTGCGGTACACGGTGCCTTCCTTCTCATACCAGCCTTCGTTCCGAGGATTCTCAGTGCCTTCCGGAGTTTCCTCATCATAGTGCGGAGCGCCCTTCTGGGCGGTAGCCACCTTCAGCACCATGGCACTGTAGGGGCGGCGCAGCATGCCGGACATCCGGGTTTCAATCAGGAACTGATTCTTGTTGAACTCAATGTCGAAGTCGTCGAAGAACTTGATTTCTCCGCGGCGGTTCGTGCCGGTGGCATAGTCGCTGAGGTCAACGGCGATGCCCAGCACTTTCTGGCCGTCCACCGTAAGATCTTCCAGGAAGGGGCAGGTCACGATCCGCTGCACGCGCAGCTTCTTGGCCAGCGCCGCGGCATCGGCATACAGCTCATGCTGGAATCCGTCTTCCAGCAGCAGCCACTCGCTCAGCGCGTCCTCGCTGGTGAAGAACACCAGATTGCCGCTGCCCTTGTAATACTTCCGGCTCTTGATCATCGCGCGGATGGCATTCTTGGCGGTCTCAGCGTCGTCCTGGCCGGCGGTCACGGCAATCTTCACCGTGAACAGGTCATCATCGTTCACGATGGGCTTGATGTGGTCTTCCTTGATCTTGTACTTGTTCAGCACATCCCGGCCGTCGCCGATCAGAATGGCGCGGGCAATTTCCTCGTTCAGCATGACCCGCATTTCGGCCTTCATCCAGGCGATTACGTTGAAGTCATCCAGGTCGATGAAGTCGTCCTGATCCAGCTCCTGGTACTTGTAGATGGTCTGTGGATCCACGGTCCGGCGGAGCAGGCTGAACACTTCTGCGTCCTTCTTGTCACCCTTGGCATAACCCTTGGCCCGGGCTTCCTCCATGGTGATGTTGGCGAAGGTGGTCCGCAGGCGGGCCTTGGGGGTCTTCCGCACGCCGTTCAGAACCACGTTCACCCAGTCATTGTCCCGCTGGATCATCTCAGGGGTGTCGTTCAGCTCCGTGTAATCCGGGAACAGGTAGTCGATGTTCGCAACACCGTAGGTCTGCTCGGTGCCGTCATCGTTGAACATGCTGTGCGCCAGCGTTTCATTGGTTACCAGCGCTTCTTCCCAGGCCTGACGCATGCTGCCCAGCTTGATACCGCGCTGGATGATCGCTTTCATATCGTCGTGGCTCAGGATTTCAGCAGGGGCCTTGGTGCGCTCAAATGCATTCTTTCTCATGGTTTCGTCCTCCTCGTAATCGTCATCGTCAAAGCCGTCATGCTCGACAGCATCGTCCTCATCCTCGGCATCGCCCTTGGCGGCCTGTGCGATCAGGAAATAGCAAACGTTTTTCTGCTCCTCCGTCATGGAATCAAATACTTCCTTGACAGTCTTGCCGGAATCCTCGCCACCCTCTTCGTCGGCGTGCTGGAGCTTTTCGCGGTCCTTCTCCGTGCCTTCGTCTTCTTCGTCGGCATGCTGGAGCTTTCTGCGTTCCTTCTCCATGTCTTCGTCCTCCTCCTCATCTTCTTCGTCGTCGGGATCTTCAGGATCGTCTTCCTCGTCTTCTTCCTCACCGTCTTCCGTTTCATGGTCGTCCGCGTGACGGAGGAATTCGTCCGCGTCCTCATAGAAGATGATGGCTTCGTCTTCCAGCTCGTCCCACAGCCCGTCGCCATGGGCAAGCATGACGTTCTGGATTGTCGCGCCCATATTGGCGCCGGCCAGTACCACACTCAGCTCCTTGATGTTGCCGTGGGCAACTTCTTTGCCATTCACGTGCTTCAGACCGTTGGCATAGATGGAAAGACCGTCGATGTCCTCGTTCCGGAGGCATTCCTTGATCCGCTCGGCCTTGGGGTTGTTGTTGAGAAAGCCCTCGGCCCACATGCCCTCAGGGCGTTCATACAGAATTGCATGCCCGAGCACCATGTCCGGATCATCGTGGATGTGCTGATACACGATCGGCACTTTCTTCCCGTTATCCTTTGAGAAAGCACCCTTCAGAATGGTCCGGCCGTCCGTGCACTTGATCCCGAACTTGGTGGCCCAGCCGCTGAAGTCCGGCTTGCGTCCTCTCTTCATTCTTTTTCACCTCACATAAAAAAGAGCCGGATACCGGCTCTGATATGACTGCCGTATCAGACTTATTCCGAATGCGGCGCTGCGTTCTTCATTCCGATCATCGGGACACGCTTCCGGACCTTCACTTTTCTGAAAGCGGAATGCTCAAACCCCGGGTCTTCCATCTCCGGAGTCTTGTCGACCGGCATGTTCCGATTGATCAGCTTGTTGCTCTCGGGGTCCTGGCTCGGCCGGAATCCGAGTTTTCCACGGCTTTCATTGGGACTCAGAATGGCGTTCCGCCCAAGCTTGTCGAAAATATCGGCAAGATTGGTTACCGGCACCAGCTTCAGCGGATCCTGGATGTAAATGATCGATTCGCCGTCAGCGCGCTGCTCTTTTGTCAGCCACTTTCTCCGGCGCTCCGCGCAGATGGCATCCAGCACTGTGCCCACGACCCGGTTCATGTAATTGGCCATGGTCTTCTCGTCCGCCGTGCCATTCATAATCTCCGGCGTCATTCCGAGCTGGGAATATCCGAGATTTGTCAGCCATTCCACCTGGGTCTGCAGATTGTTCTCAATGGGCCGGTTCAGCTGGATCACCTTTTCGGTGCCGTCAATGTAACCGATCCCATGCGGAGAATTCTGCAGCTGGTTCTCCAGCTCGCTCAGCCGGTTCTCGGCTTCCTTCTTCTTGGCCTCGCCCCGGACAAGATACGGCAGCTGAAAAATCATGTTCAGCTTATCGCTGTTATAGTTTTCATCCACCGCATCCAGCACCCGAAGCTTCCGGCTCAGCCGCTGAAACACACTGTTCTTTTCGTTCATCACGCCGTAAAACGGGTTCTCGATGATGGAGCATTCCCGCTTTGCCATGGGAATCTGCTCCTTCTGCCCGGTTTCGCCGTTGTAGCATTCAACCTGAATCTGCCGCGGCTTCCATTCCAGAATCCGACCGACGCGAAGCTCGTAGATCTTATTGATCTTCACTGTCTCTCCGGTCAGGTCATCCGTGTCGACATCCATGTCCACCGGCACCTCGGCAATCACGCCTTCATCAAACAGATTCCGCACCAGATCCACGGTATAGCTGTGGCAGCTCTGGTCGATGTTTGCTTCCACCGTAAACAGATCCTCGAAGCTATCCTGAATGGTTTCCTGAAAAGTACCGTTCTCGTCGACCTTCGCATGATGGATCTGCACGCCGGCAACATCCAGTGCAATCTTCGTCAGGATCGCATCCACAATCGTCTGCTCTCCGTTGTGCCGCGGGCTGAACCGGTCCGGCCGGCTGTAACTGCTCATCCCGTACCATCCCGGATTCCCCAGCTCAAAGGGATACTGGTTGCTGATGGGATTCACGGGGCGGTCCCGTCCCCGGAAAACCCGAAAGGCCTCCCGAAATCTTTCAAATACATTCATCGGCAATTACCCACCTTTATCAGCGATTATGGTATTCCCTTCTCTTGCGAGCTTCTTCCTCTCTGCGAAGCTGCTGCTCTTCCTTCTTATATCCGGAGTAATTTACAATCTGGGTTTTTCCCGTGCCGCGCTTTGAGATCTTGACCTTCTGACCGCTGACAGAAACGGAATTTGCACCCACGTAAGAGCTTGCAAAACCCGGAGAAAGAAAAGCACCGAGACCGAGCGCCGCCAATTTCTGACGCCCGGCAAGAACATTGCGGACGACGGGCTTGGATTTCGTGGTATACCCTTTTGCAGCGGCCTGACCGATGATCTTCCATTGAAGAGACTCGATTGCCTTCAGCTGTTTTCCGTTGAGTGCAGCATTCATTGCTTCTTTCAAAGCCTTATCCTTAAACTTGGCGGCTTTCCCTTCGTTTCCGCGACGTTCCGCCATACGGGCTTTTCTCATATACTTGGCGGTTTTACGCTGGGCGTATTTCTGATTGGCCACAACGTTGGCATAACCTTTGTCCAGCTTATTAAAATCCTTGGTCATTTTTCTGGCCGACGCATTTTTGGATCCATCCCATGCGCCTTTGCCATATCGCTCCTGCCCAAGGGTCGTAAGACTGCCGTCTTCGTTCTGATACCTTCGGACACCCCACTTCATGCCCTTAATGCCGTGATGTTCAAGGTACTCCCCTTCCCAGTCATCGAATCTTGTTGCCATGTTCTTCCTCCTGTCAGAACGAATCCTGGCACTGCTTGTAAGCCACATAGGCGTCCAGCATCGCGCTCACAGGATCGATCTTCTCATCATTCCGACGCTTGACCAGCATCTTGTTGTTGTTAACATCCCGTTCAACCATGGCGTTCCCCATAGCGAACATCATCAGTTCTTCATCGAACAAAAGCATCCGGTCACTGGCCAGATCCTTCAGTTCACCGAGCGGCACACTTTCCGTCCGCTTGCCCTGCCGGACCTTCACAACATTGAAACCGGTGTTTTCTGTCGTCCACCGCTCGACAAACTTTTCAGCGTTGTACGGATCATACCCCATGCAGAGCACGTCGTACTGGCAGTCGGTAATATGCTGCATCAGATCCTCGTAGACCTCCAGCATATCAAGCGTGCTGCCGCGCATGACGATCAGCGTTCCTTCCTCGATGAACTTGGAATAGGCGTCTTTCATACCGCCGGATACCGTGATCTGTGTTCTTTCGGAAATATATGCCCTGCACTTGACGCCGAATCTCCCGTCCTTGAGCGGGAACAGAAACGTGAAAGCGCAGAAGTCATCCCCCTGACTCAGATCGACCCCCAGCGAGCACGGCATCTGCCAGTAGCGCTGGAACGGATGCAGCTGAATCTCGTCATAGGTAAAGTAATAGGTGCTTCCCTCCAGCGGAATGCCGAACCGCTTGGCGATGATCTCATTGCGCAGCAGCGGGTTCAGTTCCGCCGTCTCCACATCCTGCGCGTAGGTTTCATAGCTGACGGTAATCCCGATGTTCGGGTTGGCCTTTGGCCACATCTCCGGCATGCCGATTTCCTTTTCGTCATCCAGCTGATACCACCAGATGCTCCAGTTCGGCGCAACCAGACGGTCAGGGTGTGCCGGATCTCCGTTCAGAATATTCTCCAGCTCGGCGCCGATTGTGTCGCCGATCCTGTTCCGAACCGTTCCTTCGGAGCTCACAAGCAGAATAATATAATCTCCCGTCTTAGCCGCACCGGCCTCAATGGCAAC
>Ga0247610_10007077_pt1 | contig 11551 bp, 8 predicted proteins | sample 174DNAGHGhighgp2_FD_193483 | JGI IMG/M metagenome (GOLD analysis project Ga0247610, IMG submission 193483) | Sheep rumen microbial communities from Palmerston North, Manawatu-Wanganui, New Zealand - 1742 DNA GHGhigh gp2 | ecosystem: Host-associated > Mammals > Digestive system > Stomach > Rumen ...
TTCGTATGTTCCCATCCACACCAGCCCGTTGATGGGTATGCCTGTCTCGCCGCGGGTGAAAGGGGTGTCGGCGAAAGTGCCCTCCAGGCTGGCAAGTGCGCTCTCCAAGCCAAAGAGCATGGAGGGATAAGGCCGCATAGCCTCGGTGTCGATGGTGCCAGTCTGCTCAACGGCGTGGCAGAAGCCCTCCAACACCTCTTTATATCTGTCGGGTGGCAGCGCGTCGCAGCTGAGGTCGGGTAGCGGGGCGCACTCCCCCACCCCACGGCGCTGCCCGTCGGTCATCTCCACCAACCATATACGGCGCTCGGTGTACGTACCACGCGACGTCATGGCCGGCTGTTTGAAGTGCAGAGTGCGCTCTGCCACTCTGATTGTATATTTTTGTCTGTCCATTTCTCTATCGTTTCAGTTCCTGGTTGAAGAAATTCACACACTGGCGGAACAGATGATTACGTGTGTTGCCACCGTAGATGCTGTGGTTGCGGTTGGTATAAACCAACTGCCTGAAGTCCTTGTCTGCCTGAACCAAAGCCTCGACATACTCTGCCGTGTTCTGGTAGTGTACGTTGTCGTCGGCCAAGCCATGACACAACAGCAGTGCTCCGTGCAGTCTTTCGACCCTGGCTATCGGGTTTACAGTGTCATATCCGTCTGCGTTCTCCTCGGGGGTGCGCATGAAGCGTTCAGTATATATGTTGTCGTAGTATCGCCAGCATGTGGGAGGGGCTATTGCCACACCTGCGGCAAACACCTCACGGCCTTCGCTCATGGCCATCAGCGTGTTCCATCCGCCGTAGCTCCAGCCCCAGATGCCTATGCGGTCTTTGTCGACATAGGGCTGCTGTCCCAGCCAGATGGCAGCTTCAACCTGGTCGCGTGCCTCAAGCTCACCCAGACGCAGATAGGTGCACTTCTCAAACTCGGCTCCGCGGCCACCCGTGCCACGGCCGTCGACACATGCCACGAGATAGCCTTGCTGGGCCAGATACTGCTCGATGATGGCCCCCTGGCCGTTCATGCCCAGGTTCCACTCGTTCTTCACCTGCTGGTTGCCAGGACCACCATACTGGTACATGACCACAGGATAGCGCTTGGCGGGGTTGAAGCCGGCGGGTTTCACAAGCCATCCGTAGAGCTTCACACCCTCGGAGGTGGTGAATGTGAACAGCTCTTTGCGGCCCATGCCGTATGAGCCATATTTCTGCGCGAGCGCGGTGTTGTCTGTCATGGTCTTCTTCGTCTTGCCGCCTACAGCGCAAAGGGTGGTCACCGGCGGAGTGTCGATGTTGCTCCATGTGGCGAGGAAGGCTTTGTGGTCGGCAGAGAAGATGGCACTGTTCCAACCGTCCTGCGGGGTCAGGCAGTCGGTCTTGCCGTTCTTGTGTTCCACATATACTTTCTTGTTCAGCGGTCCGTCCGGCAGGGCTGCATAGTACACGTCGCCCGTCTGCTCGTCGTAGCCATAGATGTCGGTGATGATGCCGTTTTTCACCGTGCGCTGCAACTGGCCGTTTATGGCATAGATATAGATGCTGCTGAATCCCGAACGCTCGCTTAGCATCAGTATATGGCTGTCGGTGAAGAGCACACGGCTTAGAGCGTCCTCGCTGATATATTTGTCCACCTTGTCTTCGATGAGCAGTTTGCTGAGTGTAGACAGCGGGTTGACCATGAATATCTTCAAGTCGTCCTGATGACGGTTCAGCGTGAGCACTGCCACCTTCGACGAGTCATTGGTGGGGAATATGCGTGGTATGTAGCCGTCGTAGTCCATGGGTATAGCCACCTGGCGTGCCTTGTGGCTCTTTATGTCGTAGCTCATCACCTGAACCTTGGCGGCCTTCTCGCCTGCCTTAGGATATTTGTATGTGTAAAAGCCGGGATAGGTCTTGTACTCTTCGCGCTCAGGAGCCAAGCCCTTGAATGTCTGCAACGAGTATTCCTTCACCTCGCTCTCGTCAAATCTCACCCACACTATCTGCCTTGAGTCGGCCGAGAACACCATGGCCGAGTTGAACGAAAACTCCTCCTCATACACCCAGTCGGGGATGCCGTTTTTCACCTTTCCGTTCTCGCCGTCCTTGGTCACCTGACTCTCGGCATTGTTGTACAACAGTTTCACCAGGAAGATATTGTTGTCACGCACAAAAGCCACCTGCTCGCCGTCGGGGCTCCATACAGGTGTCTGCTGGGGGCCGCCCTCGCTCAGCGGCACCAGTTTGTTGTTCACCACCTCATATATATAATAGGTGGCGGTGAACGAGCGGCGGTATATTGCCTTCGTGTCTGTCTGTATGAGTATCCTCTTGCCCGTGGGGCTTATGATGTAGCCGTCTATGCGGTCAATCTTTGGTCCTCGGGCTGTGGCGGCATCGAAGAGCACACCGTTCTTCTCGCCATTGCGGAAAGAGTATGACACTATCTGCTGCCGGTCGGCTGAAATCTGCGCGTAGCTGTCACCGCCCGCCAGAGGCTTCACTCCTGCCATGGTCTCAGGGCGGAAAGCTCCGCTGGTTATCTCTTTCAGGGTTAAGCTTTGAGCGGCCAACAGCTGACAGGCGGCAAAGCACAATACTGTTATAAGGGTTCTACGTTTCATGTTTTTTTATCGTTTATTTGTTTGTCATTGTGTTTTAAGTATCGCTATCTCGCTGCAAAATTACATAAAAAAACCGACAATAGAGCCCTATTTACTCAAAAAATACACTTTTATCGAAAAATCTTTGGAAAAAATTTGGAGGATTCAGAAAAAGTGTGTACCTTTGCACCCGCAAACAGCAAACGGATGGCTCCCTAGCTCAACTGAATAGAGCATCTGACTACGGATCAGAAGGTTGTGGGTTTGAATCCCGCGGGAGTCACACAGTAAGAAGGCTACAAAGAAGAAAAAGATTTTTTTCGGATTTGTAGCCTTCTTGCTGTGTGAAACTCAGCCCGTGGCAGGGGAGGGATAGACAATGTCAATCCCGCGGGAGTCACACAGTAAGAAGGCTACAATTAAGACGCGCTTTCCCTTGGTGAAAGGAAAGCGCGTCTTGCTATAGTCGCCGCATCAGAATGTGTAGCCCAATGTGAGGAGCAACTGATGGCGCTTGTTGTTGACCGATGTGGGCGACGAGATGCAGGTTACACCAAGGTCGCCGGCAGGATCGTCGAAGACTACGTCGGGCTGGAAGGGATAGAACTTTCCGCTGGTAGTGCTGTACTGGTAAGCCAGGTCAATGTTCATGTGGTCGAATCTGTAGCCCACGCCACAGGTGAGACGATGGGTCGACTCCCAGTTGGTGTAGTCGGCTGTCGAGGCATACATGTTGCCGATGGAGTTGAGCCTGGTGTCGCGCACGCCATTGTTGCTGTACATTGGCGAGACGTAGTTGTAGCCGGCACGTACTGCAAACTCTGGTGAGGGCTTGAGCTCGGCTCCGAGCTTCAGGGTGTGCATACCCTTGAGCGAGTAATCGGTGTTGTCGTTCATCACCCTGTCGCTATAGGTGTCGTCGTTGCCATAGTCGTCATATCCGTCTTTAACCCTGGTGTCGGCAGAGCCACAGTCGGAATACTCGTAGCTGGCACCCAGGGCAAGCATGTTGCCCACGACATGGCCAAGGCTGAAACCGAACTTCCAGGGGGTGTAGTAGTTGAAATCGTAGCGCTCGCCTGTTCCGCCGCTACTGTAGCCCCAGTCAGAGTCGGTGTTGTTGAAGAGCGCGGTGGTGTTCTCCGACTTCAGGTCGTACCATGTCGGTGTGGACACTGACACTCCTATTCTGAAAGGCGAGTCCTCTACGGGGAAGAATATTGCTCCCGCCTTAATGTCTACGCCCGTTCCTTTGATGGTTCTCTCGTCGGCAAGGGTGAGCACGCCCCGGTCGTGGCCGTCGGAGGCTATGATGCCCTCCGAGTACTCGCTGTAGCCCTTATAGTTCACGTTGTGCACACCAACGGTAAGTCCGAGGTAAACGCGCTGGCTGGCGTTTCCGCTGATGTTGAAATCGAAGTCGGATATCCATCCGCGGTGTGCACGGTCAAAGTTGTAGGCGTCGCCACCGTTGTATGGCCCTGCCTCGACATAGAGCGGCTCGTTGGCATCGAAGTCGAAGCCAATGGTGTTGAAATAGAGGAAGTCCCACTGTGTGAACTGATAAGCGCGCTCGCTGCTCTTCTCGTTTCTCCATCCCATGATGTCTCCGTCGCTGTTCGTGTCCCAGTAATAGCCACCGTTGGTGTCGCTGTTCTTTGTGCTCTTCGCAAAGGCGAGCTTGCTCATGGACGCTCCGCGCATGACATTGTTGGCGGCAGAGAGTATCTGGTCGAAATTGCGGCTCTTGTGGTAGTTGAAGGCGAAGTTGAGAAACGAGTTGTCGCCCATGTCTGACGAAAAGACGAAGCCTATCTGGTCGAAGCTGAGGTTTGTCTTTCCGAGGTCGTCGAACTTCTTGGCATCCTGCTGGCTTACCAATCCGGCTGAGACGCTCATGGTGCTATGGCGGAACAGGCCTATGCCCGCAGGGTTGGTCGAGATGGTCGAGATGTCGGCCCCCAGGGCTTCAAGTGCTCCACCCATGCCCACATAGCGTGCTGTGCCGTTGAGGTCGCTGCCCAGCAGTCGAGCGTTCTCGTAGGTGTCTTGTGCAGCTGCATTTGCAAATGACATGGCAATGGCTGCTATTGCAAAATATTTCTTCATCATCGGAACAATTATGAATTATAAATTATGAACTATGCACTATGAACTATGCACTATGAACTATGCACTATGAACTATGCACTATGCACTATGAACTAAAATCACCTTCTGCTGCTGCCGGAGCGTGAGCCGCCCCCACCGCCGCTGCTGCGACTGCCGCCGAAGCTGCCACCTCCGCTGCTGCGAGTGCCGCTAAAGCTGCCGCCACCCGAGCTGCGGCTTCCACTGAAGCTGCCGCTGGAGCTCGAACTGCCGCTGTAGGTCGACGACCTGCTGCCGCTGAAGTTGCCACTGTTGCTGTAGCCGCCGCTCTGTGCAGAACGCACACCACGGTTTGTGTTCACCGAATGGCCGCTGACGCCACGTGTGTTGGCACGTCCGAAGCGCGAGCTGCTGGCAGAGCCGGTGCCGGCTGTGGAGCCGCTGCGGCCACCACGGTAGCCACTAAAGCTGCCATTTCCCGAGCGCCCGTAGCGGTCTATGGTGCCAGGGTTGTTGCGATAGCTGTAGTGATAGCGCGGGCCGCCGCCCCAGTAGGAGTGGGTATAGCCCCATCCGCCATACCATCCGTAGTAATAGCGCGGATAGCCCCAGTAGTAGTCATAATACCATGGGTCGTACCAGCCGTAGCGCCATGACGAATAATACCATGGATCGTAGTACCAGGAGTCGTACCAGGGATAGTATGACGAGTAGTACCAAGGTGAATGCCAGCTGCTCCAGGAGCCGTCCCTGCGTCCCTGCTCATAGCCGTCTATATATGCCTGCGAGGGCTCATAGCCGTCCCAGCGGGCCATCTGACGCGTGAGCTTGAAATCGCCCACAGAGTCAGGATACGTGCCTTCCACGGGAGCAAACGATATGATGTCGCCTGTATCGGCGGGAAGGGCCTCGTAGCTGCTGCCTGCCCAGCGGTTGTACTCGTCCACACTGCGCCGGCTACCCGAATAATAGGTGTCGGATGCAGCAGGAGTGGTAGTGCAAACCTTTGGAGTGGTCTTTGCTTTGCGAGGCACATAATACATGTCATCGTCTTGCGCTGTCATAGACAGTGGCAAAGCAAATACTGCAATTGATAAAAACATCCACTTTTTCATTTCGCTCTGTTATTTTAGTGAGTTATACATGTTCACGGTGCAAAAATACCACATATTTCACTGCAAAGGTACGGAAAAACCCTAAAACGTGATAGGTTTTTCCCTATTTTTTGTAAATTTGCACCGTAATTTAACAAACAATATGAAGTATTACAAGGTTACATTTACTATTGAGACGGATGAAGGCAGTCTGCAGTGTGCACGCGACGTTCTGTCGGCCATGGCCGGAGAGGCGGGCTTCGAATCGTTCGAGGACAGCGACAATGGCGTAGTAGGGTATGTGCAGCAAGAGCTCTTCGACCGCAATGCCATTGACGAGCTGGCCGCCAACTTCCCCCTACCCCACACCACCATCAGCTTCCAGACGAGCGAAGCTGAATACAAGGACTGGAACGAGGAGTGGGAAAAAGGTGGCTTCGACCCTATCGTCGTCGAGGGCTGTTGCGTCATTCACGACGGGCGCCACCTGCCAGAGGACATGCTTGACGGCGATGTCACCACAACCATCGAGATAGACGCCCGCCAGGCTTTCGGCACCGGCACCCACGCCACGACACAGATGATGGTGCGTGCGCTGGCAGGGCTGCGGCCTGTGGGCCTGCGTGTGCTCGACTGCGGTACAGGCACAGGAATACTGTCGATAGCCGCCCTGAAATTCGGGGCCAGCGAGGCCGTGGGCTACGACATTGATGAGTGGAGCGTGGACAACGCAAGGCACAACGCAGTGATAAACCGTGTGGACGCTCGGTTCACCAGCCTGCAGGGCGACGCCTCGGTGCTCGACGGCATTGAAGGGACTTTCGATGTGGTCATGGCCAATATCAACCGCAACATACTGCTGGCCGACATGGCCTCGTTCGAGCGCAAGATGTCTGCAGGAGGTCGTCTGCTGTTAAGCGGCTTCTACACTGCCGACACACCGCTGCTCACAGACAAGGCGCAGTCACTGGGACTGTCGCTGACAGACAGTTGGCAGAACGAAGACTGGGCCTGTCTCGCCTTCACTAAAAAGGGGTGAGCCATAAACAGAAGTAAAAAAAGAGACACCACATGAACACAATGAAACGGTTTTCCGGCATGACGCTCATGCTCACATCGGTGGCTTTATGCGTCAGCGCACAGATACAGGAGGTGCCTTTCACCGCCGTCCATCTCGACGACGCCTTCTGGGCACCACGCATAGAGGTGAACCGTACAGTGACCATACCATCGGCCTTCCGAGAGTGTGAGAAGAACGGCAGGATAGACAACTTCGTGCTCGCCGCCATGAACTGCGGACAGTACCACCCCACCCCGCCCAACGCGACACCGGCCCTGCCCACTGAGCACCGAGGCGACTTCCCCTTCGACGACACCGACCCATACAAGGTCATCGAGGGAGCATCGTATTCACTGGCAGTGAAACCCGATGCCCGGCTGGACCACTACCTTGACTCCGTCATCAGCATCATCGCCATGGCACAGGAGCCCGACGGCTATCTCACCACCTGCGTCACCAACAAGTGCACGCGGCTCAGCGGATGGTGGGGCACACACCGATGGGAGAAGCTGAACTCACACGAGCTGTACAACAGCGGACACCTCATAGAGAGCGCCGTGGCCCACTACCGTGCCACTGGCAAGCGCACGCTGCTCAACGTGGCAATAAAGAACGCCGACCTGGTCTGCAAGACATTCGGCCCCGGCGAGGGGCAGATGCACCGCCCCGGCGGGCACCCCATCATAGAGATGGCACTGTGCAAGCTGTACAAGGTGACTGGCGACAGGAGGTATCTGAACCAGGCACGCTACTTCGTAGAGGAGACAGGGCGCTGCACCGACGGCCATGCACCAAGCATGTACTCGCAGGACCACAAGCCAGTGCTGCAACAAGACGAGATAGTGGGCCACGCCGTAAGGGCGGGCTACCTCTACAGCGGTGTGGCAGACGTGGCTGCACTGACAGGCGACACTGCTCTCCTGCACGCCCTGGAGCGGATATGGACAAACATGTCGGGCAAGAAACTGTTCATCACCGGTGGCATTGGAAGCCGGGCACAGGGAGAGGGCTTCGGCCCAAACTACGAGCTGAACAGCCACACGGCCTACTGCGAGACATGCGCCGCCATTGCCAACGTCTACTGGAACTACCGCATGTTTCTGGCCACTGGCGAGAGCAAATATATTGATGTGTGCGAGCGCGCACTATATAACAATGTGCTTGGCGGGGTCTCGCTCTCAGGCGACCGTTTCTTCTACGACAACCCGCTGGAGAGCGACGGCGAGCACGACCGGCAACGGTGGTTTGGCTGCGCCTGCTGTCCGGGAAACATCACGCGGTTCATTGCTTCGGTGCCTGGCTATATGTACGCGGTGTCGACACGGAACTCCAAGAAACCGGAGGCCATCTATGTGAACCTCTATGCCCAGGGCACAGTGAGAATAGGCAGCACGGTAATAGAGCAACAGACGCTATACCCGTGGGACGGGAAGGTGCGCATCACCATAACGAAGGGTGGAGGCCGCTTCAGTCTTAAGCTGCGACTGCCGTCGTGGCTGAAGACGTCGCCTACGAACAACGACCTCTACACCTACACCGACAAGGCCAAGCCCTACAGCGTGAAGGTCAACGGACAGGCCTTGTACCCTGAAAACCGCGATTACGTCAGCATAGAGCGCAGATGGAAAGCCGGCGACGTGGTGGAGCTGGACATGCCGATGGAGGCGCGGCGCATAGTGGCCAACGACCTGGCCGAGGACCTGAGAGGCAAGGTGGCGCTGGAGTACGGCCCTGTGGTCTACTGTCTCGAGGCCTGCGACCAGCCCGGACACTACGTTGCCGACAGGTATCTGCCACAGGGGCTGCCCATAGAGCACAAGTACGAAGCAGACATGCTGGGGGGCATAGTGACACTGAAAGGGCAGGCCTGCTCCTTTGCAAGCGACGGCACTCCTGCAACGACCGGCTTCACCGCCATTCCTTACTGCACGTGGAACAACCGCGGCCAGCAACCCATGGAGGTGTGGATAGCAGCTACTCCCTCGGCGGTGAGACTGAGACCCGCAGAGACGCTGGCCTCCAAGGCACGCACCTACAGCAACCGCGGACCTATACAGAACGACGCACCCGAGACTGCACCCACCGACCAGTGGGCAGGAGGCGTCAACGACCAGTGGGAGCCCCGCAGCAGCAGCGACACCTCGAAGCCGTACCACTACTGGTGGCTGAAACGTGGAACGAAAGAGAGCATCAGCTATGAGTGGGATGAGCCGCAGACCGTAAGCAACGTTCAGGTCTACTGGCTCGACTTCGACCACTACGACGGCGACTTCCGTCTGCCACAGTCCTGGGCACTGTTCTACAAGACTGAAGAAGGACAGTGGTGCGAGGTGGAGGACCACGAGCCATACACCACTCTGCGCGACTGCTACAACAGTGTAAGCTTCAAGCCAGTAAGAACAACCTCACTGAAGATTGTGGCCCAACTGCAAAAAGGGATGTCGGGCGGCGTGCTGGAATGGAAAGTGAAGTAGCATAAAATAGAAAATCGTAAATCGAAAATAGAAAATCGTAAATAGAAAATAGAAAATAGAAAATCGAAAATAGAAAATCGGAAATCGAAAATAGAAAATAGAAAAAAGAAAATCGAAAATCGTAAATAGAAAATCGAAAATCGAAAATCGAAAATCGTAAATCGTAAATAGAAACAATATGGATTCCTCAAATATCCGGGTTATCGCTTTTGATGCCGACGACACGCTGTGGGACTGCCAAGGCCATTTCGAGGTGGTGATGCACCACCTCTACGACGAGCTTGTGCCTTGGGTGGACCGCGAGACTGCAGCCCTTGAGCTTTTCTCCACCGAGCGTAAGAACATGCGGCTGTTGGGCTACGGTGTGAAAGCCTTCACACTGTCTATGCTCGAGACGGCCATGCGGGTAAGCCGCAACGAGATGCCTGCCGAGACCATCAACGACATACTGCAGCGGTGCTACTCACTGCTCGAGTTCCCGTGCACGCCCCTGCCCGAAGTGGAAATGACCCTCAAAGCACTGCGCGACAAGATACGAAACCACACGGCGCCATCGACTGCCCTCACCTCACTTGTATGCTTCACCAAGGGCGAACTGCTCGACCAGCAGCACAAGTTGGAGCGCAGCGGACTGCAGCACTACTTCGACTATGTAGAGATAACCAGCGACAAGGGCGAGGCTGAGTTCAGGGAACTGTGCAGGAAGTTGGACGTACGGCCAGAAGAGATGCTCATGGTGGGCAACTCGCTGAAGAGCGACATAGCACCGGCACTGGCCGTAGGCTGCCAGGCGGTATACATACCATTCCACGTGACATGGCAGCTGGAGCAGCACGACCATTTCGAACATCAGCGAATGGTGCAGATAGACCATTTCGCACAACTGCTCGACATAATGAACACCCATTTATGATAAAACGTTCTTTACAGGCTCAGCAAGTTTTTGTATGGGCTACCCCCTTTTATAATTCGTTGCGCGTCATAGTTTGATAGTATTTAACCGTGAGTTAGATAGTTTCCAACTCCCAGTTAGATAGTTTCCAACTCCCAGTTAGATAGTTTCCAACTCCCAGTTAGATAGTTTCCAACTCCCAGTTAGATAGTTTCCAACTCGGAGTTGGAAACTATTTTACTGAGTGACAAATCTAAAAGGACAGGCCACATGATCCTATGCATAAATCACGTACCTGCCCCCCTCTCTTCTTTCCAAATTTTCCCTGTCAATGCAAAAAAAAAGCGAGTTTTCTTTGTTATGCTCCCGATTTTTCGTACCTTTGCAAGCATAGACTATAAAGATAATTTCACCTCTGCCATCGTCATCGAGAATCTCATCATAGGCAGCGAAAGCGAAGAATAGAAAACAGTAGTATAAACAATTAACAAATAAACATGAAAGCTATGAACAAGAAGAATTATCAGAGACCAGCGATGAGAATCATCCAGTGTCAACAGAGTGGGCTGCTGATGACCAGCGGCACGGAAGCTAAGCGCGAAAGCTATGGTGCGGCGGAAGAATCAACTTGGGAATGAGGAGAGCATGACTATGAAAAGTTTAAGCGTTCAAATGTTTAAGAGTTTAAGTCTGGCCGCCCTGCTGATGGCAGGAGCCGCCATGACCTTTACAGCCTGCTCCGATGACGACAACATCATCGTCGAGCAGCCCGTGAACCTGACGAAGCCGGAGGTGTACACCATGACTGTAGAGGCCACCAAGGGCGACGATGCCACCACCCGCGCCCTCTCGCTCGACGGCAAGATTCTCAGTGCCACCTGGGCCGAGGGCGAAGAGGTTACGGTATATAACGAAACAAAGAAAGAAGAGCTCACAGGCACCCTCAAAGCGCAGAGCTCGGGCGCAAGCACCACGCTCAAGGGAGAGATTTCCGGCTCCATTGACGCGAATGATGTGCTCACGCTCAAGTTCCTGAGCCCCAATTACGGCAGTCAGGCAGGAACACTGGAGTATATCGCAGCCAACTGCGACTATGCCACGGCAAGCGTTACTGTTACTGGCGTTGACGGCGGCGATATCAGCACCGGCACGGCCAATTTCGTGAACCAGCAGGCGATAGTGCGCTTCGAACTGTCAAAACCCAACGGCTACGAGGGCCTCTCTACCAGATCGGTGAAGATTGTGGCGGATAATGAGATAATAACGGTTACCCTATCGGCCGAGACCAAAGACGTGTATGTGGCCCTACCGGCCATCTCCGGCAAGAAACTCGTCATAGGAGCTTCTTCTTATTCTGAT
>Ga0247610_10007078_pt1 | contig 11551 bp, 16 predicted proteins | sample 174DNAGHGhighgp2_FD_193483 | JGI IMG/M metagenome (GOLD analysis project Ga0247610, IMG submission 193483) | Sheep rumen microbial communities from Palmerston North, Manawatu-Wanganui, New Zealand - 1742 DNA GHGhigh gp2 | ecosystem: Host-associated > Mammals > Digestive system > Stomach > Rumen...
CAAATGCTCCATTCTATCTAGCTTTGATGAAATCTTCGCCAGAAATAGGATCCATTTGAATCCAAGTTCTTTTTGCTCCTTGAGGTAATTTGAAAATTACCTAATTTTCTATTATATCTTTTACTAATAAATAAAAAAAGTAGCGAAAGATTTCTCCATATAATTCGCGATACTTACCGCTGTATTTAGTAGGTAACTCACTAGGTTTTAATCTTATGTGTTTTTTAGTAGGAAATCCATAATAGAGTTCATCAGCTTTTAAAGCGTAGGATGTAGCAAATCTTTTTCCATCTGATCCGTTTAACTCTGTCATACAACTGGTTTGGTTGAAGAAGCACCATAAGAGTGTCTATTCCAAGTTGTGAGAGCATCCAGTATTTCATTTGCTGCATTTTGCGATAAGCTCATAGGCGATCTCGCAGCAGTACATAATCTTTGCCATTGTTGATATTCTACTTGAGCTAATTGGAAAGTAGACTGATCTTTAGTTAATCTAGCTTTCTTATTATCAACAGCATATACACAATAAGCAACGATGGCATTAAGTTCTTTTTCATTTATAAAGGGTAATCCATCTTCATCGACATATTGTCCTTTATAAAGAATATTGACTTCTCTATATGGTTCAGTAAAATATATTCTATCTCCTAGTTCTTTATATTTAACAAATTTGCCAGGAATATATAATTCATTAGGCATCCATTTACCAGCTTCAATGAATTGTTCAATATTATGATTATGAATTCCAGTATAATTTGTAGTAGAACTTGTTTCTTGTGCAGATTCAAAATTAAGTGTAATAGCTTCTATTTCATCCATATTACACGGTTTGCAAATAAACCATCCGCCATCAGGATCTGCTTCTGGAATGGCTTTTAATCGATACATTTTATAATCCTTATTCCCAATTTTATTATATGCTGAAAGAGCATATGTTTCAAATGTATCTTCGTCTAATTGCACTCCGTAAAACTCATCTAACTGAGTGAGTGCTGTATACATCGGCATTTTATTCATAATTAGGCAGGATTCTAAGTGTTAGGAAGAGGTTGAGGAACTAACTGTCTATAATATTTCAACTTCTTCTATATAAGATTTTGTTTTACTTCAGTGGCAATCCAAGTCATATTATCGGCTTCTGTCATATTACAACACGACATCTCTTGAACTTGTCTCGGATCTTTAAATACAGCTATGATAGAAATTCTTTCAAGCAGCGGTGCGTTGAATACATATCCATCATAGTAATTATGTTCATTTGGAGTTGTATCTATATAAACATAAGGTTTCTTTTTACCTCTTATTTTATATTTATGAAATTTGAAATTCGGAGTAGTATAAACTTTAAATCTAATTTGTTTATCTGTAGATCCAATAAATTCAATAGATTCTTCTCCAAAATCATTTACAATTTGCGGAATTTCAAAATGAGCAATAGGAGGAGAGATATTATCATCTTTTTTACAGCATTTATCAAGACTTTCACAATTTAATTGTATGCAGTTTAAGGAATATAAAAGATCTTTATGAGGAATTATATTCTACAGAGAATATTTTTTAATTACAGCTAATCTTTCTTCAACAACTTCATCTTCTAGCTGTTCAATAGACATATTAACAGTAGCTTCATATCCCTAAAGTCCTCCTTGTACGTCATTATAAATCGCACTAGCTAACTTATTGACTATCATATATTTAAAAGAAAAGCGGAGCGGGTTTCCACCCACCCCGCAAATTAAGGTTAAAAATTATTAATTCTAGATTATTCTACAGAACCCATTTCTTCTTTAGAAACTAATTTACCACTTGTAACACCAGGATTATTATCGTCATTACCAGCAGGTGTTACGGTAAAGTTTTGTTTAGCAGAAGTAAATAATGCTTCAAAATCATCAGCTAAAGTGCCACTAGATGCACCAGCTACAGCTTGGTTAACAAAGAATACATGAGATGTTAAAGATTTTTCTCCAACTGATCCAACAACTGTACCGGATACATGATGACGATCTGTAACATATTCTACTAAGAATTGAACATATTCGCCGCCAGGAACTGGTTTGCCACCGTGATCTGCAGCAAATGGGTTGATAGATGCTCCGGTAGGAATACGTAAATCTTTAACAAGATGTTCTACAGTACCTGCACCACAGTCGCCAGCTTTCGAGATAGTTAAAGCTACAGAAAGATCTGTATAATCTTCAAAACCAAGAAGTTGAGCACCAGTTAAAGCGCTGCTACGAGCAGATGGTACAGTAGCTACATTAAATTTATCAACAATAAAACGGATATGGCAATCCATTGCAGTTAATTTAATAGTAGCGCCACTTGTTATATCAGCTTTAAAGAATTTTTCATCTCTTACAGACATATCTTTCTTAATAAGAGCAACAATAGCTGCTGCGTCAGTAGCAGCAACTCCAGAAGATATGATTTCGTAATAGAATGGTTTACGATGACGTAAATAAGCATCTTGAATCGAAGCTCTAACCGTTCCTTCTTCACGAATAGAAATAGCTACTCTTAAAACATCTCCAGAGTTTACTAAAGGTACTGTAAAGGTTGCTTCTTCGCTTTTAGCTTGACGATACTCTGTACGATAAACTTTAGTAATACATTCTGGATCAAATGCAGCAACACCGTCGATAAGGATTCTTTTTACTCCATTTACATTTAAGTATTCAAATCTTTTACCAGAGGCTAACTTACCTTTGTTTGAATTAATAATTGTTTCTGTTGTATATTGAAACATAGTATATAATATATTTTATAAAAAAGTTTAATTATCTGTTTTTTAAGCAACGGTTTGGTTTACTGGAGGATTAGTTTGAATTCTTGGGTTTTGACCATTTTCCATAACTAGTTTTACGATTTCGTTTATGATTTCGTAAACAACGTAATCTGGAAATTCAATAACCGCAGAATTATCAGCTATATCATCCAATATATCTGGATCTATACTAAGATATTCAGGAGCACGTAAATAATCAATATAAACGGCTTTTAATTCATATCTTGGCGATAGTTTACCGCACTTAATCTACATAATTGGTAACACAGAGTTACCGTATCTTTCATGACGAATATTTCCCTATGAATCTCGAACTTCTTTTTTCTTATCATCAGATAAGGTTTGAGAAGTTCCAGATTTATTAGGCTCGTCTATATTTATAATGTAATAATATGGCCTTTTCACCGATGGCTGCATATAAGCATTATTAATTATATGAGACCATTGGCTAGTATCCAATTTATTAGCACCTTGTTGAAATTTTCCTCCCTCTTCACATCGCGTACCAGTTAAATCTTCAAATTCACAAATACAGTTCAGCATGTGAACATAATCTTTAGGGAGTTCGCACCGATAACTTTCTCCGAATATATTTCCAGAAGTTTCTTTTGAAAGACCATTCAAAAAGTCAATTCTTTGAGTCTTTGTTAAAACTCTTAAGTCATCGGTTAATTGTTGCTTTGTCTCGAATAAATTATAGCGTTTGTTAATATATTGCTAAACCGACTTATTAAATAAATAGATAAAATCATCTACTAGTAAAGACGGTGCCTATACTTTATTTAATTCGATCAAGCAATTTTCAAAAGCATTACGTATTGTGATAAGGCGTTAAATTTTATAATTAAATTTAAGATCATGTGGAGAATGACATCTTCCGCTTAATATTTGTCTTACAGACTTATATTTTTTAGCAGCAGATGCAACAGATTCAAATATTTCTTTTTCTCCTGTTGAAATATGAATTACTTCTACTTGTTTTTTAATATTTTGAGTTCCGACTTCAATAGATTTCTCTGGAGTATTTGTTCTCGTCCAATAAAAACCATTACATGATTTTCTACTTTTTATTGCAGAAGATATACTGCATAACGACAATCCTAATTTTTCTTTAGCTTCTTTTACACTATGAAAAGAATCAATATAAGTTCCGTCTATGGAATATCTATTTAACTGTTCTGATGATTTAGTAACCAATAAAGAAATTTTATCTAATTTTTTATCAGTAACAAAATATCCATTTAGTTTATATTGACATTTAACTGATCTTGTAAAATTATTTGTAATATTTCCTATTATTTCTAAAACCTAATCTTTAGAAATTCCATCTCCAATTAAAGTTCCAGAAGTATCATATACATAATATAATTTTTCGGAACATATCTTATATTCAGATATATCTATTATTGGAGATCGGCTCCATAAATAATTATTAGAAGATACTTTAAATTGAATAGAATGATCTATAATTTGTCTACTACATTCCATACTTTTTGATGCTTCTAACGAAGATTTAAAAGACCCGAGTAAAATTCCATCTTTTGAAAAATAATATACAGGTCTTGATGGTTTGCATCCACCCTGTCTTCCGCCAAGTAAAGCATTATATGTCTTCTAGCTATTTATAAAATCGTCATTTACAAGTTCAGCTTCTTTTTCATATGCTTCTTTTTCGGTTTCAAATACATATAATGTTTCTCTTACAAACTAATTTATACCGTATTTACGAAGAGCATAATGTAAAGGAGTTCTAGGATGTTTAATCAGGTAAGTCTATGTATTTGGAGATATTCCGCATCCTATATATCCATCAAAATCATTTGGAGTTTCAGTTTTATGAACTCCTATATAAATCTTATCGTTTATTAAACAAGTAGTTTTATAAACAATATAATACATGATCAAATTTAATTTAGGTTAATAATTTATTCTTCAGATTTAGTTTCTTTTTCTTTCTTTACTGCAGTTTTCTTTTCTAACTCTGGAAAAGTTTCTCGCTTAATTTCTTCGCGCATTGTTTTGTCAACTCTCAAACGATCGGTAGCCAAATCAAGTGTACTTCCGAGTTTGATATCGGCATAATACATACCATCTTGCTTTGTAGAGATAATACCCTTTTCTTTAGCAGTAAGAATGAGTAAACGAATACTTGATTCTTCGGCGCTATAGAACTTGATTAATTTTTCAGGATATTTACGAGCTTGAGTTAATAGATATTCTTCTACATCACTCGGATGTGCATGAGACATATCTTTTTCAAATAACTTACAAATAAGGATTTGATGTTGCAATGTATCATCGAAGATAAGAGCTTCAGCTTTGTGAATGAGTTTAGCGATACTAACTCTAGCTTCTGCAGCTTTACCCGGATGTTCAATGTAAAGTTCAGCTAGTCCATAACGACCTTTTGGATTTTCATAATGATCAATGATAGATTTACCACCATCAATAATATATTCTCCATTCTCGTCACGAGCAGCTCGATCTTTTGCAATCATTTTAGAATGTTTAATTGCTTCCCATTGTGCTTTTTGTGCAGGAACGTTTAAATCAAACGTGGTTCCGTGTTGAACTATAATAGCTTCATTTTCCGGAATAAATACTTCTCCTTTTGAACGAGCTTCTTTATCTTTTTCAGATAAAATCATATCACCGTGAGCATCAACAGGGCGCACACACTTTGCAAATACCCCATTGCTATCAGGGCAAGGAGCGATTTTGTAAACTTGACCAGGAGTTTTATTAAAACTACTTTTAATTACTATTAAATTAGATTCGTCAGTCATATTAATTCTTATTGTCATATTTAAAAGTACCCGGGATTACTCCCGAGTACTTATTTATATCTATGCCGTTATCAGTTCTGGATAAGAACGTATGAACGATAAGGATTTAATGCACCAATACCAGCATAACCCGATACGATGTATTTTTCACCTGCAACAGCAGTAGCAACTTCACCAGATTTAACACCTACACCAGATAAGTGGTTTTCTGTAAATGCTTTATCTTTTAATGTGAATAATTGAACTGGAGCAAGACCAGAAGTTTTGTCAGATGTAAAATCTACTAAGATACCATATCCTTTAGTAGGATATTCGTTGGTTAAAGCACGATCAACACGGAAGATGATTGTGTTACCAGCCCATTCAAATGCGCCATAAGTAGCACCAACTTTGATTCTCTTTTGTTCAAATTGAGAATACATGAATTGTTGATCAACTTTATGTTCATTTAAGAATACAGCGCAAACTCTTTGTAGATCACGGAATAGAGGATCGTTAACAACGAATGTCCAGGTGTTACCTGTAGATTCCTCACATTTTTCCATTAGATCTGTCATAGCTTCTGTAAGTACATTAGTACTTAGTTTAGCATAGTTATACTTAGAAGCGTAACGGTTGATTTGTGCGATAAGACCATCACCAGCGATTAACTCACGGCCTTGACGATCATGTAAAGTACATTTACCGTTTTCATCCATAGTAGTTTTTTGCCACATAAGCGAATTGTTACGAGCTTCATAGAAGTTGTCAAGTAATACTTTCTTCATACCTGGCATCTTGAATAGATAGTTCTTATTTCCGCCTACGTCTTCTTTGGTAACTTTTACGAAAGCGTCTTCCATTGCTAAATAACGAGCAGAAGCGTCGATATCGCAACGTAATTCACCGATCCAGCCACGCATTTTTTCGTAGTTAGAAGTATATTTGGTGAAACCAATTTCGTGTAATTCAGGTTGGATGTTACCAATCCAACGAGTTAACATACCTGCTTGGCAGAAATCAGTGTCTAATTCAGCGCTATAATCAGCGTCCACTAAACGAACTGAGTACTCCCAGAAATCATCAGCTTTACGGATAGGACCATCAATTACAATACATAATTGATGAGAACCGTCGATCATGAAAGTATCATTTACTTCATAATATCTTTCAGGGAATGCCATTGGGATTTCAACACCATGTGCGTGAGCAAAAGCTGCTGGTACTGAACATGCGAATGGGATACGTTTAATTTGATTAACCTCTACTTCCCCACAAATCAATATTTTTCAATATTGGTAGACTATATCATTAACTTATCTTTAATAAGTTAACACCCATTTCAAATAGCATGAAAATAATAATTTTTCCACTTTTTTCCTATTGTGATATAAGCTCTACTTATTCCTGTTTTTTCACAACATTCTTTAATTGAATTAAATTCAGCAATTAAGTTATCATTTTCGTCAAATTGCCCAATTTTAACTTTTTTACTTTTTAAAGAAATAATGTGATCCATTTTTTCAAGTCCCCATCTAAATCCGTTCACGCATTCTTTTTTATTTTTTATACAGGATGTGATATTAGAGAATTTATTTTCTTTTTCGGCTTCTTCTTGAGTATTATAAGCTTTCAGAAAATTTCCTTCTTTGTCGTATTTATAAACGGGTCTTGTCTTAAGATATTCAGTTTTTGCATCAGCATAATAATCTTTTTTAATAAAAGAAAATTGATATTTATCAACTCTATATCCTAATTTTGCTGATCTGGAAACATTAATAAGAAAGGTATTTGTATCTTCTGCAGCAGAAGATAAACTATCATATTCTTTATCAAATTTTCCACTATTTATCAAATATCTATAGACTTTAATTGGATTAACTTTATTATAAACATCTGTATTTAATTTTTCTACTTTATCTGTTGACCAATAATAATCTCCGCATTTAGTTTTAAACATAATTGCTTTAGATATTCCTTGAAATGACTTATTAATACTATTTGCTGCAGATGTCATTGATTCAAATTCAGAAATATAATTTCCATTTAAATCATATTGATAACACTTTATAGATTTAGCTAAATCATAAGATCCTCCAAGGATCATATTATACACATCTGGCCTAGATAAAAATTCTTCGTTTACAATTAAGCTTTCTAATAAAAGTGCTTCGGATTCAGTATCAAATACTGCGATGTTTTCTCTTTTAAAGTTTTTTATACCGTAAGTATTCACTGCGATTTGAAAATTAGTTTTAGAATACTTATAAGTATCAGGTTTGTTAATATAAACTCCGTTCCCCAAATATCCATCAAATATATCTGGATCTTTAGTTTTATGTATTCCTACATAAATATAAGAGTTTACTAAATTAGTAGTTTTATATACAATATATTTCATGCTTTTTACGCCTTACGGCTAGTCGTTGAACATTCATTAAAAATCTATAATCTGCGAATTACCGCTTGATTTTATTAGTAATGCTTTGCTGCTGATTACCCGCGATTGTACGTTAGGGCTTCCAGCAATTAAAGTGTTTTTCTTATATCATCACTGATATAAGGAACAGGATAACATCTATTCAAACATTAGAGAGTTAAGTTTTTGAAATTTAGACTCAGGCTTACTACCGTTATACATTACATTACCGAAACCTTCAGTAAAGTAAGAAGCTGTATGTTTTTCGTAAAGTTTGGCAGCAACTCCCAAGTTCTCGGCGTGAGCCACTTTGTTATCCTAAAAGTTTTTTATCTTTTAGTTCTTACAATTTCTTGTAAGGTCGGCGTACATCTTCATCTTATAAAGATGCCGGACACTCGTGGGCCTGTTATATTTATTCAAGGCCTACGCTCTACAGTGATTTTTAGCCTTGCGTGATCTAAAAATTTACCTCGGTATTACCATATCCTTCGACTTAGGTTCCACCGATTTTGCCCGGTTTGCAAATAATCATTACTGATTATTGGAGCGCAAATTCACCCAGGAATGTATACCAATCTTTAGCAGTACGGGTATGAGCCATTTCAGGTCTTACTGTAATAAAATTCGCAATAACTGCCATAAGATTAATATTTTAAAATTGTTAAACTGTAAATTTAAATGCGTCCGTAGACTGTTTAGTAGCAGGACGTTTCAAAACACGCGGATTGTTTTCCTTACTCCGCTTTGCAATTTCTTTCTTAAAATGATCTACAGTAGCGTCATAAACCTCTTCTCCGTGTTGTAAATACCAAGCCATCTTCAAAACAGATGCTGGATCATCTAATGCTTTAGAGAGTCCGGTTCTACCTGCCGCATCTTTATTTAAGACAAAATCAAGTAATTCTTGTTTGTCATTTTCATCTAGGTCCATACCGTGTATATAATTGATATCACCAGCAGCGCTTTTATAAGCACTTACAAAAGCTTGTTCTGCTGCCTGGTTTCTTGTTTGCTCTTCTTGCTCATATAGCTTTGATTGAGCTTCAGCTTCACTTTTGTATGAGGCTCTTAACAAATCTACGCGCTTTTTATAAGCTTCTTCGTCGGCCTTTAATCTATCTATCTCTGCATCAATTTCTTCATCGCTCATCTAATCTCCAAAACGTTGAATGAAATCGTACGCTATTATCTCATCATCTGAATATTCATCAAACTCAGTTACTGGAGTTTGACTTGCTAAGTATTCTTGCACTCCTTGCTCTCTTTGCCATTTAGCAAAATCGTCAAGGGTCATGTTATTTGTTCTTAAATAATTTAATACTTTTAATTCTTCGTCACTAGGTAAAACCGGTTCTTCTTGATCGTTTAATAAGTCAAACTTTTCTTGATCGGTTAAATCATCAAAGTTGATTTCTTCAAGTTCACCATCTTCGTTAGTAACTTGAATTTTTCTGTCTTTAAATCCTCTCGCTTCTAATAAACGAGAAACATAGTCTCCCTCACCTTGATTATTATTATCGTCTACTGTATTCAAATCATCATCTTCGAATATAGTACCCTCATCATCAGGATTTGGGTCTTGAATTTGGTTTAATTCTTCGTTTTCAAATTGAAATAGATCGTCTTCCATAAATTATAATTTCATTAATTCTTATTATCATCTACGCATTACTGCATTTACAATATTATTTTTATATATTAATATAAAAAAGAATGTAATAGATTTGTGGATCTACCACATTCACTTTCTATTCTTTTAATTATTTTCAGTAAAACTTTTAGTAATTTTTCTAATTTTTACGCAAGCTATATCTAAATCATATTTACTCCATGAAAGTTCTTTAAATCCCCTTTTCTTCTTTCCTTTCGGGATCCATCCGTTTCTAATATATGTATCGAATGTTGATCTTGATAAATTTAAATATGAGCACGCTTCTTCTTTGCTTAATTCTCTACTTTGATTAAAAGAATTTAATACATCTATTACTTTTAGCTATTCTTCTTCTGAACATTGGTAAGATCCATTATCAATATCATCAGCAGTCTAATGCAAAATTTTGGAAATTATTTTTGTTAACATTCGTACTTACATTTATCAGGAAACTAACAACTAAGATATTTTTCTATACCTAAAGGAATAGCACAATCGTGTATTGAAAAACATTCAGAGTTCTATAATTTTATATCTAACTACGATCTAGATTTAACTTTTACATCATGATATTTTTGATAAGGAAATCCTTCTTTTATAAGTAGATTCCCCATGAGACAATTCATTTCAACTCCATGTTCAAGTGTTTTACCTTTTTCGAATAATTCTTTATATTTATTGTAAATATTTACATCCCAATGAGTATTACAATGCGGGTTTGTCTAAAAAGTAGTCAAATTATTTTCTTCTAAAAACTATTTAGTCTCCGCAAGAGATTTTCTATATTCATTTTTATAATTTCCTTTAATTATTTCATTTTTATAATAAACAGGCACTTCATTAAAATCTGTTTCTTTTATATAAAAATGATCATCAGAACTTATAAGAAAATGATCTGGTAATAGTCCACTATTCATTGCAGTTATTACCTTATTCAAAATTCTAGTATGTTTCGCTTCTCCAATATCTTCGCAAGGAATATGAATTACATTATTATTTAGAAAATCAGGTTTATTTCCAGCAATAAATATCCTCCCAACATTTTTACCATATCTTTCTATACTCCTCAATGAATATTTCAATTCATTATTATTCCATTTACTACCATTACCTACTATATACAAAATATCCATATTAGTTCATTTTACTCCATGTTTCTAATGTTTTTCTATCTGTGTGTCCTAATTCTCGATGAAAATCATTTCTTACAACTCCAATTACTTGTGTTCGAGAATCTACGAATAATCTTTCAAATTTAAATCTATTTTTATTAGGATTTATTGTAGGATGATCTTGCATAGCCTACCAATTTACAACAAATCCATTATACCACGTTGTTTTATCGCTACCTGTAAAAGGGCAAGATACAACAGCATAAGGTCTATCTACTAAATCAAAGTATGTTTGCCAATGTTTAGTAAATTCGTGTTTCCAAATCTATCTAACTTGCTAAGAAAATTCAGATCTATTATATGCTCCTTTTGTGTGTAAATATAAACAAGGTCTGTGTTCTTTAATACACAAATCCTGTAAATATCTTAATGCCGGCTATTCAAATTTAGATCCGTCATGATATACTTTATGAACTTCATAAATAGGATTTAACCAGTCAAGCATTTCTTCTGCTATTTTTAAGCCTCTTTCATTATTTACTATCCCAATTACACACAATGGTTTCATAAACTAATTTTCTTTTTATAAAATCCATAAATTAAAAAAATTATAAAAGTGGTAATCACAGCTGTACCCACAATATCAGTAAAACAGAATTCAAACATGGTTTCTGATACGCAAGAAAATACAATTAAGCTCCTGTGATAATTACAATAGTTTAATGCTTTACTTATGATAAGCAATGTAAGTAGTATGACCATAGGTGTATGCATCACGGGGATGTTCAGGGCTAATATATAAGTTAACCACCC
>Ga0247610_10007081_pt1 | contig 11546 bp, 8 predicted proteins | sample 174DNAGHGhighgp2_FD_193483 | JGI IMG/M metagenome (GOLD analysis project Ga0247610, IMG submission 193483) | Sheep rumen microbial communities from Palmerston North, Manawatu-Wanganui, New Zealand - 1742 DNA GHGhigh gp2 | ecosystem: Host-associated > Mammals > Digestive system > Stomach > Rumen ...
ATCGGCGAAGTGCTTGTAGTTCTTCACCTGCTTGACAGATGAGATAAGGTCCTTCCAACGGTAGCTGTTCAGCACAGAGAACTGCTCGTAGGTGAACTCGTAGTCCCACTCGCGCTTGATCTGGTCGAAGGTGGGGGCGCTGACCTCGGCGATGCCGGCACGGCGGCGCAACTGGTTGAAGGGCTCGGCGGCCTCGCTGTTACGACCTAACTGCACGAGGGCCTCAGCCTTGGTGAGCAGCACTTCAGCGTAACGGATTTCGATGCGGTCGACGGAGTTCTGCTTGATTTCCAGGTTCTCGGCATCGTCGTAGCTCTGGTCTACGCCCTTGCCGTTGATGGGGGTATAGACGGGCGAGTAATAGTGGTGGGTGAGGCCGGTCTCGGGGTTCTTCAGCTCAACGAAGTAGGTCTCGGCCAGTCGCTTGTCGTTGGGCTGCTCCTTTTTCCAGTCGTCGTACAGGTCGTCATCAGCCACCTCGGTATGGTTCTGCGTGTAGCCGTTGCCGTTCTCGCCGTTCTGGAAGGGGAAGGTCCACGAGCAGTGCGTCTGGTGGTTGCCCTGAGCGTCGTTCTTGTCACCGTCGTGGGCAATCGTAAACAGGTGCTCGTTGGTGCCGCGCTTGTTGCTCTCGTAGTCGCGTCCATAGAGCTTCGAATAGTCAGGGTCGAGGGCCAGGCGACCGCTCTTGATCACCTTGTCGGCATACTCGATGGCCTTCTGCAGACGGGCGTCGTTCTTGGTGAAGGCAGGGTCGGTCTGCGACGAAGCGATGGCCTGCACCTGCTCAGCCGTCAGCGGATTGTCGCCCCATACGAGATAGGTACGTGCCAACAATGCCTGGGCTGCCTGCTTGGAGGGCACGCGGGGGTCGCCGCTGTAGTCGAGCAGCAGGTTCTCGGCGTCGGTCAGGTCGTTGACCACTTGCGTCAGGACGTTGTCGATGCTCTGGCGCTCGGTGGTCGAGCCACCTTCCTCCGTGAACACGGGCACCTCGCCCCACAACTGTGCCAGCTTCAGATAAGCTAAGGCGCGCAAGAACTTAGCCTTACCCACGGCGGCGTTGTAGCCTGTCTGACTGACCTTGCCAGCTTTCAAAGAATTGCTGACAGTGGTGATGGCCTCGTTGTCCTGAGCGATACCCAGCAGCAGATGGTTAAAGATCTTGACCTGATACCACGTCGTCGGCTCCTGCTCGAAGCGGCTGTTCACGGGACCAGCCTCGCTCTCCTCGCCCTCGAACGAGATGAGCTTGTTGGAGTTCAGCTCGATGATGAACGAGAACGACGACGAGAGTGGCTGCCAGTGGCTATAGACGCCGTTGACGAGCGAGAGTGCTGAGGCGTCATCGTTCACCACGTTCGTCAGGTCAATCTGGTTGCCACCCGTGTCGTTCGTGTTGTCACTGTCACTTGAGCAGGCCGTGAAGCCCGTCGATGTTGCTACTGCCACAAGGGCTGTGAAAAGTAAATCCTTCTTTTTCATACTGAAAATCTCCTTTTACCTTTTAAATTAATACTATGTTTTGTTTGTAATTTTTTCTAGGTGCAAAGGTACGGCGGTTTCTGCGCTCCCACAATCGCCTTTTCGTGGCATTCTGCATACCAAATCATTGGTAATCGCCTTTTATAGCGTAACGTTGATACCAAAGGTGAAGGTGCGCGAAGCGGGATAGGCGCCAGAGTCGGTGCCGCTGCTTACTTCAGGATCATAGCCCTTGTAGGGGGTGATGGTGAAGAGGTTGGAGGCGGTGGCATAGAGGCGGATGCCTTCAATTCTTAAATCCTTCAATTTTTCAATTCTTACATTATAACCGATGGTTAGATTGCGCAATTTCAGATAGCTGGCGCCCTGCACGTAGCGGCTGTCGATATAGCCGAAGGGACGGGCATTGCTGGCCAGGGGGAGGGTGTTGCTCGGATTCTGGGGCGTCCACGAATCCTTGACGGTGGTAAGCACGTTGTAGGAATCGCCCGTCAGTTCCAGGCGGCGCTGCAGGGCGTTATAGAGCTTGTTGCCATAGCTGCCGGCGAACGATGCGGAGAGGTCGAAATCGTGCCAGCGCAGTTGGGTGCTGAAACCATAGACGAGGTCGGGCTGGATGCTGCCGAGGATGACGCGGTCGCTGCCGTCAATCTTGTTGTCACCATTGGTGTCGGCAAACTTCAAGTCGCCGGGTTTTGGTGTCTGTCCGTTGACAGTAGGCAGCTTCGAGACATCCTCGCCCTGCTGAACGATGCCCACAAATTGTAATCCGTAGAAAGCGCCGAGTGGTTCACCCTTGCGCAGAATCTGCTGCTTGTCTGAGCCTTGAATCACGTCGTTCGTTGTGCCCATATCGGTAATCTCGTTCTTGTTATAGGCAGCGTTGGCGGTGATGGTCCATTGAAAGACCCCACCCCTGACCCCTCCCCTTGATGGGAGGGGAGAGATGCTGACTGAGAGTTCGAGGCCTTTGTTCACCACGTTACCCACGTTCTGAAGCTGTGAGGTGACGCCGCTGGCGAAACCCATTGGGACGACCAGGAGCAGGTCGCTGGTCTTCTTGTAGTAGGCGTCGAACACGATGTTCACGTGGTTTTTCCAAAGACCGAGGTCAAAGCCGAGGTTATATGAGGCCGTTGTCTCCCACTTCAGGTTGTCGTTGGCGGTGTTCTGCTTGGCGTAGCTGCTGGAGCCGCCATACGAGCCTGTGGCGTAGGAAGTAGAGAAGGCGTAGTCGGGAATCTCCTGATTGCCCACGAGACCACCTGAGAGGCGCACCTTCAGGTAGTCGATGTTCTGCACGTCACGCAGGAACGACTCCTGATCGACATTCCACGAAAGGCCAAGTGAGGGGAAGTAGCCCCAGCGGTGGTCTTTAGAGAAACGACTGGAGTTGTCGGCGCGGAAGGTGGCGGTGGCGTTGTAGCGGTCGAGCAGCGTGTAGTTGACACGGGCGATGAGCGAGTTAAGCGTCGACTCCGCGATGCCCGTCTGTGGCGTATAGGTGCCTGAGCCGTCGCCGAGGTTATACTGCTTCAGCGTCTCGTTGGTGTAGTGGTTGGTGCGGATGTTGCTGTAGGTCGAGGTCGAGGTCTGACGGGTATAGCCGACGAGGGCGTCGATGAAGTGCTGCTCATTGAGGTTACGGCTATAGGTGGCGGTGTACTCCTGCTGCCACACGTCGGTCTGACGGTTGCCCGTACCGCCGATGCCCTGCGTGGCCAGGCCCAGCGAGGTGTAGGCACCCGAGAAGTAGTTCTGCGTCAGTTTCTCGCTGTTCAGGCCAACGGTGGCTTTCAGCGTCAGGTCGCCGATGCGGTAGCTGGCCCAGACGTTCGACAACAGGTAGTTGTTCACGTTCTCGGCCACGCTCTCCTTGAGGTCATAGACGGGGTTGGCAGCGTGGTCGCCGATGGCGAAGTAGGCATACTCGTAGGGATTCGTGAAGTTGTAGGAGCCGTCCTGATTGTAGACATTGATGACGGGCGGCATCAGCAGGGCGTAGACAAAACTGTTGGTGATGCCAGCCGAGTAGGGCGAAGAATTAAACACCTGTTCCTCAGTGGTGGTCATCCCCTGCTGTTTCGAGCGGCCATAGGTGGCATTGACACCGAACGTCAAGTCCTTTTGCAGCTCCCACTCCACGTTGGTATGGAAGTTGTAACGCTCGAAACCGGAGTTCAGCACAATGCCGTCCTGGTCGGTATAGTTGGCCGAGAAGGCGTAGCGGCAGCCCCCCTCCCGTCCCCCCGAAGAGGGGGAGGCACCCGTGATGCTCAGCTCGTGACTCTGCTGAACGGCGGTACGCAGCACGGCGTCCTGCCAGTCGGTTCCCTTGCCAAGGGCGGCAATCTCAGCGTCGGTGTAGCCGCCCTTGTTACCCCAATAGTCCTTCTGGAACTGTGCCCACTCCGAGGCGTTGAGCAGGTCGAGCTTCTTGCCGATGTTGCTCACGCCAATATTATAGGTATAGCTGATATGCGCCTTATGGTCGCCGCGCTGCCCCTTCTTCGTGGTGATGAGGATGACGCCGTTAGCACCACGCGAACCATAGATGGCGGTGGCCGAGACGTCTTTCAGCACCTCCACACTCTCGATGTCGTTGGGGTTGATGGTGGCCAGCGGATTAAGGCCTCCCTCGATGCCGCCCAAGCCCGTAGAGCCAGCGCTGGCATCCTTGAAATAGATAAAGCCGTCGATGACATAAAGCGGCTCGTTGGAGGCATTCACCGAGTTGCCGCCACGGATACGTATCTGACTGTCGGCCCCTGGCTGACCGCTGCTGGCCGTCACGTTAAGACCTGCCACTTGTCCGCTCAGCGCACCGTCAAGCGTCGCTGCCTGCGACGTCTCAAAGATGTCTGCCTTTACCTTCGTCACGCTACCCGTCAGCTGCGTGCGCTTCTGCGTGCCGTAGCCCACGACGACAATCTCGTCGAGCTTCTGCCCTTCCTCCTTCAGCGCCACGACGAGGTCTTTGTCGTCTCCCTTCACGCGGATGGTCTTCTGTTCGTAACCCACGTAGCTGATTTTCAACTCCGAAGGGAACGTCGCTACATCAATGCGGAAGTTGCCCTCCGCATCTGTTATCACGCCCACATGACTGCGTGCGTCGTATATCGTCGCACCTATGATTGCCTCGCCCGTCCCGGCGTCGGCCACCTTACCACTTATGGGGGCAGCCGACGCAGCGAAATGGAAAACAATGGCTAAAACAAATACTGTTAATCGTAATGTCTGAAAACTCTTCATACCTTCTTATCCTATTTATTCAAATTTCACGCTGCAAAGGTACGGCGAAAATAAAAGATGCGAAATACCACCAGCGCGGCATTTCGCATCACAAAGATATGGTATTGTGCCGGAAAACGGCTTATTTCACGGCATCTTGCACCACCAATCCTGCCAACATAAAGCCGAAGATAGCGGTGATGTGGGCAATGGTGCCGTTGCCCTTGTCATTAGGATCGATAGGTTTCTGGTTTTCCAAGAGTTCGTCAGAGTAAACACATTGGAACTTACGCTTAGGATACAGGCCGTCGCGCTTGAAACGCTTGCGAAGCGCACGAGCCAGCGGGTCACCCTGCACCTTCCAGAACTCAGCCGTTTTGATGTGGGTGGGGTCGAGCTTCAGGGCAGCCCCCATCGACGAGAAGAAACGACCCCCTCCCCGCTCCCCGAGGGGAGTGCTTGTGGCCATGAGGATGAGCAGGGCCTTGTCCTTCAGCGAGTCAATGGCGTCGATGATATAGTCGTAGGTGTCCAGTTCGAAACTCTCAGCCGTCTCTGCCGTAAAAATCTGTTGCAGGGCGGTAATCTCTGCCGAGGGGTTGATAGTGAGCAGACGCTCTTTGAGGGCATCGACCTTCACCTGCCCAACGGTCTTCGTCGTCGCCATCAGCTGGCGGTTGATATTCGTGATGCATACGCGGTCGGAGTCTACAATTGTCAGATGCTTGATACCTGAACGAATCAGGCTCTCAGCGCACCAAGAGCCAACACCACCCACGCCAAAAATAATCACGCGCTTCTCAGCGATGCGGCCCATCGCCTCATCACCCAACAGTAGTTCCGACCTGCGGAATATTGCTTGCATTCCCGAGCTTCGCTCGCCTACCCGTTGCCTTTCTATTGCCATCGCTTCTAAATTTGGCTGCAAAGGTACAACATTTTTTTCATTTATTTGTATCTTTTCGCATCCTTATGTTGGGTATTTCGCTGATTCAGACGCTCTACAGGTTCAGTTCCATCAGAATGTCGCATCGCTCATAGGCATTACCTTTGAGCGGAATCTCCTTGAAACCCAATTTGCGGTATAGCGTGGTTCGTAAGTGACAATTCGTATCATTATCAGATGACGTAATCCGTGTCCGGTGCCAGCAGTTTGTCGATGAAATAGACAATCTGCTTGCGCCACCAGGCCCAGTCGTGAGCGGAGTCGAAGCCCCAGTAGTCAATCCAGGTGGGAACGTTTTTCTCCTTCAGCAGGGCATCCATCTGACGGGTGCTGTCGAGGAGTTCGTCTTCCCATGACCCCTGTCCCACACACATAATGATGCGACGGTGGCGATAGATGTCCCAGTAGGGATGGTCAGCGGGCATCTGACGCAGGAAGTCGTAAGGCGAGTTGTCGTAGATGAGCTGGTCGTGATAGTTGGGGAAAAAATAGCCCGCATAGTAGAGACCGCTCAGGGCCAGCAGCGTGTCGAAGAGGTCGGGACGGCGGAAGAAGAAGTTGCCGGCATGGAAACCACCCATAGAGCAGCCCGTTACGATGAAGGTCTCGTTGCTGAAATGGCGCACCTCGGGTATCAGCTCGTCGACGATGTAGTGGTACCAGCGCTCGTGCAGTTCGATGCGACGATGATGGTCGCCGTTGATGTCCGACCACGTCTCGCGGTCGATGCTGTCGGCACAGATCAGGCGTATCTGTCCGCGGTCTATATAGTTGGAGAGCACGCCTACCATGTCGAAGTCCTGATAGTCGTAGAATCGTCCGTCCTGCGACGGGAAGACGAGCACGGGATGCCCCTTGTCGCCGTAGGTCTTGTATTCCATGTCACGCCCGAGGGCGGCAGAGTATTTCTTCACGTAATTGATATTCATTTCTTCAAGTGTACAAATTCAACAAATTCATTAACTTCCTCCATGCTTTCCAGACGCACCGTGTACATCTGCTGTCCCATGGCGGCTGAGAACAGTTCCGGCATACGTTCGCACATCACCATGCGGTCGCCGTAGCGTTTCAGCACCTCTTCGTGCGTATATACGTATTTATAGATGTCGCGACGACTGGCAAAGGCGCAGTAGTGCTGCTGGCCGATGGCGGTATGGCTCTTGCCGAAGGCCACCATGTCGGCCCATATCTTATAGACGTCGGTCGAGTGGGCGTAGTTGATCATGTCGGGCGTATAGCCGCCAGCAGGACGCATGTTCACTTCCAGTGCCACGAAGTCGCCCTGCCTGCCCAGACCCTCGCGATCGCTGTCGAGTCGGAAGAACTCCAGATGCACGAAGCGGTTCCAAACGCCGAAGGCCTTCACCGTGCGACGTCCCAGTTCGCGTAGTGGCTCGGGCATCTCCTTATCGACATAATAGGACAAGTCGAGCTTCTTGTTCACAATGTCCATAATCGATGGCGGCCAGACGGTCATCGACTCGAAGATGGGCTCGCCCTCACGACCGATGACGGCATCATAGCTGCATATCTCGCCTGTGATGAACTCCTCAACCACATAGCTGTTGTAGTGGGGCTCCGTCTCGTAGAACTGCTTCAGCTCTGCGTCATCGTGAATCTTATACGTGCCGCTGGCTCCCACACCTACATCGGGTTTGGCGATGATGGGATAGCCCGTCTTAGCGGCAAACTGCCTGACGGCATCCTCGCCCTCGGCGGCACTAATCTGACGCGCCGTAGGCACTTGGCCCTTGGCATAGTATTTCTTCATCTCCGACTTCTCCTTGATGGCGCGGATGCGGTCGGTCTGTATGCCGGTGGTTACGTTGAAGTCCGTGCGAAGCTTGGCATCCTGCGCCAGCCAGTATTCGTTGTTCGACTCAATCCAGTCGATGCGCCCGTAGCGGAAGGCCAGATAGGCCACGGCGCGATACACCTCGTCGTAGTTCTCCAGCGAACCAACGCGGTAGTACTCCGTCAGCGACTCCTTCAGTTCGTGCGGCAGACTCTCATACGGTGCGTCGGCAATGCCCAGCACCGTCACCCCGTTCTGCTTCAGCCGCTGGCAGAAGTTCCAGTAGGTATGCGGGAAATGTGGCGATATAAATATAAAGCTCATATAGAGTGCAAAATTACAAAATAACTTTGAAAAAGCGATGCGTTGCGCTCAGAAACTTTAACCGACAAACGTTTCGAGCGGACGCATCGCGAATAAACCAGGTTTATTTCTCTCACCTCTTACCTCTTACCTCTTACCTCTCACCTCTCACCTCTTATAAGTGTATCTCCTTATCCACCACCTCGCCATTCAGAATCTTGAAGGAGTTAAGCTTCGGTTCACCGTCAAGGAGCGAGAGGATGGCGTAGCGGATGGTGGGGTCGTTGGCCAGGCGCAGGTCTTCTTGCGAAGGACGTGAGGGTGAAGTTGGATGACTATGCCAATTGGCCAGGATCTTCAGATCTTTCTCACGGGCATAGCGCAAGGCAGCAAACTGGTCCTTTGGTGCGAAAGAGAAGTGCTCCGGCGAGTGATCGATATTCTCCATCCAGTAGTTCTCAGTGACCTCATCGCCTATTCCCAGCAGATAGCCGCACGACTCATCGGGTGCATCCTTCTCTGCCTGGGCTATCAATTCATCTATGATGTTCTGTGGTATAATCATAATGCGGTAGCAAATTTTTCACTTTTCACTCTTCACTTTTCACTTATGCAAGTCGCACGTGGCCTGTTCGTAGTCGATAAGATGGTCGATAGTGGGATGCTCACCACAGATGGCGCACGACGGACGCTGCTTCACGTTGAAGGTACGGAACTGCATGGTCTTGGCGTCAAACGTCAGCAGACGGTTGGTCAGCAGTTCGCCGATGCCCGTAAAATACTTCAGGGTCTCTGCAGCTTGGATGGTACCCAGCATACCGGCGATGGCTCCTAATACACCTGCCTGCGAACAGGTAGGCACAGCACCTACTGGAGGCGGCTCCTTGAAGAAGCAACGGTAGCAAGCCGTGCCAGGCAGGTGTGTAAAGGTCTGTCCGTTGAAGCGCAGGATGCCACCATGCGAGAACGGCTTGCCCGCCATCACACACGCATCATTGATGAGGAACTTCACGGGGAAGTTGTCGGTACCGTCCACGATGAAGTCGTATTCCTTGATGATGTCCAGCGCGTTCGACGAGTCGAGGAACTCGTAGTAGGTGTCCACCTGCACATCTGGGTTGATGGCCTTGATCTTCTCCTCAGCGCTCTTTACCTTCGGCACACCCACGTCCTTGGTGAAGTGGATGACCTGACGCTGCAGGTTGCTCAGATCCACCACATCCGCATCCACGAGCCCCAAGCGCCCTATGCCAGCAGCCGCCAGATAGAGACTCACGGGAGCCCCCAAGCCACCGGCACCCACCACGAGCACGCGTGCGTTCATTATCTTCTCTTGTCCCTCAACGCCCACATCCTGCAACAGGATATGCCGTGAGTATCGCTGTATCTGTTCTTCAGTAAAGTCAATCATAAGACAATCTTTTTATTAACGACAACTTTGACAACTAAGACAACATTTATTATTGTCAACTTGTGCGCAGCTTGTTGTCTTTGTTGTTTAGGTTGTCTTTTATATTATTTGTTGTCGTTTATTTATTTACATGCTCCGCCACCCATAAAGTAAAGGAAGTCTATTTTGTCGCCTTCTTTTAGCTGGATGCCGTCCCAGTCCTCGCGCTCGGCAAACTCCTCGTTCACCTGCACGCTGACCATGTCCGGCTGCTGTACGTCACTCTGCTTGATCAGTTCACTCACATTGAGCGGCAGGCTCACTTCCTGCGCGTCTCCATTTACATAAATCTTTGCCATATCTTTGTCGGTTTAAAAATCACGCTGCAAAGGTACGGCGATTCAGCGGATACCACAATCGCCTTTTCATGGCATTCGTCATACCACACTCATGGTATTTTGCAGTTACTGCACGTATAGTCCGTCCCTACAGACTGCGAGTTTGCTGCCTTCGGACTCAGAGTTTGCTGCCTTCGGACTCAGAGTTTGCTGCCTTCGGACTGGGTGTTTAGTAACGGCAAACTGAGAACGAGTTGTTGAGTACACGAAAAAAGCAGCGCATTCGAAAATGTCCCTCCCTTGGTCCCGTCAACCCCTTCAAATGCCGATGTACAAAGGGCTGAAGGTACGGGAGGGACAATCGTTCTCCCTCCCCTCTCCCTCCCATTTTTGATGGCCGTCACTCACCTTTTTATGATAGGCAAAAATTTGGGTGAAAATGAAGTGTTAAATCGTAGGATTTTTGCAAAAAAACTTGCAAATCGCCATTATTTTTTGTATCTTTGCAGTCGGAAATGGAGTCATGGATAACACTAGAAAAACACCATGAAAAACCAGCAATAACATCATTAAAAATTTTTGACCTGCAAACTATCTATGGAAACAAAATCCTTAGAGGTGGTTGAACAGCCCCAAAATGTTCAAACTCAGAGTGTGCTCATCATCGAGCAATTTCTAAACGACAACTACTGTCTGCGACGTAACGTGCTGAGCGGAAAGGTGGAATTCAAAAGCCGGGCAGACCTTTCAGCCGAGTACCGCCCGCTGACGCAGGAAGCCCTGAACAGCATCATTATCCGAGCCCTTCGCGAAGGTCTGGACGAAGCGTGCAATCCCAAGGCCGACATCACGATGTATGTCAATTCCGAAGAGGTGTGCCTGTACAATCCTGTTCAGGCATTCTTGAACGGTCTGCCCCAATGGGACGGACAGAACCACGTGGCACGATTGTTCAGTCGCATTCCCGGCATCAGCTCCGAACAGTTAGCGTACCTTAGTATATGGTTACGCTCAGCTGTGGCTCACTGGTTGCAGTTGGACACGATGCACGGTAACGAAGTGGTGCCCGTTCTGATTGGTGCTCAGGGTTGTGGCAAAACAACGTTTTTGCGCCGGCTGCTGCCTCAGCATCTGCGCCAGTATTATCTGGACCACCTGAACCTGTCGAATAAGTTCGACAAGGAGATGGCGCTGACGAACAATCTGTTAGTAAACCTGGACGAGTTGGAGGCCATCCGTCCCAGTCAGCATGCGACGCTGAAGCAGACTTTGTCGAAGAACAAGGTGAATGGCCGCCCCATATTTGGAAGAGCTCAGGATGACCGCCCTCGCTATGCTTCGTTCGTGTCGACGACAAACAATCCGCATCCATTGACTGATGCTACTGGCAGTCGTCGCTACATCTGCGTGACCATTCCCAAGGGACAGTTCATTGACAACGTTGGCAATATCGACTACGAACAGCTGTATGCCCAGGTGTTGCATGAAATCCGAGTGCTGGAGACACCTTACTGGTTCAACAACGACGAGGTGGCCCGTATTCAGCAGCTGAACCTGGCCTACATGCAACAGAAGGACATTGCAGAGATGGTGAATGCCTGTTTCCGCAAGCCCCAAGACGGTGAAAAGGTGAAGTCGCTGAGCACGACGGAGATGCTGGAGATGATTCGCAACGAGTATCCCAACGTGGAGATTACAACAAAGGCGAAAGTGGAGTTGGGACGTGCACTCGTCAGCCTCGACTACGAACGAAAAGAGCACAGCCACGTGGCCTACTACAAAGCCGTTCCATTACGAGCCGCGTGAGTGGATGGGAGTGAAAACGGGAGGGAGACGGGAGTGACAATCATTCTCTCTCCCGTGCCCTGAGCCCTTTGTACATCGGGCTTTGAGGGCTGTGACGGGACCAAGGGAGGGTAAAAATGAAATTCATTAACCCGCATTGCAGTTGCATAAAAAACCACTGTTAAACTTTGTTATAGAAACTGAGTGTTTTGGGCGTTTCAATTGTATGCAGCCTCATTTTTTAGCAAAAAAAGCCTAAATCGAAGCCCTTTG
>Ga0247610_10007082_pt1 | contig 11546 bp, 8 predicted proteins | sample 174DNAGHGhighgp2_FD_193483 | JGI IMG/M metagenome (GOLD analysis project Ga0247610, IMG submission 193483) | Sheep rumen microbial communities from Palmerston North, Manawatu-Wanganui, New Zealand - 1742 DNA GHGhigh gp2 | ecosystem: Host-associated > Mammals > Digestive system > Stomach > Rumen ...
TATGGCATGGTAAATGCGTACTTTGAGGTAATCACCCCTTGAAAATGGTCAATGCTCAATGATCAATCTTCAATCTTCAATTTCCAACGAATTTCTTCCCGTTCTTGATATACAACCTGTTCTTCTGCGGTGTTGCTACCTTTCTGCCTTGCAGGTCATAAATGATGGCATCTGCTTCCTTTTCACCCTCTACCGTGGTGATGTCGTTGGTGGAGTCGTATGCATCGATGGGCAGGATTTCCTTCCACCTCCCCCAATCCTCTGATGCCCTGTAGGCATCCACCAATTCTTTCTGCACATAGAGCGTACCTTTCTGGGAAATCATGTCATTGAGGAAAGGTGTATAAGTCCATCCCCACATCTCATGCTCAAATTGGGGCACATCTTCAGCGTAGCACACAAACTGGGAGAGCTTATAGGCTTTGAAGCTACCCGCACCGAGGAAATCCAATCTATCGGAACGGAGGATAACGCTCTCCAAAGCTGCATCTTCGAAACAGCAATCTCCAATGTAAGTGACGGACGAGGGAATGTCAACTTTCTTCAATCCGCTGTCATAGAAACATCCCTCTCCGATGCTTTCCAATCCCTCCGGCAACGTGACGGAGAAAAGGCTCCATGTTTCTTCGAAGCATCTCACGCCCAAAGTCTTGATTGTCGAGGGGATGGTGATGGAACATAAGTTACGGTATTCGTAGAAACATCTGTCGCCTATGTTCGTCACTGGATAAACTTTGCCTTTATAAGAGACCCTTTCGGGAATGAGAACATTCGTCACCTCTAAACGTCCGTCGTAGATGGCAGGACTGGGGGAATAGTAGTAGCTGTCAATAACGCCGACAACAGAGGCAACACCCTTTTCCTCGTCCAAGGTGTAATATAACCCCCTGTAGGTGTATTTACCGTCAGACGATGGATGAATATCTTCTTGCATTTCATCATCATCCAAATACTCTTCCAGAGGCATGATGTTCTTCCATTGCCCCCAAAGATCGGAATTTCTGTAATTCTCTATGCTCCCCACAGGCACATAGAGGTTCTTCTTCCCCCCACCATAAGGCGTATAAAACTGGTCATCTTTCATTACCCAGTTATCGCTATATATATAGTATTTGCCTTCTTTCCTCTCGGGAGGGGTCGTGGCATGTATGATAAAATCATTTAATAAACTACAGTTAAAGAAGCAACCCTCTTCAAGGACACAATAATCATCCGATAATATTACGACACGCCGCAATTGGGAGCAACCGTTGAAACAACCTCCACTTATTTGCTTTAGATTTTGGGGAAGTCTGATGGACAAGAGAGCCCTACAATCTATGAAACAACTTGCCCCCATTTGCTTTATACTTTGGGGAAGAGTGATGTGCTGAAGGGATCTGCACCCACTAAAACATCCCATGGGGAGCTCTTCCAAGCCCTCGGGCAAGGAGACATTTTCCAATGTCATGCAATCCCTGAAGGCGTACGCGCCAATCTTCACATCTGGTGAGAGGATGTTCATGGAGATGAGATTGCTGCATAAAAAGAACGATTCCTTCCCAATGCTTTTCACGCTTTGGGGGATGGTCACGGTCTTCAAGCTGTTACATCCACGGAAGGTGGCATCCCCGATGGAGACCAAATTGTTGGGAAGTGTCAAGGAGGTCAATCCTGAACAATTCACGAACGCGCCATTCCCCATCTCCGTGATGCTGGTGGGTAGAGTCAAAGAGACCAAGTCGTGAAAACCACTAAATACATAATCACCAATGCGCGTTAAGCCTTCGGGAATGTCCAAAGCCTTCACCTCCTGCCCGTTTATGTATAGGCAATGTCCATAAAGTGGGTTTGCCAAGGGGGTTTCGAACTTGATGTTACACCAAGAAGCAAGATCGGTGATATGGATTGCGCATCGACTACCAATATATGCGAATGCCTCGACCCCAATTCTTGTTATGCTACTGGGGATTGACACAGACTCCAAGTTGTTGCAATTATAGAACGCAGAATCCCCTATGGTCGTCATACTATCAGGAAACTTGACGGTGTTTAGGTTGAGGCAGTTATAGAACGCATACGGACTAACGCTTGTCAAATCAACTGGCAAGACCAAGTCTTTCACCTCTTGTCCTTGGATGTAAAGTCGATGGGCAATGGAAAGGGGGTTGGCATACAGACCTTTGAACTCGATGCCACACCAAGAGACTATGTCTTCAATATTGACATAATCCATTTTGTCGCATCCTTCGAAAGCGTTCTTCCCAATGGTTTTGATACTACTCGGTATAGTTACAGACAGTAATTCCCGACAATAGTAAAAGGTATTCGCGGCAATCTCATCCACAATATAAACCTTCCCGCCATACTCTACGGAGTTAGGAATGACCAGATGCCCATCATACTTATAACCATAATATAAATATGGCTTATGCTTGATAACCGATGCCGTGCCGTCATTATCCAATTGATACCTGATGCTGTCAATCACCATATCCACCCCTGCCCATGCGATGCCGTCACTAATGAACAAGAATACGAAAAACGAGAGGACAATTCTATGGACTTGCCCACTCAAATACTTGCAGTTCTTCATCTTTGTTTCCATATTCATTGATAGTTATTTAGTTAAACATATAAAAGATAAATCTTTCACTTGCAAAGATATATATAATAATGTGTTATTCCAAATATTTATTTGTCAATTTTCCTACATTATTCCTACACTTCTTGGTCCTTTCCAGCCTAAAAGTGTAATCTGAGGTTATATTCGAGTGTGCTGGCGCAGCTGTCGCCGAACAATCGGTGGTTCGCTTGCGACTTCAAGCGGGTCACCCTGTTGTCGTCAACCTCACCGCCATTGAGCAACATCTACGTGACTTGCGAGAGCAATGTCTCCACCCCCTCCCGCATATCTTTGATGAGCGTGAATATGTCCATTGTCCCCTAACGAGTTTATTCTTCTGAAACATTTTCTGTATCATCGCCATTTGACAAGGCAATGAGTATGACAGATGCCAAAATTCCCGTGCCGTCAGTCACAATAGCCTCTCCTTTGAAATACTGTGGGGAACTACCCTGCCGATGGCTTGGTAAAGCACCATCTTGTCGGGGTCGTTTGTCCTGTCACTATGGTTTCAGTCGCTCCCGATGTATAGTTCTTTGATGAACAGGTTGGCATTGTTGTTGCCGTCTGTAAATGAAACATTGGTTGGGATAAAGGTAGATTTTAAGATAATTGGTAATGTATAGGAGTACTTACGGCAAGTCAATCGTGCCGTAGAAGAGGTAATTACCGCAAATGATTTGCAGCTCGTACTTGCTTGAGAGGGTTGACGGAAGAACCAACGAGGTAGTACCCGTGGGATTAACATGCATGAACGTGGAATCATTGCCATTTGCATATAGTCTGGCATAGTAAAATGGCATTTTCAGGTTGGTTTTGTGAAAGAAGATACATACCCTTGTAGTAATAATAAAGTTCTTTGCCAGATATAGCTTTATCATTGCTGTCATAGAATCCAGATTCTTTTTCATATACTTGCATATATTTCCAAGCGTCTTTGTACTGTCCACGATTAAGACAAACACTGATGGGTATAATCAAAATCTGCGCAGCAATAGCATTTTCACCACATTTTCGAGATAGATTAAAACTTTTATTTCTTGTTTGATATTGTAAATAGCAAGAAATCAAGAAAACTTTTGGTGAATGATGGAGAATGATGTAATTTTGCGCAATAAATAACAATTTGTAAAAATGACACTATATCCAAAATTGATTATCGACGCATTGGCAACAGTGACCTATGCAGGAACAAAGAAGAACTTGATAGAGAGTGGGATGCTGGCTGATACGCCCAGCATCAATGGCATGAAGGTGAAGGTGGTATTGCTCTTTCCACGAGACACAGACCCTTTCCTGAAGTCAACCGTCAAGGCGGCTGAGGCTGCCATTCACTATCATATAAGTCCTGACGTGGAAGTGAACATAGAGACAGAGTTTAAGTCGAAACCAAGACCAGAAGTTGGCAAGTTGTTACCTCAAGTGAAGAACATCATTGCCGTCAGTTCCGGCAAGGGCGGAGTGGGGAAGAGCACCGTGGCTGCCAACCTCGCCGTGTCGCTTGCACGGTTGGGCTATAAGGTGGGTTTGCTCGATACCGACATTTTCGGTCCTTCCATGCCCAAGATGTTCGACGTGGAGCATGAACGTGTTTATGCTACCGAGGTAGATGGCAGACAGTTGATTCTGCCTATAGAGAAATATGGTGTGAAGATGCTGAGCATCGGTTTCTTTGTCAATCCCGATACGGCAACGTTGTGGCGTGGAGGTATGGCAACGTCTGCACTGAAGCAACTCATTGCCGATGCTGATTGGGGGGAATTGGATTATTTCATCTTAGACACTCCTCCAGGCACCAGCGACATTCACCTGACCCTTCTGCAAACCCTCGCCATCACAGGTGCCATCATCGTGAGCACTCCTCAACAGGTGGCTCTTGCCGATGCACGAAAGGGAATAGACATGTACAGAAACGATAAGGTGAACGTGCCTATCTTGGGATTGGTGGAAAACATGGCTTATTTCACGCCTGCCGAACTGCCGAACAATAAATATTATATCTTTGGAAACGGTGGTTGCAAGCAACTGGCAGAGGAAATGAAATTGCCGTTGTTGGCACAGATACCTATTGTGGCAAGTGTTTGTGAGAGTGGCGATCAAGGTAAGCCCATCTCTTTGAACGCTGATAGCGTTACAGGACAATCGTTCCTCAGTTTTGCGCAAGCGGTGGTTACGGTTGTGAACAGGAGAAACAAGGAACAGGCTCCCACGAAGATTGTCGGTATCGAATAGACATGGTTTTCATGTTTTTTTTGTTTGTGAATTTTTGCGACAAAAATTTTTCGTGAAAAATCTCCAATGAGATGTTAATGAACCTCAATTCATGGTTTTTCGGTGCGAAATTGCACTTTTTTACTCGTAACATATATAGTTATTGCCGTAACTATATATGTTACGAGCGTAACTCATTATGTTAGCACGCTAATTATATATGTTATCAAGCCTCAAAAAACGATGTTTTTGAGGCTTTTTTAGTTGCTTTTTATGTAATACGTCAAGTGTCTTGATCGTAATATATTGAAAGTCAATACGTTATAAAAACCCTTCAAAATGGCATTTTTTGGAGCGACGGAAAGGTTTGTCAAAAAAACAGCCCGTAATTGGGGCTGATTTTGTCACTTTCCTTGACAGTTTGGTAGATGTGCGTCTATGACTTCGTTTGTTTCGTTGCCTCTGCAAGGGCTTTCAGTTTCAACTCCTTGGCATGGGTAGCTATCCGTTTCATCTTCTTGAGTTGTTCGTTAGCATGATAGTGAGACAACTTAATCTGGTAATGATATACGAGGCAGGTGATGAAGAAATAAACCGCTACCTGAATCCAAAGGGCTTGATATTCCAATTGAATATCTGCCAAAGTCGCATCCATTGTGTTCAGTCGGACAAAACCCCTGATTCCAAATGTGGAAGGGAACAGACAAGCCACCGCTCTCCATGCACCAGGGATGTTGGATTGTGGCCATGACACTCCAGAGAGGAAGAGCAAAGGCACAGACATAAATACCACTATCAACATCACGTTTTCACGATAACGGATGGTACAGGAGACTATCATTCCGAAGAATATCGTTGCCAACAGGAAAGGCACCATCAAGCCGATGAGTTCAACGGCATCAAAGAGTTGTACGAACCCAAAAATCTTGGGTACAACCAAGGTGATGTATGCTGCCATTACACAATAAACCATGAAGTAGCACAGAGACTTGCCCAATACGATACGGAAGATACCATTGTAATGAAGACTCAATGGTACGAGGTCGCGATAGCGGTTGGTCTCTCTTGCCGTGCCGGCACCAAGTCCGATTCCGAGAACGAGCGTCTGGAACAGTACAAGCATCAAAACGGCTGGGATGATCGAGTCTGCATATCCTCCTGTACTGTTAAAGATAGGAACGGCATCGCAGAGCAGAGGTGCTGTGGTAATCTCATCGTCTTTATGGGTAAAGTTATGAGCATTCTTGATTTGTATCCTTGAGTTGAGCTCGCTCGAAATGCTTACGGCAGATTGGTAAACAGCCTTGTAATACATCATGATGCTCATGTCGCAGAAGACGCTCACTTTGGATTGGTCGCCTCGCATGATGTTTTTCTCGAAGTCTGACGGGAAATAAATGGCTCCTTTCACAATGCGCTTGCCCATCAGTTGCTTGGCTTCTTCAATGTTGTTGCAATGGTAGCTGACCTTGACATCAGGTGTAGCGTCATAGTGTCTGATAAATTGTCGGCTCATGCTGCTCTTCGACATATCCACCACGGCAACAGGCACTTCATGTACCACTTGCTTGCTATAAACCCAAGAATAGAGTAGTGGGTAGAGCAAGGGAACGAGAATGAAGAAGATGAGCACCCCCTCGTCTTTGACGGTGGTAGTCATTTCCTTAGCCCATATATAGCACATGTCGTGCAGGCCTTCGCGTATTTTGCTTCCTAAATGTTCAGTCTTCACTTTCTGATGTTTTATGAATCCTTACGGGATGTAAACGTATGTCAGCATTGCTTTCTTGATGTTGTTGATGACCAATAAGGGCAGTGCCATGAATATGATGAGAGCGCCGATGCTTATCCAAGCGTCAGTCAATGGATTTCCGTTGAAAATGCACGTTTGATATATCGTGAAATAATGGCGCATGGGAAAGAGATTGGTGATGGCTTGTATCATGGGATCCATTGCCGATACGGGGAATGAAGAACCCATTGCCGAGAAGCTCAAGGCTGCCCATAGCGAACAAATACTCATGGACATTCGCAGGGAAGGGAATATGCCGAATGCGAATATTCCAAATGCCTGACCAGAGAGAATGGCAAGAATGCCCAATAAGATAATATTGAATATAGAACCCGCATGTGGGAAATGTAATACACCATATATTATAAATATGTATATAGACATGATGGTGAAATCAATGAGAAAATGCGGGAGAAACTTGCCCATCAATGCAATCCACATATTGTTGTCTGCCATTGCCAACCAGTCTTTAGAAGTGCCGAACTTGATTTCTGTACCCAAGGAATAGGCAGTGATGAGGAAGAAAAACAACATGAGGCAGGCGGGAATCATTGCCGTGCTCAGATAGACATTGTAATTGATTTCGGGATTGTTGATGGTGTGTGTGTCGATGGCTATGGGTTGAAGGAATGCCTTTATCTCTTCACCTGTCTTTCCCAATGCCCTCAACTTGGCAGAACCCATCCCTGCGCTACCAAGGGTGGCGATGGTCTTGAGGTCTTTAAACACCATAGAACCAGCCGCAATGGTAGTCACGCTATAATAAAATGAAATCTTCGGCTGACGGGAAGCTATCATGTCGCTGGTGGTATTCTTCGGGAAATAGAGAAACCCATAAATCTTGTTTTGCTGGATAGCCCTGCGTGCCTCGTTGATATTGGGATAATGCGCAACCACCTTGGTGGATTGGAAAGCATCGAGCTTATGAATCAGTTTCCTTGTCGTAGAAGTGTTGTCAAGGTCAACCACGCCGATGGGCAGGTTCTCTGGTTGTCCCTCATTCATGAGTGACGTGAAGAAAAGAATCACCAGTAATGGGAACAACACCATACAAAAGAGGTATATGGGATTCCTCGTCAGAATACCACACTCCCTTGATGCGATATGTAAGATTCTTCTCATTCTTATCCTTTCACTATCTATTTCCTCACGATGAGTGACATTCCGGGACGCAAACCATCGAATGCGTTGATGGGACGAGCCTTTACCTCAAAGGTTTTCAGGTCGTATTGTCCGTTTGCCTTTGTGGCTTTCCATACGGCAAAAGAACCCTGGTCTTTGATGTAGAACACCTTCATCTTCACGTCCTTGTTGAATGCTGGAGAGAAAGCAGTCAGTTCGTCTCCCACCTTCAAGCCTTGTAGTTGGTCTTCACGCACGTTGAATGTTCCCCAAAGGTCTTTCATCACGGCAATGGTCATGATGGGAGAGCCCATACCAACCAGCTCGCCCACCTTGGGATAAATCTCGCTTACCTCGCCCTCTTCGGTGGCAACCTGAACGGTCTCCTTCAACAGCGACTTCACGATATCTACCGCACCCTTGGCTGCCTGTGCTTGCTTGGCTGCTGCTTCTTTCTCTTCCATGCGGGCACCGTTCTTAGCCATGTCGTACTGACTTTGTGCTGCCAATACCTGTGCTTCAGTTGCCTTGTAGGCAGCGTAAGCCTCATCACGCTTCTGCGCACTTACCACGCCTTCATCGAAAAGATTCTGTACGCGCTTATACGATTTCTGAGAAATGTCGCGAGCCACGATAGCCTGTTGCAAGAGCTGGTATGCTCCTTGTATCTGTTCCTTACGGGCACCGTTGTCAGCCATTTCCTTCATGGCGTTGGCAGCTCCTTGCGTGGCTTCGGCAATTCGTTGCTGAGCCTCTACCTCTGGTGTTTCGAGTATCGCCAACGTGTCGCCCACATGTACGTAGTCGCCTTCCTCAACCCGCAGTTGGAGAATACGACCTGGGAGTTTGCATGAGATACGGTATTCCGTTACTTCCACCTCACCTTGGATGATTTCTTCAGAACGTCCTAACGTGAAGAATCCTATGAGCGCTACCACTACTACTACACTGATAAATGCGACAATGGCGAGCAGAATGTTGTTATGTTGAGTTTTTGCTGACATAATGATGAATCTTTAATCGTTGTCTTCAATAATAAATGTTCTATCTTTAAAATCCTAATGTTCCTAATGACTTCTGCAAGTCAACTTGCGTGAGTTTCAGTTCTATCTCTGCATCAATCTTTTGTGATTGTGCCTCTTGCCAAGCGGTTTGGGCGGCAATCACCTCAGTGATTTGCATCACTCCCTCACGGAAACCCAGGTTGGCACAACGCAGGTTTTCCTCTGCACGTTCCAGATTCTTGGCAGACATGGCAAGTCGCTTGTTGGCTTCCTTCACCTTAAACGAGTTTTGAGTTACTTGCAGGTTAATCTTCTCTTGTGCTTCAGCCAATTCCATTTGTGCAATGGTGGTGGCAGCCTTCGTAGCGTTAATCTTAAAATGACCTTCGCGCCAGCTCCACAACGGCATCCTAACCAACACACCCACGTGGAAGAATCCTCCAAACTTATGCTCAAAGCCATTGAATACGTTAGGATTAGAGATAGTATATCCGCCCAATGCCGCTACTTGTGGCAAATAGGCTGCACGTGTGAGCTTAGTACTCTGTAGGCTCATGTCAATGGAGTTTTGAAGCATCTTCAGTTCTGGGCGATGCTGCATAGCTGTTTCCATGTTAACTTCCAATGTAGACTCGCTGACACCGATGGAAGATTTGTTCTCGTCTTCCAGTATGATATTCTCGTCCATCGGAATGCCACACAATTGGCAGAGATACATCTTGGCAAGTGCCAAGCCATCTTCCACTTTGGTCTTTGCCATTTCAGCCTCGTTCTGTCTGACATCTACCCGAAGTCCGTCGGCTCTCGTACACACGCCTTCACGTATCATTTTCTTCACGTCTTCATTAAACTTGCTCGTAAGTTCGACAAACTTACCAGCCAAGGCATCTTTCTGCTTGAGCGAAACCACCAGCCAGTAAGCCTTGTCAATGTCGTGAATGGTAGATTGCAGGTTAGCTTCATGATTATTGCTTGCCAATTGCTCTCCAATCTCAGCCATCTTATTGGCGGCAGTAATGGCTCCACCCATGTAGATAGGTTGTTTGACGGTGATGGTGGCGGCAAAGATGTTGCGGTTATCCGTGCGGAATGCGTCTTTCACACGGTTGCCAAAGTTGTTCATGGCAGAAGCGATGGCAGGACTTTGGGCATTGACAATCTGTCCGAACTTACTTGCTTGTTCCATGGTAATGGTTCCATCTTGTACCAGAGCGGTCAATACGTTATTCAATTCTGGTCCCACGCTCGAAGTAAAGATAGTACCAATATTGGATAAGGTGTTTTTCTGGTCGTTGTTGAGGATAGACACTTCCTTGCTCGACCATAGGTAAGTGCCTGCCACATCCACCTTGGGCAAGTATTTGGTCTTGACAGCCTTGTGGGTGTTAGAGGCAATGTCCCGTTTCAGCTTGGCGATGTTCAGTTGCTTGTTGTTGCGCAAAGCCAAAGCCCTACAACTGTCAAGGCTCAACATACGTTGCGCACTGATGGGAACGGTAACACCAATCAATAATACAAATGAAAATAATCTTCTCATGAACATTTCATTTTTATGGTTGTTTTCTTATAGGTCAAAAACGGCATTCATAGACATATAAGTCGGATTCTTTATTTAAAGCTAAAGCTCTTGGAGCCAATCATGTTGCCTCCCGAAAAGATGCTCACTTGGTAAGTACCGTCAACCATAGCTTGGTCAACGTTCCAATACATCGTGACAGGCGTTTCCTGTCCACCATATTCCACGCTTTTCTTCATGGTGTATTGCAGGCTACGGTTCTCGTATTGGAATGTACCCGCATTGCCCAACACGGCTCCGGTGGGAGTGATGATTCGCACAAAGACATTCTTCATGCCGTTAGAGGCAGTAACGTTCTTTGCCAACGCAAAATCTACTTGCACCGTCTTGCACTTCTTCATGTTGTCGGTTTTCTTGCCACGCTTGTTCTGGGCAATCATTCTGATATTGATAGCATCTAATTGGGCTGCAATGGCAACCTTCTCAGAGAGCGATACTTTCTCGTTGTTCAGTCCTTGTATTTGTTTGGTTGCCTCTTCATATTGGCTTTTCATCCTGCTGTTTTCAGCCACAAGGTTTTGGTTCAGACGATTGAGAGAGTCAACCTCCAATACATAACTGCGAATGACGGCTCTTGCCGTGGCAAGTTCTTTCTTCAGTCGGGTAATCTCTCGTGCATCTTCAGCCTTCACTTGTTTCAGTTCAGCCAACAAGCGTTGTGTCTTCTCCTGTTCGGCAGACAATTGGGCGATAATGGAATCATTATTGATTTTCGTCTTCAATTCACTATATTGTAAGGCAAACTGCTGGTATTCGTTTTCCATCTCTTTCTTGTCCAGTTCTGCCAATTCTTGCATTTCCTGGTTGTGTTTTTTCTCGATGTCGAGATGATAATAGAGATAAGCAACGCCTCCAATGAGCAAGGCAATGATGAGAGTCAATAATGCAATCCAAAATTTTTTCATTTCAATGTGTCTTTTTTTATTCATGCAAAGGTAGTTCTTTTTCTTAATAATGCGAAACAAATGTTTTTTTTATTTTCTGCATCATGCGCATTTTTAGCATTATTTACTAAATAATATACATTATTAAAAGATTCAACTTTCACAAGTAGTGGGAGTTGTGTAGTCAAAGGGAGTTCCGTCGTTCAGACAAATGTTTTTTATCTGTGGTAAGTTCTAAAAATTAACATTTGTGAGTGGAAGCCTTACCTTCTGAATCAGTTCAGTTGGTTTGAGTGCCTCAAAAGGCATCCTTGGCTTGCGAAAGTGTTCGTTTATCCACCCATTTGACTTG
>Ga0247610_10007084_pt1 | contig 11544 bp, 7 predicted proteins | sample 174DNAGHGhighgp2_FD_193483 | JGI IMG/M metagenome (GOLD analysis project Ga0247610, IMG submission 193483) | Sheep rumen microbial communities from Palmerston North, Manawatu-Wanganui, New Zealand - 1742 DNA GHGhigh gp2 | ecosystem: Host-associated > Mammals > Digestive system > Stomach > Rumen ...
AAAAGTCAACGATATAGTTGCCGATGACCTTTTGTCTGTCAAAATCAAGGCCGTGGAACATTTTCTTGCGCACTTGTTTCCAGAACGCAATCTCGGCCATGTTGCCGGTTCTGCGATTTTCACGCGCATAGGCTAACAACTCTCTGTTTTCCGGGAGGTTGTGAACATAGTGGTCTTTGATTCGTATATTGTTAATGAGGGTCATTTTTCACAAGGAATTCTGATGTTTAATATTACTACCCCGCCCTACGGGCACCCCTTCTAAAAAATAGAAGGGGAGTTCGCCCGCGCCGCAGCGGCCTGCTGCGGCCGGAAACATTCTTCACGCACTTATTTTTCCTCTTTTTCTAACATGCGAAACTTGAATACCCTTACACAAGAGTATATCTAGAGTAAGCCTGTAAGCAATCTATAGGCTGTCTATAGGCTGCCACTGAGGCGATTAATCGTGTCCGTACTTTTGTGTCTTGCGACGTCCGTACCCCACACAATAAATCCCCTGCCGGTGCGTTATACAGCGTTTTTTTCAACAATCAAAAATTCACCGAATATGAAAAACAAAGCAGTTGTCATCGCAATCATCGCCAGCATCGGATTGTTTTTGGCCGCCATAGCCGTCGGCGTGGCCTTTTACCAAACCAAAAAGCCGCAGAAAACGGTATCTGTCGTCGGTCTGGTAGAGAAGGACTTCACTTCCGACCTTATCGTTTGGGAGTTCTACTATTCAGCCGAAGCAGGCGACATGAAGGAGGCCTATTCCAAGCTGAAGGCACAGAACGAAGTGGTGAAAGCCTATCTCAAAAACGCCGGAATTCCCGACAAAGAGGTGGATTTCAAGAAGATCAGCACTGGTCCGACCTACAACAGCTTTTATGATGACAAGGGGAACTGGCGCCAGGTTCAGACGGGCTACGAGGCCAGACAAGTGGTGCGCATCGAGTCCCGCGACATCGAGAAAATCGAGTCGCTCACCCGTGACATCGCCGAACTGTACGACCAGAACATCATGATTAACAACGACAATCCGGAGTACTATTACACGAAACTGTCAGACTTGAAGATGCAGATGCTTGCCGAAGCCTCTCAGGATGCCCGTAACCGAGCGGAGACCATCACCAAGAACGCCGGCGCCAAATTGGGCGACCTCAAGAGCGCGAACATGGGCGTGTTCCAGATCACCAAACCCAACTCTTCCGAGGAGTCCTACACTTGGGGAGGCGCTTTCAACACCTCCTCCAAGGAGAAGCGCGCCAGCATCAACATGCGGCTGACCTATTATGTGAAATAACCAGGCTCTTCTATGGCAATCCTTTTTAGAGACGTAAGATTTTGCGTTTCGACGTGTTTGTTTTTTGTGTATTTTTGCATTTTATAATTTCAAATCATTATGAAGAAAGTCATCCACACCAACAATGCGCCGGCCGCCATCGGGCCGTACAGCCAGGCTATTGAAGCCAATGGAATGTTGTTCATCTCGGGTCAGATCCCTGTAAATCCTACTGACGGCACTGTGCCTGAAGGCATCACCGCCCAGACCGAGCAGGTGTTGAAGAACATCGGCGCCATCCTCGACGAGGCCGGCTACACCTTCGACAACGTGGTGAAGACCACTTGCCTTCTCAGCGACATCGCCAATTTCGGTGCCATGAACGAGGTCTATGCGACCCGCTTCCCGTCCAACCCGCCCGCCCGCGCCGCCTTCGCCGTGCGCGACCTCCCCAAAGGCGTGTTGATCGAAATCGAAGCCATCGCCGCAAAATAACCAGGCCCGTCACGAAAGAAAAAAGGCGTGTGGCATCCGAATCCCGATGCCACACGCCTTTTTTTGCCCTGCCCGGCGATGATATTCCCTCTATTTCCCGGAATCAACCTTGTACTTCCTGAAAATCTTCTTGTTATGCATGATCTCCACCGCCTGCTGGAAAGTGTCATCACTCTCTAAGAATACACGGTAGGCATCGCCATAGCCATACAGGCCACGCGCAATCTCAAACCGCAGATACTCCTTGATAAACTCCGCAGCATGCTCCTCGTTGCGAAGATGTTGCATATCCGCATACGTCTTGGTGAGATAGTTGCCGAATATCGTGTCAAACGTCTGTTTATTGAAATCCTCGACATTTTTGTACAAAGAATCCAATTTGGCCTTGTTTTCCCTGATAAAAGCGGTCGCATAATCACTGAAAACAAAAGACGCCTTGTCGCTCACGCCCTCTTCTTTGGCGAAATCCATGAATTTGCCATAGAAATCGTCGGAAATAGTATAATTTTTCTGGAAATCCTCAAATTTAGGATATTTCTGAAGCAACTTTTCCCGGTCGGTTTCCAAATAATCGACGACAAAGTTGCCAAAAACCCCTTTCCTGACAATTTCGTTGAAGAGAGTGGAATATTTGGTGGTGTCCAGGGGGATGAAAATGTCAGGCATAATACCGCCGCCGCCATAGACCACCCGTCCATTAGGTGTCTTATATTTCAGGGAATCAGGGAATTTAATATTTTCTGCCGTATAATATTCCCCATTGTTGGCGCGGGTTTGCAAATCCTTGAAGTAAGCGTCAAGACCATCGTCGTAGGGCTTCTGGATACAGCGGCCTGTGGGGGTATAGTAATGGGAGATAGTGAGGCGGACTTCAGACTGGTCAATGAGTCGCAAAGGCTTCTGCACCAACCCTTTGCCGAATGTTCTGCGCCCCACAATAAGTCCGCGGTCCCAATCTTGGACACAGCCTGAGGTGATTTCGGAAGCGGAAGCAGAGTTTTCGTCCACCAGCACAATCAACTTGCCCTTTTCAAAGAGGCCATCCTCGGAGGAGTAGTATTTTTCACCGGTTTTACGGAAATTGTCGGTATAGACTATCATGCGTTTGCCGGAGATGAACTGGTCGCAGATCTCGAAAGCCACATTGAGATAACCGCCACCGTTGCCGCGCAAGTCGAGAATCAGGTTCTGCATGCCCTGTTCCTGAAGAGCGCGGATGGCTTTCTTGAGTTCCACTGTGGAAGTGGCGGCGAAACGTTCCAGTTTGATGTAGCCGGTGGTGGAGTCGGCCATGAAACTGACATTGATGCTGTACATCGGGATGGCGCCGCGGGTGATGACAAAATCGATGGGTTCCTTCTTGCGACCGCGCACCACGGAGACCTTCACTTTGGAGCCTTTCTTGCCGCGCAGATGTTTCCGCACCCAATCGTTGGAAATGTCCTTGCCGAAAGCTACGGTGTCATCCACCCTCACAATCTTGTCCCCCGCCATCAGCCCGACCTTTTCCGAGGGGCCGTCAATGATAACCTCCATCACATTGATGGTGTCTTTGATGATCTGGAAGGTCACGCCGATGCCGTCGAAGGAACCCTGCAGCGGCTCTGTCATGGCCGCCACATCCTTGGACGGGATGTAGGCAGTGTGCGGGTCCAACTCCTTGAGCATCTCGTTGATAGACTTGTCGACCAACGGGTCGAAATCCACCGAATCCACGTACATGGCGTTGATGGCGTTCAGCAGTTGGTCCATTTTGGTCTTGTTCTGCTGATAATGCTTGTTCGGCGACTGGGCCAACAGGGTCGTTCCGATAAACAGCAGAAAGCCAATTGCGACTACAATTCTGTATTTCATACTCATACGTCTTATTCACATAAATTCAAAGGGCGGCAAAAATACGCTTTTTTTCGGCTCGGTTATTCGCTTCTGCCGCATAATCTTATTCATCTATATAGAGAATCTTTGTCCGCACGTCCACATACCCCATCTTCCGCAAGCACTCGCCATATTGGGCAAGCTGCTCTTCGTATTTGTCCGTATATTCCCGCCCCGTCTTGTAATCGATTATCATAACGTGGTCGGGTTTAAAAACGATACGGTCGGGCCGGCGTATCTCCCCTTTTTCCGTGATGACAGGGGCTTCGTTGAGTACTCTGTCGTTTTCGTTAAGGTAGAAATAGGGCCGCAGCCCGGGATCGTCCGCCGTTTTCACGAACAACCGTTCCATCCTTCCCCGAATGCCTTCCGGACATTCAGCCAGAATCGCGTCCTTCTCTGTATTGTTGTTCGGAAATTGTGTTAATTTTTGCAAAAACCGATGAACTGTCGTCCCTTCTTCGGCAGAGTCCGATTCCGGCTCTGACGACTTCACCTGGATGTTCTGATTGTCCATCAGGGTCCAGTCGGAATAGTCAATGCGAAAATCCTCCTTCCCGTCAGCATCCTCGGTCATGATTTTTGGATTTACCCATTCTTTATCTCCGTAATAATAAAGACCGCCCGCCTCTTCCGACATGGACACAGGGGCGTTGTTTTCACTATTATTAGCATTGACAAATTTTTGCAAAACCTTTTTCACGTTCATCCTCTCACCATCGCCTTTGCTGCTGTCCGGAAACTCCACCAAGATGTACAGCATATCGACGGCACGGGTGAAATCCACATAGCAAAGATTCAGTGCATCCAAAGCCCGTTTATCCTCCTCTGCCTCGTATTCTGCTTGAAAATCGGAGTATTGCATGTTCTTCTCGTGCTTCACGTAGCAGTATTGCCCACTTTGGGTGTCTTTCACCCAATAGAAGGATTCACGGGCAGTTGAGGCGGTGCATTGTGTAATTACGACGGGAAACTGCAGCCCTTTGGATGCATGGATGGTCATTAGCCGAACAGCATCTGATGACCCCGAAAGGGAAAGCCGCGGGATCGTATCCTGATACTGGTTGAGGTCGTCCCACCACGACAGGAACCCCGCGACAGAGGCGACTTGCGATTGGGAGTACTCCACAGCCAAGTCTATAAAATCCGCGATAAACGGGTCGTTGTCGGGGGAGAAGCTGTAAAACCGCACGATATCCATGAGTGTCACCAAAAAGGGGTTCCGGACCCAGTTCTCCATGGTTTTCTGAAAATCGGTTTTGCCAAAGTGCTTTGCCATCGCGGCTGCGAAACCTTCGGAACTGTTCGCAAAAAGGATGCTGTTGAAATCTTGTGCCGTCTCCACTGAAAAATAATGCAGAATGACCGTCTGCATCAAGATGTCGAAAGGATTCAGCAACAGCCTTAAGGTACTGATTATCAGATTTACAGATTTGTTATCACACAACTGGAGCGACTCGGAGGTGAGGACCGGGATATCGGCTTGCATCAGACATTGCGCAAAAGTGTTGCACTTTGCCCGACCACTTAACAGCACGGCCATATCTTTGTAAGCGTAGCCCCGGCGTTTCGCATCCATGACAGCATAAAGCAAATCCGCCTCCTCCGGTCGTAACTGCCGATATACGTTCTGGCAGAAATCATCAGGGCACTCCGGCCACACTGTTTTTATCTCTCTGTATTCCTGTTTGTTACAGCTTAGGATTTGAACAAGTCCTCCCGATTTCTCCTCACGGGTTTCCTGTTCAACATCTGCATAGTAGTCAGTTTTGCACAGGTCAGCGGAGAAAACCTTAAAGAAGGCATTGTTGAATTCGATAATGGACGATTGGGAGCGGTAATTGGTTTTCAGGGGGATGAAACGGTAATTATCGCCTACAATTTGGACAAGGTCCCGTTCTGAAGCGGTCTGTACAAGACGGTTGGAATCACTAAGGTTATAGAAGAGCTCCGCATCCCCGTTACGGAAACGGTATATGGACTGTTTCACGTCCCCAAAAAGGATGATGTTCCCGTTGTAGCCTCCATCGCCACTCAATGCATTGATAATAAGAGGTTTCATGTCATACCATTGCATTTTGGAGGTATCTTGGAACTCATCGATGAAGACATTGCGGTAGAACCCCATTTTTTCAAAAAGAGGGTCCCCTTGCCCGGATTCGATGGCGTCGTACATCAAAGGGTTGCTTTCCGAAAGGAAAAAGGAATCGGTCTGCTCCTTGATATTCTCAATATGGTTTTGCAAAGAGTTCAACACCAGAAGATGGTTGGCGTTTTTCGACAAAATGAGAGAGGTGAAGTACGGTTTTGCCATTCCCGTGACAATGGTCCGGATCTGTTCAAACAAGTTTTTCAGTTGAACCGCACAAAGGGTCCTGAAATCCTCCATGCTGGCTTTTCCTTTCTTGAAAACCGAAGATTCATCCATTTCGGCGAGAATCCTGCTTTTGTCATAGCCTTTATCCAAATTGAAGGGGTCGTCAGCAATCCGGGAGAACCAAATGTCCCACTTTTTCTGCCCGTTCATCTCCAATCCATCGTTTTTGGCTGATGCGATAAGGTCGCAGGCTTGCTTGGCCAAAGGGTGTACTTTTTTCCTGCATTGCTCCAAAATGGAATATGGCATGGTTCTCCAATTTGCTATAATTGGCTGTAAGACAGAAGTATCTATAAACTTTGGAAGATACGGATGGCTTTTTTCCGTATCGTAATAGAGGATTCTGAGTCCTTGTGTCAGAAAACGGTGGATGTTCGCACTACCATTGTCCTCCATTTGCCTTGCCAGCTCCTTGACCACTACGTCGAGTTGTTGTTTGTCTTTAGGTAACTCACAGATATACTGTTCAATGGCCATGCGAAAAAAATCATTAAGCCGGATTTGGACGGCATAGCTCATGCTAAGATTCAGCAAGAGCGCGGAAGAGCGGATGATACGTTGAATAAAGCTGTCTATGGTCGTGATACTGAAACGCGCATAATCATATAGAATACTGGATAATAGCGTTTTAGCATTTTCATGTAAAAAAATGAAACAATCCTCCGCCGAGAGCTTGGTCTTGGGGCCGAAAACTTTACTGCAGAGATTGGAGAAGTCCGATTTGCCCAAGTCATCCACGGTATTGGCAAAGGCTAAGTTGTTGAGCATCATGACCACGCGTTCCTTCATCTCGGCTCCTGCGTTGTTGGTGAAGGTGATGGCCAGGGTGTGCTTGTATCCGTTGCACGACGGGCATACATAACGGCGTCTGTCGTCAAGAGCGAGGAAAGCGGGAAGCTGGCTTTTGAAACAGACGGAGAGATAGTCGAGAACGAGATTATAGGTTTTGCCTGAGCCGGCAGAGGCGGAGTAGACCGTGAGCATTGCGGTTAGTTGGTCTTGAAGGGGAAAGAGACCTGAGCGAGTTCGGCGTTGGCCTTAACGATTTTCTGTTTGAGGTTCTGCTTGAAGGCCACGACCTTATCCATCATCGCGGGGTTGTTGACGCCGAGCATCTGCAAGGCGAGGATGGCGGCGTTTTGCGCGCCGTTGATGGCCACGGTGGCCACAGGGATTCCAGGGGGCATCTGAAGCATCGCCAAGGCGGCGTCCATGCCATCCAGGGAGGATTTGATGGGTACGCCGATGACAGGCAGGGGGGTCATGGCGGCAATTACCCCCGGCAGATGGGCGGCCATGCCCGCGCCAGCGATAATCACCTTGATACCACGCTCCTGCGCATGCTTGGCAAAGTCAGCCACCTCGTCGGGCGTGCGATGCGCCGACAGAGCCAACACTTCAAACGGAATCTCTTGGCTGTCAAAAAATTTGCAGGCGGCTTCCATCACCGGAAGGTCGGATGTGCTGCCCATGATAATACTCACTAAAGGTTGCATATTCTCGGATTTTAACGTGTTATTATGAATAATCGGAATACAGACAACTTACTGCTTCCGCAACATCTGCTGCGACATCATCTCCTCCACATTTTCCATCGCCTTCACATACTCACTTTCGGGATAGACTTTGGACATGTTGTCGTTAATCTGCCGAAGTATGTCCAAATCCTGCTGGAGGTCAAAGAAATTACGCCGATTATAACTCTGATAGAAAGCAATATACGATGCCATATTATTAGGATGCTGATTTATGAAATCCAGCAGGTATTGTCTGTGGTTTTTCAACATTTCCACGTATTGGGCCTCAATGCCTGCCCTTGCCGAGTCGTCACTCACGTTGTTCTGGTAGATTTCGTAAAGCTGCTCTGCCGGGATGACGAATGCAGTCAAAGCGCTGTCCAACTGATGGATGAGAACGGCTTCTTCTCCTCCGGAGATGCGGTAAGTGCGTGTCAGGTCCTGCGCGTCAGCGGTAATTTGCAGACGGTCGCCTTTTTTGGCCATCGTCGCCAGACTATTGTCCTCGGTAAGGAAGAGCTGGAACATCATCGGAGCGCTTTCCCTCTCCTTGATGCGCCCATCCTCGGAGGAGATCTTGAACGCGAACTTGCCGTTCCTCATGTTCACGGAATCCAGTATGTCCATGCCGTCAGCCGTTACCAAGGCCAATCGCACCATCTGGTTTCCCCCGTTCTGAAGGTCGCCGGAAATGGTCACCGAGACATTTCGGTTCCCGCACGCCACCAGTATCAAGGCGGCCAAACATAATAAAATTGCTTTTTTCATTGTCGGATCGTTTATTCGGATGAAGCGTGTTTTGTCGCCTGCGCATGTCGTTTAAATGATGCAGGTTTGTCCGGGGAATGCCAGGGAAATGGTATCATTGCCTGACCCGCCATTGTTCGACGGCCGGACAGGGGAAAGGTTCTCACACCCGCAGTTCCGGTCGCGGCGATGAGGTGTCGCACCGTTGATTTTCCTGGCACAAGACACTGTTACACAAAATATTAAGCAAATAATAATTCCAAAAGCCAACTTATTTTTCATACGGCAAATGTATAAAAAAAACGATTGCCCTGAACAGGTCTCGAAAAGACTTTTTCCGTTAACCTACTCTCATGTCCTCAAAAAGGGGAACTGCTGCCACAACATTTCAACGCCCGTTATTGTATGAAGGGCTTACGCATCAACTTTACCAAACGTCCGCATAGCGGGTTAACCGCAACGATACGGAACGCCGGATTTCGTCCTGTTTCGTCCCAACCGCAGTACGCCATGGTGTGGTTTTTTGATATATGCTATTTGATATTCAAAAAAGTGTATCTTTGCCGCCGCAAAGTGGTGAAGGACTTTGATTGCTAAAGTCCTGAGAGGGAAACAGGTGCGAATCCTGTACAGTACCCGCTGCTGTAAGTTCCGCATGTTGGAGCAGCAATTTGTCACTGTCAGAAGACGGGAAGGCGCTGCCCCGGGAACGAGTCAGAAAACCTGCCACCGCGCGTTGTTATCGCTTCGGGAGGTAGGCGGATGCAAAAAGTGGCTTTCAGCTCACTTCAGTCCCTTTATTGTCCGAAGCATTTTGTCGAACCCTTAAATGCCGAGGATTATGCGTTTATGGAATTTTTTGAGAAACAATCTTTTATGGGTACTTGTGCTGCCCCTGCTCGTCGCTGCCTGTCATCGTCCGGAACCGGAACCGGAGCCTGAACCCCAACCCGATGCCTACGCAAGCGGTCTGTTCATTCTGAACGAGGGCCTTTATCTGCAAAACAACAGCACCCTTTCCTACTATGATTTCACGACGGGAACGCTCACGGGCGACCTCTTCTTGGATGTCAACCACCGTGGCTTGGGCGATGTGGGCAACGACCTGCAAAAGTACGGCAGCAAGCTCTACATCGTGGTCAACAACTCCAACATCGTGGAGGTAGTGGATGCAAAAACGGTTAAATCGTTGAAAACCATCAATTTGTCTGGAAAACAGCCGCGTTATATCGCTTTCCTCGGCGACAAAGGCTACATATCCTGTTTCGATGGCGATGTGGTGCGCATCGACACGGCCAGCTTGGAAGTGGAGGCTTCTCTGCACACCGGCCCGAACCCCGACGGCATCTGCGCCTGCAACGGCAAGATCTATGTCTCCAATTCCGGTGGCCTGAGCGCACCGAACTACGGCAACACCGTTTCCGTGATCGACCCGGCCAGCTTCACGGTCAGCAAGGACATTGAGGTGGTCATCAACCCCACCCGCATCAAAGCCTACAACGACCGCTACGTCTATTTGGTCTCCAACGGCAACTACGGCAGCGTACCCTATGCTTTCCAAAAGATTGACAGCCAAACAGACGAGGTAGTCAAAACCTACGATTTGGAAGTGCTGAACTTCGACATCCACCAAAATCTGGCTTACCTCTACACCTACAATTTCAGCACGATGAGCTCCGCTTGGATCAAGGTGTTGGACCTGGAGACCGACGAAGTGGTGAAAGAGCAGTTCATCACGGACGGCACGCAGCTGAAAACCCCCTACGGCATCAAGGTGAACCCGCTGAACGGCGACGTCTATATCACCGACGCCGGCACGTTCACCACCAACGGCGATGTCTATTGTTTCGACAAGGACGGGAAGAAGAAGTTCTCCTTCGAGGCGGGCCTGAACCCGTCGGCGATGGCGTTCGATAATTAGTGAACAGTGAACAGTGAATCGGTACAAGTCACAAGTCACCAACCACTAATCACCAATCACTAATCACCAATCACAAGTCAAAATAAACAAACATCAAATAAAAAAATATGAGAAAATTTCTTACGATTTTGGGTTTATTGTGTGTGATAAACCTGTTGAGCGCCCAAAATCCGGTGACAATTCACCAGAACGGGCATGATTTCCAAGTGAACGCGATGCGTTCGGTCACGGACTATCCCGCCAGCAACATCCAGTTTTGGGTAGGCAGTGGCAGCAACAGTATTGTGGCCGTGTTCCAATGGTGCCAGGACGAAACGATGGGCATCGCTTATGGCTACAGATGGGATGGCGCTGCCACTGTTTACGACATGCTTACAGCCATTGATGCTGCCGACGGCCGATTCTCGATAACTTTTGCCGGCACAACATCCATCAACACGTATGCCTATCAAGATAATGTCTATGATGAGTATCTTGAGGATGCCGGTTGGTTGATGTACACGATAAATGGCAACTATTGCTCCGGCTTGTCGGATGCACTGGTCAACAACGGATACTTTGAAATGACTGAGTACGGTGATTGCACCCTGCCTACCACAAATATTGTTCCTGCCACTGATCCAAACAGCGACCCCACAGACGCCACCATCGCCCTCTCGCAGATCGAATACTGGGTCGGAACCGGCAGCACGGAAGTGATTTTCTCCACCAATTGGTGCGATCCGGAGACGGCACTGGCCTGGGGCGTGCGTTTCAACGGCACCAGCGCCACCGTGGAAGCGGTGATGGACACCATCGCCGCCTACGACCCCCGCTTCAGCTATTCGGGCGGCGGCGGTATCATCTATGATGTCAACTATCAAGACGACACCTACGATCTTTCTTTGCTTCAGCCGAGTACAGGTTATATCATGTACAATGTGAACGGGGTATTGGCCAACTTTGGCTACCCTGACATGGATGTATATCAGGGTGACCTCATTAAGGTGGGTAACTCAGCTTGTGCCACACAGACCGGCGACCCTGCCGACTGGTCAACCTGGGGATATGCCTGGCAAACGCCCATTGTGCCTGTGGCGGCTCCGGCCACGCCGGTCGATCCCGTAACGCTCTGCACAACCGTCCATGCGCTGCCCTACAGCGACGACTTTGCAGGCTACACGTCCGACGCAACCATGCGTCCCCACTATGCCGGCGCCCCGCTGCCCGAATGCTGGACTGTTTTCGGCAACGGCACGGTCAACCACAGCGGCAACGGCACCTCCACGGTGTCTGACTATTTCGGCGGCGTAGGTTATTCCACCAGCACCAACAGTTTCGGGGCCATCACGGCCAACGACGCTTA
>Ga0247610_10007085_pt1 | contig 11544 bp, 6 predicted proteins | sample 174DNAGHGhighgp2_FD_193483 | JGI IMG/M metagenome (GOLD analysis project Ga0247610, IMG submission 193483) | Sheep rumen microbial communities from Palmerston North, Manawatu-Wanganui, New Zealand - 1742 DNA GHGhigh gp2 | ecosystem: Host-associated > Mammals > Digestive system > Stomach > Rumen ...
TGAGTCCTACCACAATGGGGACGATGACCACCCATAGAATACTAAGGAACATGTTGAGTATATCGACATGGACGCTCTTTCCTGCCAGTGCCCATGTGAGCAGTGGTGTGAGAAAAGGTGCCAGCAAAGTAGAGACTCCAGTCATTCCAACCGATAGAGCGAGGTCTCCTTTTGCCAGGAATGTGATAACGTTCGATGCTGTTCCTCCAGGACAGCATCCCACCAGCACTACGCCAAGTGCAAGAGCCTCGTCGAGTCCGAAGATGGTGGCTAACAGCCAAGCTATTAGTGGCATAACGGTAAACTGTGCCAGACAACCTATGATAACGTCCTTAGGACGGCTGAAAACTATTTTGAAGTCTTGTAGGCGTAGTGTCAGTCCCATGCCAAACATTACGACTCCCAGTAGATAGTTGATGACCGTAGGAGGAATGTAGTCAAAGGCCTGTGGTACGATCAGTGCACTTATTGCAGCTATCAGTACCAGAAAGCCCATGTAGTCAGATATGAATTTGCATATAGTCTTCATTGTATCAATTGTTTTCTCAGTTTGCAAAAGTACAATTTTCTCTTTACATGAAAAAGAAATTACACAATAATTCTGTTGTTTTGCGTAGCAGGGTGCTTTTTCTACCTAAATTATTTGGTAAAAACTTTCTTTTTTAGTATCTTTGCCGCAACTAACCAATAACAATTTATGCGTTACATTCTGCTGTTCTTGACAATGGTTGTCAGCATGCTTGGGAACCCTTTGTTCCTAAGGGCTCAAGAAGTGGACAGGCAGTTTGTTGTCTATAATGCTTCAAACGGACTGGCAGACAATGGTGCTCAGTCCATTGCGTGTACAAAGACAGGCCGTATGGTGATAATGACCATTGGTCATGTCAATTTCTACGATGGTCACGACTTCTCCCATATAGACCCAGTATCAGAGAATGTTTTTCGCTTGCCTGAGTATCATGGCTATTCACATCCTTACTTTGACAAGTATCACCACCTTTGGCAGAAAAATATGGGTACGGTGACGTGTCTGAACCTGACCCAGGAACAGTTTATTTCCAACATTGACTCCGTGTTTAAGGAGTTTGGCGTGAAAGACCGTGTCACTGATATGTTCTGCGATGACAATGGTTGTCTGTGGTTGCGTCATGGCAATAAGATTTTTGGCTCTGAGACGAAAAAAGACTATCCATTAATCCCAAACCTGAACCTGCAGGACTTGGCAGAATATGATAACCGGTTGTTACTGCTGTTTTACGAGAATGGCGACGTGGTAGCTCTTGATTTGCAAAGTGGCAAACAGCTCTATCGGCTGAAGGCATATGCTGACGACCAGGTAGAGAAGTACAAGAGTACGTCGCTGATTCTGAAGGACGGTCAGTCGTACTTCCAGATACGATGTGGCAAGTCAGAAGGCATATTGCTGAGGTTTGACGTAGAGAAACGTCAATGGACGACGATTATGTCGCAGCCATATCGACTGAATAACATGGTCATACACGAGGGCGTGCTTTACTTGTCGTCAGCTCAAGGCTACTGGACATATAACCTGACGACGAAGGAGACTAAGCATGTGGAGTCGCTGACACTGGTTAGCGGAAAGCAGTTGCAACCATCCATCAATACCATAGAGTTCGACCGTCAAGGAGGCATGTGGATTGGTACTGAGACACGAGGTCTGTTCTATGCCAAGCCGTTCACGTCGCCTTTCCATGTATATGCCTTGTCCGACCCACGCGCTGCAGAGTATATGAAAATCCTTGACCGTCAGTCCACGTTTTACGTGGATACCTATCGTGGTGAGAATGCTGACTGTGTCTTGCAGGACAGTCGTGGATGGATATGGGTAGGCACACGAACGGGTCTGAAGCTTTACAAGTCAGCCACAGCATCCACCTGTCAGCTGTTTACTCGCAAGCAAGGTCTGTTCAATGATATCATCCACTCCATTGTGGAAGACCAGCAAAACCATATCTGGGTGGGTACCAGCTATGGTATTTCGCGTCTGGCAATTAAGAACGGCAAAGTTGGTGAAATCAATACTTATGCCACCCACGATAATGTTCCTGTAGAGTCGTTTGTTGACGGTCGTTCAGTGATGATGGACGATGGTACCATTGTTATGCAGTCAGTTGACCATGTGGTGACATTTAATCCTAAGAATTTCCATTTCGACACGTTCCGTGACTATAAGTTTTATCCCAAACTTATTGGCATGATGGTCAATGGTACGCGTGTGGAAGCCGGTACTACCATTGATGGCAAGCAGATTCTCGACAAGGCCATTACCCGTTCGTGGGAGGTGAATGTCGATTATAACCATAACAATGTGACGCTGCTTTTCTCTGCCCTCAACTTCTTCCGTCCCCTGCAGTCCTATTACCGCTATCGTGTGCCAGAAATAGACAGCACATGGAAAGTGGTGTCCTATGCTAATTCTGGTGGACTGGTTGACGGCAATGGCATGTTCCACCTGCCATTGCCAGGCTTGACACCTGGTGACTATCATATTGAGGTACAGGCATCTATGTATCCTGATGTTTGGATACAGGACCCTATAGTCTGGACGCTTCATGTCAACCAGCCTTGGTGGCGTGCCACGAGTGTGTATGCTGCATTGGCTGCCATTGTTCTTATTCTTTTGATTCTTAACCTGGTTATGTTCAGTAGAAACACGCGCATGAAGATACGTCGTTTCACTTCCGAGCAGAACATTATCCGTCAGTTGCGCCACTTTGTCAACGCAAATGACAGCATGGGCAGAGAGGTGTTCAGCAGGGAATCAGACATTCAAGCAAGTCTTTCTGGGCAACAATACAGGCTTGACGAAGACTTTATGTCGCTCATGTTGAAGATGGCGCCTTACCTCAACAGTTATTCCTCTTCACAATTAACGCTTGGTGAATTGTGCAAAGTGGGTAATGTCAGTCACAAGACTTTCCTGAATTTGGTGTCGAAAAACATCACAAAGAAGCCATACGAGTTTATACGTCGCCTGCGCCTGCAACAAGCAGCAAACCTGTTAAAGGCTTCCGATAAGTCTGTTGAGGATATTGCCGACGAGTGTGGTTTCTGTTCGCCTAACTTTTTTGTGGCATCTTTCTTCCGTCAATATCGTCTGACGCCACAGGAATATCGACAATCAGAAAATCAGTTGTCGATAACCCACTAATTTCCAGGTACGTTCCCCTGTGCCTTTATAGTAAACATAAGCCTGATAACGATTGCTCGCCTGGTAGAAACAACCTTCCGTTGGAGCTATCTTCGTGGTGCCGTCAGGCTGGCGCAAACGGTATTGGTAGTTATAGTATCCTTGTTTCTGCCAAATGGTAGCCCGGTAGCAGTGGCTGTCGTAGTCGTAGGTCATCAGATAGGCAGAAGGGTCGGTAGCAGTTGTCCACTGGCCACTGACGACGACATCGCCTGGCAAAGGGTCGCTCTTCAGCTGGTAACAGACGCGCACGTAGTCGCAAGTGGTGCTTACTTCAATGTTGTCGCTATTACGAATCAGGAAAGCGCCGTCGGCATCCTCGTCAGTGAGATAGTTGCGCCTTGGCTCGTCAGTAAAGGGGTAGGCGTTATAGGCTGCTCCGTCCCAAGTGATGCGTTCCAGTCCCATCGTGGTGTGGCTAACGTCCAGTATCTCGAATTTCCTGTATTCATTGTTGGCAGGGAAGATGAGTTGCCGGTTGTGCGTCCATTCCAGTCCATTGATGTTACGTAGGTTGGGACGTGGGTTCTTCACGCCTTCGCTCCATTGCTGGTTTTGTGTCACCACCGTGTATATTTGTTCCTCTGGGTTGGTTACGTTTATCGAGCCATAGTTGATGGCCATGCTCACCTGTTGGTGCTGCTGGTTGACGTCGATGTCCGTATTGGTTGTTGCAGCCATGCTAACACTTACCCTTGGCTCCACCACCATGAAGCGAACCTTTACCACCTCCTCGTCCGTCTCGTTGTCAGTAATAGTAAGCAGGTAGTTGCCGCTCATGGTCAGTCGAGTCAGCTCGTTTGGTATCTGCATGCTATAGTGCATGTAAGGCACGGTGGTGTTCATTGAGGCAGCATAGTCCTCAATGGGTTGGTCGTTGAATCCCTCCAGCCAGTCGCTTTGGAATATCTCCTCACTTAGGGTCCAGTCAGCCTCACAGTGATCAATGTGGTAACTCATTGGGTGATAGGCATGGCTCATGCGGTCGAACGACACATCCAGCACGTCCTGTCCTCCCATTGTCATCACTGCCGGCGACAGCCAGTCGCCGTTGACGATGGCCTGCAGGCTTTTGATGTCATCGGTGAGCATTTGGTGCTGAGCCGTCATGCTGCCTGCTCCTATATATAATAATGTGTAAAGCCACAGTAGTCTCTTCTTCATTGTCCTTCCTTGATGGTTCGCCTGCAAATATACAAATTATTCTTCATATATCAGTGCAGCTTGAACACGAATTAACACTTCTGCCTTTCTTTTGTAAAATCCATATAAATAGGGATTGTGAGTGATACAAAATCTGTTTACCTTTGCACCCTGAAAAAAAGAGTAAAAACAAACACATATGATGAAAAAGACTGTTTTCTTGTTGACAGCACAACTGGCGCTGATGAGTATGCCAGCTGTAGCAATAGATGTATTTACTGACGACTCGTCTCGAGTGAGCAATCTCGACGAGGTGGTTGTCGTGGCACAGCCAAAGGAGGGCTTCGCTCTCCGTCTGCAGCCCCTCAGTTCAACCGTTGTCACTTCTGGACAACTCAATAGCCTGAACGTGACAGACCTCAGTGAGCTCTCCGACTTTGTTCCCTCGTTCTCTATGCCTTCTTATGGCTCACGACTTACTTCTTCTATGTATATTCGTGGCATAGGCTCACGTGTTAATAATCCAGCTGTGGGCATCTATTACGATAACATTCCTCTAATGTCGAAGGCTGCCTTCAACCACCATTTCTATATGGTTGATCGTGTTGACGTGTTGCGTGGACCACAGAGTACGCTCTATGGTCAGAATACTGAGGGCGGACTGGTACGTATCTACTCCAAGAACCCCATGAACTACCAAGGCACCGACATTCGTCTGGGCATTGGTACTGGTCTGTATTCCAATGTCGAGGTGGCACACCACCATCGTCCTTCTGACAAGTTGGCTTTCACAGTAGCAGGCTTCTACAGTGGTCTTCGTGGTTTCATCAACAACCAGAACTTCGACGAAAAGAACGACAAGACCAATGAGGCAGGCGGCAAGCTGCACCTGCTCTACATGCCCACGTCCCAGTTGACCTTCGACTGGACTGCTGACTATCAGTATGTCAATCAGAACGGCTTTGGCTATGGTGAGTTCCAGCCCATTGAGAGCAGTTCTGCCAAACCATATAGTCTCGATGTGGAAAACCCTGCCACAACCATCATGAACGGCTATAAGCGTAACATGTTCAACACTGGTCTTACCATCAGTTACGCTTTCCCACGCCTGCTCTTCACATCGACCACCAGTTATCAGTATCTGCGAGACCATATGACGATGGACCAGGACTACATGACGCCTGACTACCTTCAGCTGGAACAGCTCCAGAAGCAGAACGCCATTACTCAGGAACTGGTGTTTCGTAGCCGTGACAACGGCACCTGGCAACACACCAGCGGACTCTTTGGGGCTTACCAGTGGCTTCGTACCGATGCACCTGTCATGTTTGGCGATGCTATCACGGCACCCATTGGCAACGCCATTACCAAGGCAATGACCAATGCCATGATTCAGGGTATGATAGCCCAGGGCATGCCAGAGGCAGTGGCACGTGCCACCGTTGAGCGCATGGGTGTCACCATGTCGGCAGAGATGGCTGTACCAGAGTTCTTCCATACTCCATCCATGAATCTGGGCGTCTTCCACGAGTCGAACATCCTGCTGGGCGACCACCTGAAGGTAACCCTTGGTCTGCGCTTTAACTATGACTATGTGAAGATAGACTACGATGCACTGGCTTACATGAACATGACAGGTGGAACGGCAGAGCGCCAGGCAACCTATCATCTTACTTCTCATGTCGTGGACAATCGTTCGAAGGGCTATACGCAACTGCTGCCAAAGTTCGGACTCACGTGGTCGTTTGACGATAACCTCGGCAATGTCTATGCCTTGGTATCCAAAGGCTATCGCATGGGAGGCTACAACATCCAGATGTTCTCTGACATTCTGCAAACCGACCTCAACGCAAACCAGCAGAAAGCCATGCGTGGCGACTATGACGTTGAGCATAGCGTGGCCGACTACGATGCCATTGATGAGACCATCGCCTACAAGCCTGAGGAGTCGTGGAACTACGAGCTTGGCACTCACCTCAACCTCTTCGATAACCGTTTGCATGTTGACCTCTCATTGTTCTACATGCAGATACGTAACCAGCAGCTCTCACAGCTCATTGCAGGTTCCAACTATGGACGCATTATGGTCAATGCAGGCAAGAGCCATTCCTGTGGAGCAGAGCTCTCTCTTCGTGGCAGTGCGTTCGACAATGCGTTAGAGTGGGGGGCTTCCTATTCTTTCACGAATGCGAAGTTCGACGAGTACGACATTTATAACGACAATTATGTGCCATTCATTCCCCAGCACATGTTCAGTGGAATGGCCGACTATCACATCGGAAAGTTCACCATCGGAGCCAACATCTCAGGCCAGGGTAAGACTTGGTGGGACGAGGCTAACACGTTCAGCCAGAAGTTCTATGCGCTCTTAGGTGCTCATGCCGACTACGACTTTGGTCCCGTTGTGGTCAGCCTGTGGGGACGTAACTTGACCAACACAAAATACAATACGTTTGCAGTAGCTTCCAGTGCGGCTGGTGGTCAGCGCTACTTTGCCCAGCGCGCCAACCCCATTCAGGCTGGAGTGAATGTGAACATACATTTCTAAACGTTCATCAGCTCTGACATGACCATGTCGCTAACAAATAGTCCGCGACGTGTCAGGTGCAGATGATGATCCTCTAATTGCAGCAGCCCGTCGTCTAAAAAGCGTCGGGCTGTTGTCATGCAGTACTGGCGCTCCTCCTCCGTCAGTTGTCGCAGGTCCAGTCCCTCGCGTGTCCTCAGTGCTACGGTAACACGGTCGTTGTAGCGTGTCCAGCCAGTTATTTCCTCGCTGTCCTCAGTAGCCGACAGTCCTTCTTGTGTCCTGCGTATGTATTCGCTCAGGTCTGCCACGTTCCACATGCGCCGTCTTCCGTCGTAGCTGTGGGCAGCAGCCCCAATACCAATATATGGCGTGTCGTTCCAGTACGAGGAGTTATGCCGTGAACGGTAACCCTTACGTGCGAAGTTAGAAATCTCATAGTGCTCATAACCGCCTTCCGTCAGCCTGTCAATCAGCCGTTCGTACATCTTCCGTTCCGTTTCCTCGCTCAACTCGAAACGCTCAGCTCCCGTCTCTATACGTCTGAACAGCTCGCTGCCTTCCTCTACCATCAGGCAGTAAGCCGACAAGTGCTCCACGTTCAGTGCCAGGGCAGCGTCAATGTCATGCTCCCAGTCCTGTAGCGTCTCTGCAGGAAATCCGTACATCAGGTCAATGCTGATATTGTTAATGCCCCACTGGCGCAGACGCTCCACAGCCATTGCCACCTGACTGGCAGTGTGACGACGGTGTAGCCAGCGTAGTCGTTTGTCGTCAAACGTCTGTGCACCCATGCTCACACGGTTCACAGGCAGCAGTGCCAGTCCTTTTGCCCATTCCTCCGTCACGTCGTCAGGATTCGCCTCGATGGTAATCTCTGCATCGGGCGTCACGTTAAAGTGTTGGTAAATGGCCTCGAAGACCTGTTGAAGCTGGGTGGTAGTGAGTTGTGACGGCGTACCGCCTCCTAAGTAAATGGTGCTGATATCCGTGCCTGCGACCCGTCGCTCGTCGCTCGTCGCTATTTCCGTGCATAGCGCCTCTACGTACTGTTGACGTTGCGCCAGCAGCGTTGTGGAATAGAATGCACAGTAGATGCATCGACTCTTGCAGAAGGGAATATGTATGTATAATCCTGCCATTATGTTTTCGTTTCAGGCCACTAAAGTACTAATAAAATTTAATATTTGAAAGCAAACGTAGGTTTTTTGCATGAAAATAACTAATTTTGGCTTCGCCTTTTTGAATTTACAAACCTAAAACATATTAATTATGAAAGTTTATCAAACCAACGAAATCAAAAACATTGCATTGCTTGGCAGTGCGGGTAGCGGCAAGACCACTCTTGCCGAAAGCATGCTTTTCGAAGCAGGTATCATTAAGCGCCGTGGTACGGTAGAAGGTAAGAATACTGTTAGTGACTATTTCCCTGTAGAACAGGAATACGGCTATAGCGTCTTCTCTACTGTCTTCCATGTAGAGTGGAACAACAAGAAACTGAACATCATCGACTGTCCAGGATCAGACGACTTCGTAGGAGGTGCCATCACTGCACTCAACGTCACTGACCAGGCTGTTCTGCTCATCAACGGACAGTATGGTCCTGAGGTTGGTACAATGAATGCCTTCCGTTATACTGAGAAGCTGCAGAAGCCCGTTATCTTCCTCGTCAACCAGCTTGACCGTGAGCACTGCGACTACGATGTCATACTAAATAACCTCAAGGAGATTTATGGTTCCAAGTGCGTGCCTGTACAGTATCCTATTGCTACCGGTCCTGACTTTAATGCCGTCATCGACGTGCTGCTGATGAAGAAGTACAGCTGGAAGCCAGAGGGTGGCGCACCCATCATCGAGGATATTCCTGCCGACCAGATGGACAAGGCACATGAGCTGCATGCTGCTCTTGTCGAGGCAGCAGCTGCCAACGACGACACACTCATGGAGAAATTCTTCGAGAGCGAGAGCCTCACTGAGGACGAGATGCGCGAGGGCATCCGCAAGGGACTTGTCACACGTTCCATCTTCCCCGTCTTCTGCGTCTGCGCAGGCAAGGACATGGGCGTGCGCCGTCTCATGGAGTTCCTTGGCAATGTAGTGCCATTCGTTAGCGATATGCCAAAGGTGAAGAACGTTGCAGGTCAGGAAATCACACCTGATGCCAGCGCACCAACGTCACTCTATTTCTTCAAGACTGGTGTTGAACCACATATCGGCGAGGTAAGCTACTTCAAGGTAATGAGCGGTAGCGTCAAGAGCGGTGACGACCTGACCAATGCCGACCGTGGTTCCAAGGAGCGTATTGGTGCTCTCTATGCTTGTGCAGGTGCCAACCGTATTGCTGTTGACGAACTGAGAGCAGGCGACATCGGTTGTACCGTGAAGCTGAAGGATGTGAAGACTGGCAACACGCTGAACGGCAAGGACTGCGAAAACCGTTTCGACTTCATCGTCTATCCTAACTCTAAGTACTCACGCGCCATCAAGGCCGTCAACGAGTCAGAGACCGAGAAGATGATGAGCGCCCTGAACAAGATGCGCCAGGAAGACCCCACGTGGGTTGTCGAGCAGTCGAAGGAGCTTCGTCAGATTATTGTCCACGGACAGGGTGAGTTCCATCTGCGTACGCTGAAGTGGCGCATGGAGAACAACGAGAAGATCAACATTGAGTATCTCGAGCCGAAGATTCCATATCGTGAGACCATCACCAAGATGGCTCGTGCTGACTATCGCCACAAGAAGCAGTCGGGTGGTGCCGGACAGTTCGGTGAGGTGCACCTCATCCTGGAGCCTTACACCGAGGGCATGCCTGATCCTACATCGTTCAAGATCAACGGCCAGGAGTTCAAGATGAACATCAAGGGCAAGGAAGAGATTGACCTGGAGTGGGGTGGTAAACTCGTGTTCATCAACTCTGTCGTGGGTGGTGCCATTGACCTCCGTTTCATGCCTGCTATCCTCAAGGGTATCATGGAGCGTATGGAGCAGGGACCGCTGACTGGTTCTTATGCACGTGACGTGCGTGTCATCGTTTATGACGGTAAGATGCACCCCGTTGACTCCAATGAACTCTCGTTCATGCTTGCTGCACGTAACGCCTTCTCGGCAGCATTCAAGGAGGCCGGTCCTAAGGTTCTTGAGCCTATCTACGACCTGGAAGTGCTGGTGCCTGCTGACTACATGGGCGATGTGATGAGTGATCTTCAGGGCCGTCGTGCCATCATCATGGGTATGGACTCAGAAGCCGGTTATCAGAAACTGACCGCGAAGATTCCTCTCAAGGAGCTCTCCAGCTACTCCATCGCACTGTCTTCACTCACTGGCGGCCGCGCCTCGTTCACCACGAAGTTCTCCAGCTACGAACTCGTTCCGAACGACATCCAGCAGGAACTCATCAAGCAGCATGAGGCAGAAATGAAGGACGAAGACTAATTCACGATACTACATTATTAAGTATATTCTTTACGGCAGTTGCCCATCACGGGTGGCTGCCGTTTTGTTTTGTGTTGGTTTGCCCCGTTTTGCTCGTTGCAAAGGTACGAAGAAAAACGATTCGCTCCAAGGAAAAGACGGGGAAAGCGGAAAGAAGTCGGGGTGCAGTCCGTATAACCGCCACATAGTCAGTATTTTATGCATTCCCTATTTCATGCTTATCCCAATACCAGTTTGAGCCCATCCGACATGAGTTACAAGCCTCTTGGTTCCCTCGCTCGGTTGGATTTGCAATCCAACCGTAATGAATATAAGCATTTGTAATGCGCAAATGTATTTACATTATCAAATAGAAGGTAGGGGTATCAGCGCATTACAAATGCTTATATTCCATGACGTCGGATTACAAATCCGACTAAGCAGAGGTGCAGACCGTATAACCGCCACATAGTCAGTATTTTATGCATTCCCTATTTCATGCTTATCCCCATACCAGTTTGAGCTGTTGGGCTGCAGCCGCTCAAACTATTCACTATTCACTTTTCACACTTCACTTTTCACTTCTCCCTCGCTCGGTTGGATTTGCAATCCAACCGTAATGAATATAAGCATTTGTAATGCGCAAATGTATTTACATTATCAAATAGAAGGTAGGGGTATCAGCGCATTACAAATGCTTATACTCCATGACGTCGGATTACAAATCCGACTAAGCAGAGGTGCAGTCCGTATAACCGCCACATAGTCAGTATTTTATGCATTCCCTATTTCATGCTTATCCCAATACCAGTTTGAGCCCATCCGACATGAGTTACAAGCCTCTTGGTTCGAGCGAAACCTATGTGTTTCGCTCGCCAAAGGGCTGCTTACTCTGACCAAAAGGCTTATAACTCTCGCCAGAAAGCCCTACCTGCAAGCCGTTGGGCTTATAACTCAAGTGGAGTGGCTTCTTACTAATACCAAGAGGCTTCAAAATATAGTAAACAGACCTCATTCTCAGGGAGTTAAGTTGCCAAAGCTCCAAAGCTCCAAAGCTCCAAAGCTCCATTAGGTGTTTTTTTTCTTAACGGAACTCTATATTATATTATATATTATAATATATATATATAATATAAATATATTAATAATTATAATAAGAATATTTACTCCCTCCTATATCCTCCCTTCTCTATATTCTTCCAAAATATCGCTAATGGAGCTTTGGAGCTTTGGAGCTTTGGAACTTTGGAGT
>Ga0247610_10007086_pt1 | contig 11544 bp, 2 predicted proteins | sample 174DNAGHGhighgp2_FD_193483 | JGI IMG/M metagenome (GOLD analysis project Ga0247610, IMG submission 193483) | Sheep rumen microbial communities from Palmerston North, Manawatu-Wanganui, New Zealand - 1742 DNA GHGhigh gp2 | ecosystem: Host-associated > Mammals > Digestive system > Stomach > Rumen ...
TACATTATTATAATTGTCGCGGATGAAGCGGGTGATGAGCCTGTCGTTCTCGTCGGCAATCTGTTTCGACTGCTTGCCCAGTTCGAACATAATCTCGTCGTAGTCAGTGCCGTCCATTATCATCTGCGACTCTATGTGCGGCAGTTCTGCCATCCGTGCGTCGAGCTGTGTCTTGCGTTGGATGAAGCCGGAGAGCGTATCGTTGAGCGGCGTGCCTGTGGCGGTCTGCTGCGTCTCGCCGATGTTCAGCTTCACCTCGCCCTCCTCGAGCACGATGGGCATTACGCTCAAGTCTCCGAGGAATACGTTGGCAAGCATCGTGGAGTCCATGCTGCCGCCAAAGTTGAAGCGTCCATGCACCACGCGCGTCGAGTCGATGCTTTTCATCTCGCCGTTGACATAGACCTTCAACGTCAGCACCTTGCCCTCAAGGTCATCAACATTGGAGGAACCCTTCACCATGTACTGGCTCTTGCAGGAAAGCAACAGACAACAGACAACAGGCAACAGACAACAGATAGCAGTCAACGGAAATCCGTGCGCAGTCTTTCGTCTTTCGTCAGTAGTCAGTAGTCTGTAGTCCATAAAACCAACATTTTGCCGTTTGGCACGACAAAGATAGACAATCTTCATCAAACGGCAATAACAATTAAGACTATTTAACCAAAAAACCTCCCCTTCGAAGGGAGGTTCTCTTGGAGCGGTTCTTACATCTTCGCCATTGCCTGCTCGAGGTCGGCGATGATGTCGTCTATGTTCTCGAGGCCCACGCTGAGGCGGACGAGGTCGGGTGCAACGCCTGCCTCACGCAGCTGCTCGTCGCTGAGCTGCCTGTGGGTGTGACTCGCAGGGTGCAGCACACAGGTACGGGCATCGGCAACGTGCGTCACAATGCTAATGAAGTCCAAGCTGTCCATGAAGCGGATGGCCTCTTCCTTCGTGCCTTTCAAGCCAAAGGCAATTACGCCGCAAGTGCCGCCCGGCAGATACTTCTGTGCCAAAGGATAGTACTTGTTCGAGGGCAAGCCTGCATAGTTCACCCAACCCACCTTCGGGTTCTTCTCCAACCACTCGGCCACCCTCTGCGCGTTCTCGCAGTGGCGAGGCATACGCAGGTGCAGCGTCTCAAGGCCAAGATTGAGCAGGAAGGCATTCTGAGGCGAAGGAATGCTGCCAAGGTCGCGCATCAGCTGAGCCACAAGCTTGGTCGTGTAAGCCATCTTTCCAAAAGCCTTCGTGTAGGTGAGGCCGTGATAGGACTCGTCGGGAAGGCAAAGACTCGGGAACAGACCCTCTCCCGGCCTCTCCCTTGTAGGGAAAGGAGTGATTACATTTTCTTCCTGATGCAGTGTGTTGGTATCTTCTCCCCTCCCTACAAGGGAGGGGTCGGGGGTGGGTCTGTGTGTGCATGTCTCCCAATCAAAGTTGCCGCTATCGACCACCACACCGCCCACCTGCGTGGCATGTCCGTCCATGTACTTCGTCGTTGAGTGCGTCACGATGTCGCACCCCCACTCGAATGGACGGCAGTTGATTGGTGTGGCGAAGGTGTTATCGACGATGAGGGGAACGCCATGCCTGTGTGCCATCTTGGCAAAACGCTCGATGTCGAACACGTTACAGCCAGGATTGGAAATCGTCTCGCCGAAGAAGCACTTCGTGTTCGGACGGAAACAAGCCTCTATGCGCTCGTCGTCCCAATCGGGATCGACGAAGGTGCACTCGATGCCAAGCTTTTTGAGCGTCACGCCGAAGAGGTTAAAGGTGCCGCCGTAGATAGTGTTCGCCGTGATGAAATGGTCGCCTGCCTGACAGATATTGAAGATGGCGTAGAAGTTCGCCGCCTGTCCGCTGCTCGTCAGCACAGCACCCACACCTCCTTCGAGGGCGGCAATCTTCTGTGCCACGGCATCGTTAGTCGGATTCGCAAGGCGGGTATAGAAGTAGCCGCTGTCTTTGAGGTCGAAGAGGCGGGCCATCTGGTCGCTCGTCTCATAGCGGAACGTCGTACTCTGATAAATGGGAAGTTGCTGGGGTTCGCCCTTCTTGGGCTTCCATCCGCCATGGATGCAGATGGTCTCGAGGTTCTTTTTCATAATATCTGGTCGTTTAGTCGTTTGGTCTTTTGGTTGTTTAGGAATTCTCCCAATCACTCAATTCGGTTGCAAATGTACGACTTTCTTCGCGAACTGCAAGGACTAAAGGAAGATGAAATGACAAAAAACAAAGGAAAAGCAAATAATTTTTCACGTTTCACTTTTCATTTTTCACTTTTTGTCGTACCTTTGCACCGCAATTTGAGCATGAACCTTCTTCGGAGAGATGGTAGAGTGGTCGATTACACCGGTCTTGAAAACCGGCGCACGGAGACGTGCCGGGGGTTCGAATCCCTCTCTCTCCGCTCAATTACAACGAAACCCGCTGCAGCGGGTTTCGTTTTTCTCATTTATAAAGGTTCCGTTTGGGCGATCGTTTCGGGATGGCGTGTACATAATGTATAAACTGTCTTCATTGTTGCGAGAAGATTTATACAGGATGTACAGGCCATTCCGATTTTCAGAGTTTCATTTTACCATTCTTCGTCCCAGACGCCGCTGGATTCGCGGGTGCGGGCTTCGTTGGGATTGTAGCCGGCATTGTTGCTGGTATTGTTTGAGCTGCCTCCGCCGTAATGGGTTTCTCCTTGGCTCATGCTTGTCATTGTGCTCTGGCAAATGAAGCTTTGGTGTTGCAAGCGAACCATTACCATGCTGGGTGTTAAATATGTCTTTTTCATCTTGTTATTTACTATTTAATCATTTACCAATTACCATTTTTCCTTTCCCTGCTCTCCCCCGGGGGCCCAGGGGAGCGGGAAGGGGGCCTACTTCAGTATCTTCTTTCCGTTCACGATATTGATGCCCTTCTGCATCTTGTTTAATCTCTGGCCAGCAAGATTATAGATAGCATCATCTGCTGTCTGTTGTCCGTTGCCAATAGTCTTGATTGCTGTTGCATCGTCGTCCTCTTCCCCGAAGTTCAGCACGAAGCCCTTGACTTTGACTTCACCGCCGCTCTCCGGGTCGCCTGCTGTGATGTCGTTCAGCGTGAAGTATGCGCGGCAGGCGTTGATGGTGATGGGGGTTCTACCGTCGGGATAGTAGAGGTTGCTGCCGCTGCCCATGAAGAGCACGCTTCTGTCCTCTTCGGCGTAGGTCACGGGGGCGTAGGTGCCGATGAAGTTCACATAGTCGGTTCCGATGGAATTGGCATTATTCGTGATGGTAACACCCGTGAACACGGGGTTCACCTCGTTCTCGCCGCTGGTCCACTTCACGAGGAAGGGTGTGCCGGCAGCGATTTCCTGGACATCGACGAAGTTCATCGTCAGTGTGCCGTCGCTGAAGTCCGTGCTTTTGAGCGTCTTCACCGTAGCGCCTTCCAGCAGCGTGCCGTCGAAGTAATGGCCCTCTTCTGCTTGTGGGTCGCCGAGGTCGAAGGGCAGGCACAGCGTGTTCCAGTCGCCGTCCTTCCAGAGCGTGCGGCCAGCGAGGGTGACGTTAAATTCACCGCCGTTGGTGGCTGCCATACTGATGGCATCGCTGTTGTCAGCAGCGTTGGCCAGTATGAGGTCGAAGAAGGGGGGGTCGAATATGATTGGGTCGCTCCATTGGCTGGTGCCTTCAGCACCGCAGTCGGCTCGCACCTGAACTTCGTACTTCTTTCCAGCACTCAAGCCGGTAAGTTCGCATGAGTTCGTAGTACAGGTAATCGTCGTCTCAGTTCCGTAAGTGTAATCGTAAATCGTCTCATACACCCCGAAGTCGTCAATAAAAAGGAAGTTCTTACCAGTATCATTGTGGCGGATGGCGATATAGCCTTCCTGCCCTGCGTATGCGCTCAAGTCAACGGTTATTTCATTCCATGAACCGTTGTCAATGCTTGGGTCGGCAACCTTTTCGAAGTCACTAATAGCTTTGGTCTTTGTAGAGACATACACTTCAAAATGTTCATGATGAGTACCGTCATCATGCGCATGGAACTTCAGGACATCACCCAGAGTCATTGGGGGCGTCACGAGCCAATTGTCAACAGCAGTTCCAACATTACTTCTTGACATGGCCACGTAATTGCGTGAATATGCTGAAATATATTGAAAGGTCTGTTTGTCATTAAGCGGGTTTATTGGTTGCCAGTTTGTGGATGATCCAGAGTAGCCTGCAGCATATCTGGTCCAGTTTCCAAGACCATCCTCAAAATTCTCAAAGAACAAAGCTTCTGACAGCCAGGTTGATGAAACCGTTGCCTCTCTATACTTCACATCGTAGTTCCCTCCTTCGCCGTTCCAACTGATGGTAGCCGATGTGGCTGCGATGTCAGTAGCAGTCACATCAGTGGGCTTAGGACTGACAGAAATGGCTAAACGTGTTTGGTTCTTCACGTCCAGAACGGTTCCAGAGGAAGGATTGAACGGGTCGTAGTCGGAAGATCCATTAACATAGATAGCCTGATTCGTGGCATCGAAGACATGGAAGGCGTGGTAATAATTATACGTATTACTGCCCGTGTTATCGTCCACTACAAGAACTATATTGTTTGTACCATCGTATTCAAAATAACGATCAAGGGTAATGGTCTTCCAACCATCATTGTTAAACTGCACCTCACCGCTAAAGACAAGCTCGGATGCCGTTACAGCAACCCAGTCGGTACCACTCTCGAAGCTCGACTTGGAAGTGCTGACCATGTAGATATCAATGTTGCGAGTAGCATAACAATCAGCATAAAAGTCGATGCTCTCAATAAAGCCGGCCTCGCCCAGTTCGGATGCGGTGTATATCTGCTGTGACAGCGAATATTTACGATCAGTATTGAGGGGCAGATTGTCATTAGTGTCAGATCCGCCATCGCCGATGACCTGCTTCGCATCGAAGCATTCGTATTCACTCCATCTGCTCAACTCATAATCGCTGTTGATGGCACGAACGTGGACATAGTAAGTGTAGCCGGAAGTGAGGGCTGTGAGTGTATGGCTTGGAGTTCCTGTCACCTCAACCGACTTGGCATCCGTGAATTCGTCATCTGTACTGTATTCAATCACCCATTTGTTGGATGAATCATTCTCCGTCCAGCTCAGTTCAACACTTCGTGAACTGATAGCACCTATGGTGAGGTCGGAGGGCGCGAAGCAGGCAATGTCTGTTGTAAAGGTAACTACGTTGCTCCAGCGACTCTGTTCGTTGGCATTGTTGTAGGCGCGTACCTTCACTGCGTAGTCTGTATCACCACTTAAACCAGACAAAGTGTATGGATTGGTGCTGACCGTCATCAGATTGCTCATGTCGCCATTGACACAGATCTGCCACTGGGTCGCCGTGCCGTTCTCCGTCCAGTTCAGCTCAACACTGTGGGCATCAGGAGTGCCGGCAATGAGGTCGGTGGGCTTGGGACAAGAGGTCGCTGTGGTGAAGGCGTATGGTTCGCTCCAATCGGTAGTCACGTTTTCTTTTACACCCTGAACTTGGACAAGGTAGGTCTTTTCAGCATCCAAATTAGTGAAGTTATAGTTAGTGGTGGAGGAGTTGTAAGTACCCAACGAGGTCATGTCATTTTCATTTGCGATTCGTATGTTATCCACATAGAAGCAATCGTCGTTTGCAGAGTCACCCCCATCCTTCACGTAATACCAGCGGAGTGTGTGGGTACCGGCGGTAAGGGGATATAAGTAATCAATCCATTCGCCATCGCCTGAGATGCCATCGATTTCCTTGGTTTCATCTTCTTCGGTTTCATCAATAGAGAAGTAAGCCTTATCATAACCTCCTTCCGAGGAAACCTTCGCCGAGAAGGTAAGGAATCTGTCTGCTTCTAAGGTTACCTGAATCTCCAAGGCAGAAGTTTCACCGTCATAACCAGAAGCACTCTTGGCGCACCAGGAACCGCTATGGTCGTTTTTCACCACCGTCCAAGGATAGTCGTCAGTGGTGGTGAAATCAGCTTGATTGAGGTCGCCTGTCTCAAAGTCGGCTCTAACAATAGAATTATCTTCGTTCAACCGAATGTTATAGCTGTCGGAGAAGCCCTTCCAACTCACAGTGGCACTGTGGGGAGTGAGGGTGTTTTCGACTATGTCAAAGCCAAAGGGCTTCGGGTTGCTTCCCAAAGTGGTGAAGCTGAAGATATTACTCATTTTATTATCTTGGCCTTCAGTAACGCCAATCACGCGCACGGAATATGTGGTCTCGAGTTCAAGATCGTCAAAGGTATATGGACTATGGGCATTGTCCACAGTGGTCCAAGCGAAATTGGTATCTTCGGTAAGAACTTGAACATCATCGATACCCATTCCGTAACCGTAATGGCTGTAACATTTGAAACCAATCTGATAGTTGGCCGCGAGACCTTCAAGCGGAATGGTCACAAGCGTCCAATCACTAACTTCATCGGTATTACTGTAAAGGTGACTCCACTCATCGCCATCAACACGATAATAGACATGCAGTTCATTGAGGTCACCACCCCAATCTACATTTCTATAATTGAAGGTCAAAGTGGCAGAAGCAGCACCGCTCAAATCCAAAACAGGAGTAATCAGGTAATCCTCAACGTTATAGTCATTGATATAGCATGTTGCATTATAGTTGCCCGTTGCGGCACCTGTATAGTCGTCATGTCCTGTACCAGAACCGACAGCCCAATATGGGCCGCTTGTTGTCCAGCCTTTAGGCAAAGAGCCACCTTCGAATCCTTCAGAGAATAAAACAATGAAAGGATCACCCTCAGCATATTGCAAGGTATAGCTTTCTGAAGAGCCTGTCCATTTCACCGTAGCACCATAGGGGGTCAGGCTGTTCTCTACCAGGGACACTTCGGGCGGCAGTCCCAACCATGTGGCGGTGTATGTACGGTTGCCCTTCCAGCCGGAATAAATGGTGACTTTCTCGGTGACATCATCGAGGTCAGTACCCGTCCAGCCAATGAAAGCGTAACCTTCGCGGATGGGGTTGACAAGTGTAATGTCATCACTCTCTGAGGTGTATGTGGTCGGGTTGCTTTTGCCATTGGGCAGTGTGCCGCCGGCAAGGTCGTAGGTGATGGAGTACTCTTCGAGTGTCCACTGGGCATAGAGCGTTAAGTTACTGCGGAGCGTGACCGTCGCGCCGGGCTCATAGGCGGTGCCGCTGCCGTCGGCCTCGGTGTTCCAGCCTGTGAAGGTGTAGCCGGTACGCTCCATGGTGCCTGCTTCAGCGACGGTGCCTGTGGCCACAATGATTCCATCCACGTCGAATGTTGCGTCTTCTGGTACATCGCCATCAGTGTAACCGTTGCCGTCGTAAATAATCTGATGATGTTGATAGGCACCGCAATAGGTACATTGACCGCCGTCCCAGTTGTGCTCAGTACAAGGCTTCACCTTTACAACTTTGTTGCTGAGGCTGCCGATGCGGTTGGCGTAACTGACAGGCGCGGTGTTATTGCCTACACAGACACACAGACCGTCGGCAAGGGTCTTGGCGATACTTGCACCTGAACTTCCTTTGCCGATGGCCTCTTGTAATCCATAATCTGGATCCGAGGACGCTGTGGCATTGACGGTGCCGCCATAAATGGCGATAGAGCCACCACCGCAACCAACACCGCCGCCAATGCCTGCCGACCAGCTAGTATTATTCGTAGCTGTGATGTTGCCGCCATGGATAGTGATAGTGCCAAGAATTTTATCACCACCTTCATTATTCTCAGTTCCTATTGCCGCAGCATTACCACTGGAAACAGTAGTAGCAATCAATGAGCCAGTTCCACCTGCCTGTCCATAGATGTTTAGTGTGTTGCCGCTATGTACAGTAATGCCTTTTGGAACACTCAGGCTCGCGCCGTCGGCAAGAATCAGGTTTACTGTACCCCTGACTGTCAGGCGCTCGGAGGCTATCACACCCGCATTCTTCACAAAATACCAAGTCACCTCGGCGGCGGTTCCAATTTCAGTAGCGGATGTCGATTCAAGAAGAATGGGGTTGCTTGGACCGTGGGTTTCATACTCACCCGTCTCTGTATTGTATGAAATGAAGATACTTTCTTTGAGGCTCCATGTGGCATGATAAGTACGATCGCCTGTTGAGCCCTTGGGGATGGTGACAGTCACGGTGGGCTGAGTAAGATCGGTACCAGTCCATCCTGCAAAGTCATATAATTCACGAACGGGATTGACAAGGGTGACTTCTCTCACTGCGCTGTAGGTGGTTGGGGGTGTCGATGGGAAAGTTCCTTCCTCCAGTCCGTCGTAACTGATGGAATAGATGAATGCCCAGTTAGCCGTATAGGAACGATTGCCTGTGGAGCCTTTGGGAATGGTGACAGTAATCTGCGGGGTATTGCCGTTGCTGCCCGTCCACCCGGCGAAGTCGTAGCCTTCGCGAGTGGGATTGACGAGGGTGACGGTCTCATTGGCAGAAGTGTAATAAACCGGATTATCAGTCTCCACGCTGCCACCAGCGAGGTCATAGGAAATGGTATATACATTAAGCGTCCATGTGGCGGTGTAGGAGCGGTTGCCCTCTGAGCCTTTAGGAATGGTGACAGTCATGGTGGGGCCATTGAGACCGGTGCCTGTCCATCCGGCAAAGGTGTAGCCGCTGCGTGTTGGATTGATAAGAGTGATGGCTTCGCTCAACACACTGTAGTTCGTAGGATTGGATGCAGTGCCACCGTCAAGATCGTAGGTGATGGTATAGCTCGGCACCCAAGTAGCGGTGTAAGAGCGGTTACCTGTCGAACCGTGGGGGATGGTGACGGTCATGGCTGTGCCGTTGATGCCAGTACCCGTCCATCCCGCAAAGGCGTATCCATTACGAGTCGGGTTGTTGAGGGTGATGGCATTGCTCTGCACCGTATAGCTCGTCGGGTTGGCCGTTGCCACGCTGCCACCACCAAGGTTGTAGGCGATGGAGAAAGTAGCGAGCGACCGTGTGCTGTAGAGGGTCACACTGCCGTCATCAGCAAAGGGGATGGTGGAGGTGGTGTGGGTCATGCCCGCATCAGTGTACCAGCCGTTGAGGGTATAGCCCGAACTGGTGTAAGGACAGAGGGCGGCGTGCATGGCATTGCCGTTGGTGTTGTGCGCATCAAGCAGCAGGCTTCCATCAGTTACGGGGCAGTAGGAGCCCACGAAATCGACATACTCAGTCGCGATGTTGGCAACAGCATCATTGATGCCGACATCAGTGAATACGGGATTCACGAGGTTGCCGATGGAGTTGGCCATCTTCGGCACCACGTTATTGCCGCTCACTACCCATCCGTCGCCGAGGCTGTTTCTTAGCGTTTCACCCGTGGCGGTGGTATAGGTGCCCTGATCACCAATGTTCTGTGTCTTGTAGCAGTTGGACACACCACCGCTGCCATATTTCAGATTGAGGCTACCGCAGTTGGTGTATGTGCCTGCGGCTAAACAATTGGCGAGTGTGTTGCTGCCTGACCAACCTTGGAAAATGTTAACGACTTGGCTGCCACCTGTGATGCTGCCCGAGAAACGGCTGTTACTGATGGTCGTTACGCCACTGCCTGCATGGCCGATATAGCCGCCGCAGTGCGAAGCGCTGCACGTTATCGCTGCACGCACATCACAATTCTCAATCGTGATTGAACCGCCATTCACGCCGCCGATGAGTCCCGAGCAGTGTATGCCGCCATTAATCGAGCCGGCGACAATCAGGTTTCTGATAGTGGCACCAATCACATATCGGAAAGGAGCGACAAAATCAGAAGATGAATTGAGATTGACCGTCAATGTATGTCCGCAGCCGTCGAAGGTTCCCTTAAACGCACTGTTGGTACCTACCATCATCGATACGCTGATGTCGGCAGCGAGCTTCACCACCTTACCCTCATAGCTGTTCGTGCCGTTATTGACATTGCTGGCGAAGGTGTTCCATTCGTCAGTCGAGTGAATGATGAGGTCAGCACCCAAACCATCTGTCGTCCATTTCACGATGTAGGGCTTTCCAGCTTCAATGCTGTTGAGATTGCCGGAGAAGTTCAGGGTCAGCTTGTTGTTACTGTAGGTCGTGCTTGCGAGGGTCTTCACGGTGGCTCCTTCCAAAGGCGTTCCCCTGAAGCTTGCAACCGAGAACGGCAGGACGAGTGTGTTCCAGTCACCGTTGCGGTAGAGGGTGTGGTTGGCGAGGGTGACGTCGTAGTAATTACCCACAGCCTGGCTGATGGTGTTGCTGTTGTCGGCGGTACTGGACAGTTCCAACTGGGGGATGATCCACTTGGCATAAAGATAGACAGGCCCGGAAATTTTGAAGGTTGTGCCTGGGGCATAATCGATGCCGCTTCCGTCCATTTTGGTATTCCATCCAGCGAAGGTGTAGTGTGCACGCTCCATATTGTTTATGTTACCGAGGACAGTGACCGTCGTATTTACCTTATATTCGTTGAGATCTATAGGTGCCGTTCCGCTGGTGGCTCTATTACTATAGTATATAACACGGCAGGTTGTCGACCCGCAATAGGTGCACGAACCGCCACTCATATTATGAGACGTGCATACCTCAACCCTAACGACCTTCTGACTGAGGCCTGACAGACGATCACTTTTTCCTAAAGGTGTCCAATCGTTGTTGACTTTTACGCTAAGTCCGTCTGCAAGGGTCTTTGAGACATTGGCACCGCTGCTTCCTTTACCAATAGCCTCCGATGTGCCGTCATGCCCCTCGGCGTAAACGCTGCCACCATAGATATTAACAGTGCCGCCACCAGAGTTGACACCGCCGCCAATGCCTGCCGACCAACTACCGCCAATTGCGGTAATGGTGCCGCCATGGATATTGACAATACCAAGTGTATTGCCTTCGCCCCGAGCTCCTATGGCTGCATGATTTCCGCCGGTAGATGTGGCATACAGCGTACCAGTGCCTGCGTTCTGCCCGTAGATGTTCAGGGTGTTACCGCTTTGTACAGTGATGCCTTCCGGCACCGTCAGTTTTGCACCATCGCGGAGAATCAAGTTCACCGTTCCTGATATGTTTATCCGGCTACTAACGGTGACATTACTTCCCACTACAAACCATGTCGTTTTGCCGCTGGTTCCCATAGACGTGGTTCCCGATGTGACAGTTGTTAAGGTTGTGCTGTTGCCCAAGGTTTTTGTCTCGAACTTCTTCGTGCTCGTGTTGTAAGCACGATAGTATCTGCCCCATGTGGCGGTATATGAGCGGTTGCCCGTGGAACCTCTGGGAATGGTGACCGTCATGGTGGCTCCGGAGAGGCCAGTACCCGTCCATCCCATAAAGTCATAGCCCTCCTTGGTAGGATTGACAAGAGTGATATTTTGGTTCAATTCGCTGTATGTGGTTGGGTTGGACGATGCCACGGTGCCGCCGTTAAGGTTGTAGGTGATGGTGTATAAATTCTGCGACCAAACGGCATAAAGGTCGATGACGGCACCCTGCTCATTGCCAAGGTTGCTCACGCTCTGCTCGTTGGTGTATGTGGGTGACCCGCTGGCGGTGGTGCTCCATCCCGTGAATTGATAACCGTTGCAGGCGAAGGTGTTGGTGGTGA
>Ga0247610_10007089_pt1 | contig 11542 bp, 9 predicted proteins | sample 174DNAGHGhighgp2_FD_193483 | JGI IMG/M metagenome (GOLD analysis project Ga0247610, IMG submission 193483) | Sheep rumen microbial communities from Palmerston North, Manawatu-Wanganui, New Zealand - 1742 DNA GHGhigh gp2 | ecosystem: Host-associated > Mammals > Digestive system > Stomach > Rumen ...
CTATTGGGCTGATGGCAACGACAGCATCAGTTTCATCGCCAACGGCGACATGGCCGAGATACGCAAAATCAAACATTTCGAGGAGATGTACGGATTCCGTTTTGCCGATGTCGAGTTGAGCTTCACCGACTATCCCGACGCGCCCAACGTGGAGGCTAAAATCCTGCTCGACACGCTGAACAGCAACAGTGCCTCGCTGACTACGGAAGAAAGCCAACGCCTGTTTGCTGCCATTGAGGAAGACTATATGGACATCCCCAACCGTAGGCAACGCTATAAGGAAATGCGCAAAAACCCGTGGTTTAATGCCTTGCAGGTGAAATTCGCATACGCCCTCACCTGTCACAAAACCCAAGGCGGCCAATGGAACACCGTTTTCATCGACTCAGCGTTCAACCAAAAGGAAACTTTGGAGACCGAAGACCTGCGTTGGATTTACACCGCCTTGACCCGAGCGCAACAACGTGTGTATTTCGTGAATTTCAAGGAAGAGTTTTTCAGATAAGCGCCGCCTTAGCCCTTGATTTGAATCAAAAAGCCTTCCTCAATCAGCGGCTGCACCAAGGTCCGCATCTCTTCCACCGTAAACTTCTGCAAGCCCTGTTCTGGAGTAGGCCGGTCAATCGTGTAGACCATCACTTCGCGCGGATGCAAAACACGCACAATGTCCATCCAACCGTTCACGACTTCAGGACTTGAAGAGTCGAAGTCCTTGCTCTTCAGAAACATGGTCTGCAAGATGAAATTACCCTCAAAGCGTTTCAAGGCTTCCACCACACGCTGAATGTCATAACCCTTAGCGGGATGATTAATTTTCTCCACCAAGGCATTGGTCGGAGCGTCGATTTTCATTGTCGGGTTGTCCACTTTGCACAGCGCCTCAAAAACCTCGGGCACATGCGCTCGTGTGGCATTTGAGAGCACCGTAATCTTCGAGTTGGGATAATACTGGTTGCGGAGCCTTATCGTGTCGTCGATGATTTGCGGGAACTCAGGGTTGATGGTCGGCTCGCCATCACCGCTGAAAGTGATGGAGTCAATCGGGATTCTCTCAACCTGACATTGTTTCAATTTGATTTCCAACGCATGGCGGACTTCAGCAGCTGTGGGCAACTTGGTATCGCCCAAACCATCCTTGTTCCAGCCACATTCGCAATAAATGCAGTCGAAAGTGCATATTTTGCCATTTTCAGGGAGCAAATTAATGCCTAAGGAGCTGCCTAATCGGCGGCTCCTTATCGGTCCGAAGACAACTTCTTCTCTAATCATGATAGTTTACTTCGCGTACTGGACAGCACGGGTTTCGCGGATGACCGTGATCTTGATTTGACCAGGATAGGTCATCTCGGTCTGGATCTTTCTCGACAAGTCGTAGGCAATGCGGTCGGCTTCTTGGTCGCTCACCTTGTCGGCACCCACGATGACGCGCAACTCGCGGCCTGCCTGGATAGCGTATGTCTTTACCACGCCTTGATACGACATGGCCATCTCTTCCAACTTGTTCAAACGCTGAATGTAGGCTTCCACCACCTCGCGACGTGCACCAGGACGTGCGCCCGAAATGGCGTCGCACACTTGCACGATGGGTGATATCAGGTTGTCCATCTCGATTTCGTCGTGGTGGGCACCGATAGCATTGCAGATATCGGGTTTCTCCTTGAGGCGCTCGGCCACCTTCATACCCAGGATGGCATGTGGCAGTTCTTCCTCGTTGTCGGCCACCTTACCAATGTCGTGCAGCAAACCTGCGCGCTTGGCAGCTTTCACGTTGAGGCCAAGTTCAGCAGCCATCGTAGCGCACAACTTGGCGGTTTCGATGGAGTGTTGCAACAGGTTCTGACCATACGAAGTACGGTATTTCATGCGACCCACCATCTTGATAAGTTCGGGGCTGAGGTTGTGGATACCAAGGTCGATGGCAGTACGCTTTCCGATTTCGACAATCTCCTGATCCACTTGTTTTTCCACCTTGTGCACCACTTCCTCAATACGAGCGGGATGGATGCGACCGTCGGTGACAAGCTTTTGCAACGAGAGGCGGGCGATTTCGCGGCGAATCGGGTCGAAGCCTGAGATGAGGATGGCGTCCGGGCTGTCGTCGATGATGATTTCGACGCCCGTCAACGACTCTAAGGCACGGATATTACGGCCTTCGCGACCGATAATGCGGCCCTTGATTTCATCGTTTTCAATATTGAACACGCTGACTGTATTCTCGATGGCTGTCTCGGAAGCCGTGCGTTGTATGGTCTCGATGACGATTTTCTTCGCCGTCTGATTGGCGCTCATCTTGGCTTCTTCAGTGACTTCCTTCACGTAGACCATAGCCTCGGCCTTGGCATCATCCTTGACGAGTTCGATGAGTTGTTCTTTGGCTTCCTTGGCTGAGAGACCCGAAATAGTCTCGAGTTTTTGCATGGCTTCGGCATGCATACGGTCAAGGTCGGCCTTTTTCTTATTGAGAGCCTCAATTTGCGCATCCAAACGCTGCTGTGTGGCTTGCACTTCCTTGGCCTTGCGTTGGGCGTCCTCCATCTTCTTGGTGGCATCTTGCTTCAGTTGGTTGACGCGATTTTCGGCGCTGGCCAACTCGCGTTTGCGCTCGTTGCAGGCCTTTTCGTGTTCGTCCTTCAATTGGAGGAACTTCTCTTTAGCTTGCAAAATGCGCTCTTTCTTGAGGACTTCGGCCTTTTCCTTGGCCTCTTCCAAAAGGGCTGATGCTTCTTTGATGACTGCTTTTTTGAGGAGAGTGGACGTGATGAGGTAACCCACCGCGAGGCCCACGACCAATGCCGCCACGGCGATGATAATCCATGTTGTGAGGGTGATGTTGAGTAATAACATTTGAAACTCGGTTTTTACCCGATTTTGGAGGGAAGAACAAAAAGAAACTGCCTGCTCGATGGGAAATGTGTAAACCCCAAAGAATACGCTTGTGGCTGCCGCGTTGCGCAAACGTCCACTGGCACCGGAGTGCTTCCCAGAAGGGAATGAGGCCTGTTTTTACAGTGCGCGAGCAAACCGATTGATGTTGTTGATAGTGTTGAGTTTACCAGTTGCGTAGAACAGGCAGTTTCAAATCTTCAAAGAACGCTGGCCCATATTGGGTTTATGCTTGCGGGTCGCTCAGTAGGTCATTCAACTCGTTCAGTTTACGTTCCAGATGTTGATCGCGGTAAGCGCTTTCAGATTCATACTTGAGTACTGTGGCTGCAAATTGCAGTGCAGTCATGGCCAGCAGGTCTTGGTCGCTCTTGTAAGCATAGTGTTTGGCATAGAACTTCACCCTCTCGTTGATCAGCGAAGCCGCCTTACGCACTTTTTCCTCGTCAGCACGAGCCACCGACAATCGGTAAGCCTTGTCCAAAAGGGTGATATTAATCATAATCTCATCCATTATGCTGACTTTCAATTATCTGAGTTATTCCTTACTGTTCAAAATCGAAACGCACCTGTCAATCTCTTTCACCAATTCCCTGATGAGCTTCCTTCCTTCTTCTATTTCTCCCTCGTTGTCGAGTGCGTTAACAATAGTAATTTTATTTATTTTGTCTTGCAACTCCTCTGCCGATTGGCGCAAAGCCCTGTTTTCTTTTCCCAAGGCTTCATTTTCGTCGGCAAGACGCTTGTTCTCAACGGCCAATCGACTTTTTTCATCCAGCAATTTCCTCAATTTCAGCTCGATTTCGGAAACTATGATGCTCAAGTCAGCCATGGCAAACAAGGTTTGGAATTGTGGCACAAAAATACGCATTTATATTATACTTTACCCCATTTCGCGAAAAAAAATTCCACGACTGGTCTGACATGCTGGAAAAAGCCCTATCTTTATCGCTTCAAAATCAACCAAAAATGAAAAGGCTTACGCTTATGATTCTTTTGACAGCAATGCTCGCTTCATGCTCTCAGAAAGAGACTACCATCACCCTTGTGGAAACCACCGACACCCACGGACGCTATGACGAATTCGCCAACGATGCCCATCTCATCAAGAAAATGAAGGCGCAGTTGGGCGATCATCTCATTCTTTTGGACAATGGCGATGATATGCAAGGCACTGTGTTTCAGTATTGTTCGAATCACGACGAGCAACATCCCAACCTCACTTCCGAATTCTTGAATTATTTTCCTTACGACGTGGCCACCGTCGGCAACCACGACATCGAAGCAGGGCGCAAGGTGTTTGACCGCGTTTATGCCGAGGCCAAAATGCCTATTCTGGCCGCTAATGTCATCGATGAAACGACGGGAGAGCCTTATTTCACACCTTATATTATATTAGAACGCGACGGCTACAAAATTGCCATACTCGGCCTGCTGACACCATACGTCGTCACTTGGGTGCCTGACCGCCTGCGTCAGGGCCTTCGCTTCGAAAACCTTGAAAACGCTGCAGCCAAATGGCTGAAAATCATACAAGATAAAGAACATCCTGATTTAATGGTAGGTCTCTTCCATTCCGGTTTTGAGCCTCAAGTGCAAAATCTCCCGACCGACCATCCTCTGGGCCGTGAAAACGCCACAAAATGGGTAGCCGAAAACATTCCAGGTTTCGACATCATCTTCTACGGACACGACCACAGGTCGAAAGCCGAACAGCTGACCAACATCAACGGCGACCCCGTTTATGTGCTCAATTCAGGCAACCGAGCACAAGGTCTGGCCAAGGCTGAAGTGAGGCTGAAAAAGGGACAGAAACCCATCATCAGCATTGAACTTATTCCAACCGACGGCGAAGAAAAAGACACCGACTTCCTCGCCATGCTCCAGCCATATCTCGACCGCGCACAAGAATACCAGAACCGCGAAGTGGCCCAACTGCCCGTCAACATCAGCAGCGATGAAGTTTTTTGCGGGCCTTGCCTCTGGGTCGACGAAATCCATCGTTGCCAGTTTGAAGCCGTCGAAGCCGAAGGCATCCATGCCGACATCTCAATGGCTGCGCCACTCAGTGGAGGCAAGACCATCGAAGCGGGGACGCTGAAAATCAGCGACTTCTTCACTTGGTACCCCTATGAAAACTCGTTGGCAGTGATGGCCATGACCGGAAAGGAAGTGAAAGCGTTCCTTGAATACGCTTACGAGATGAAAAGCCCTATTTACAACTTCGACTCGGGTGCTGGCATCATCTACGAGGTAAATGAAAAAAAGCCCATGGGCGAGCGTATCACTATTATTAGCATGGCCGACGGCACACCCTTCGACATGGAAAAGACCTATAATGTGGTGATGAACTCCTACCGCTCGATGGGCGGCGGCAACCACCTCATCAACGGCATCGGCTGGGCGCAAGAAGATATCAAAAACCATGTCGTCTGGCAAAGCGACCGCGACCTGCGCTCCATCTTCATCGATTGGGCTAAAAACAAAGGAGTGCTTGACACCGAACCTTTGAATTGTTGGACTATTAAATGACCCGCTTCGCGTCACTGCGAGGCACGAAGCAGTCCAGACAATTCACTTATCCACTAGATTACTTCGTCATTCCTCCTCGTAATGACGCAAAGCGATAACAAAACGCGATAAATGAAAGAAGAATTCTTATACTACATCTGGGAGAACAGATTGACCGACAAAGACTTGCGCACAACAGAGGGTGAGCCTATCGACATCGTGACAACCGGTTACCGCAACACAGACTCCGGTCCCGACTATTTGGAGGCGAAAATCCAAATCGGCGACAAGCTCTGGGCAGGCCACGTCGAAATCCACGTGAAAACCTCAGACTGGAACCGACACGGACACCAAACCGACAAAGCCTACCAAAACGTCGTGCTGCATGTGGTATACGAAAACGACACTAAGGTCAATGCTATCCCAACACTTGAACTGAAAGGTCATTTCGATGAAACGGTTTTTGCTCATTACCAATCCTTTATCTCATCGAAAAACTGGATTCCTTGCGAAAACAGCATTGCTCAAGTGTCGCCATTCACACGGCACTCATGGCTCGACCGCATGGCTGTGGAACGGCTAGAAAACAAGTCCACTTCGGTAATCAAAATCCTCGAAGCCAATCAATTCGACTGGGAAGACGCGCTCTACAAACTGCTGATGCGTTATTTTGGCCTCAAAGTGAATAACGAGGCTTTTGAGTATTTGGCCCATATCCTGCCATTCAAGACCTTGCTGAAACATGCCGACAACCTTCTGCAAGTGGAAGCCATGCTGATGGGTTGCGCCGGTTTTCTTGACAAAGACTTCACCGACGACTATCCATTGCTCCTCAAACGCGAATTTGCAGTGATGAAAGCCAAATTCAACCTGCTGACCATGCCCGAAGAACGATGGAAATTCATGCGGATGCGGCCCAGTAACTTCCCCACCATCCGTTTGGCACAAATGGCACAACTCATCCACAAAAACGGCTGTTTGTTCTCCAAAATCCGAGACGCAAAAACCGTGGCCGAGGTCAAGGCTTTGTTTGACGTGACCACATCGGAATATTGGGAGATGCATTATCGGTTTAATGAACGGCTGCCACAATGTGAACGGCTGCCACAATGTGAACGGCTGCCACAATGTGACAGCCCTACAGACGAACTTGTAGGGCTGTCGTACAACGGCAACCGCAAATCAATGCACGGCAGCCGCAAAACGCCAAAACATTTGGGCGATGCCACAGCCGACATTCTGACCATCAATGCCGTGGTGCCCTTGTTGTTTTGTTCTGGCAAATTACACAAAGACGAATCGGTTTGCGACACCGCCCTACAGTTTTTGGAAGCCATTGAAGCAGAAGACAATGCCATCATCAGGCATTACGCCTCATGTGGCGTCGATGTGCAGAATGCCATGCAAACGCAGGCCTTACTACACCTTTATAATATGTATTGTAAGAGGAAACGCTGCCTCGAATGTCGAATTGGAAGTGTGATTCTCAAATGAAGAGGCAAATCATTTTTTCAACTCTGTAGCAATCAAGTCATTCAGCTTCTTGGCGGCATCCAGCAACAGGCTCTCGTCCGTCGGGACAGGCACAGGTTTGCTGTTCAAGCGGCTCAAAGTCTCTGCAGAACAGGCCTCGCGGTCGCCCTTAATGGTGGTAAAGTCGTTCTTGAAGGTGGAGGTCACCTCGAAGGGAACGGAATGAGAAGGTTGCCTATCCGATTCCAAGTAATAATAAATAGAACCCGAAACTGCGACACTCTTATTTTGAGAATGGTCCGTGACTTCAACAACGCTTTTTTCTGCGTTCGTTTCCTTAAACGTCACCTCGTCCAACCGGTTAGGAGACAATTTCACCTGATCCACTACCACATAAGCAAACGGATTTCTTGGATTGCGAGAGACATTCACCTGAGCCATTCCTGAGGGCAACTCGTTGGCATCAAAAGCAAAAACAAGCTCTTCAAAACCATTGGGTAGCTCATAATCGGATTGGAATCCAAAATCCACTTTATCAAAGAGATACAACATTTGCCTTTTCTCCAAATTCAGTAAATTGGCGTTGTCGCGATTGGTATGGCGCAACTGATCAATATACTTCCCTGCTTCCTCGGCATCCGACTTCGACCCCGACTTCAGTAACTGTTCGGTCTTCGCTACCAAAAAACTCTCCGCTTTGTTGCGGGCCGCCATCATGTCGTCGTCTATGTCGAGTTTCACGTAGTTCATGCCTCGTTTCACCTCTCTCGGAAAACATTTCAATGCGTCATTGCGACCTTTCATGCTGCAATAGCGTTGGTAAATCTCTGGCCACACATCGGGCTGGCCAGTGGCTTTCAGGGCCTGAATGCGCTCATGGTCGGCTTGATTGGCCTTGTGATACGAAGCTGCCACCATATTGATGCGCTTGGCATTTATATCGCCGTCACAAATGTCAGGAGCAAGCCGTTGGATCACTTGGTCGTACTGTTGGGCTTCATAGAGTTTCTTGTTCGTGTTGCATGCAGTGAGCATCGCGCCGAGCAACAATGCGGGAATCAGTCGGAAGTATTTCATTGGTTTCAAATTTACTATCATATTAAAACGGGTCCTTTGAATGGCTCAAGGCTCTATTCTATACTCGAAGACAGGCCCCTGAGCTTGTAGTAGGGCCGTCAAATAGTCATAGGACTATTAGTAAAAACTACAAATTTCGCTCCAAATTATTCAGTTTCGTCGAAAATCTTTACTTTTGTCATTCCAAAACCAGCTAAAAAATGGAAAAAATCAAGCAACTGCAACGCGATTTCGCCGACTTCATGGCGCAAACCGACTTCGGCGGACAGCCTACCGAACTATACGAACCCATTGCCTACACCATCCTGCAAAGCGGCAAACGTCTACGTCCCATGCTTTGTCTATTGGCCAACGAAATGTTTGACGGCGATGAGCAGCAAGCCCTTTGGCCTGCTTTGGCCTTGGAGACATTCCACAATTTCACGCTCATCCACGATGACATCATGGACCAAGCCCCGTTGCGGCGTGGCAAGGAGACCGTCTACCAAAAATGGAACGCCAATATTGCCATTCTTTCTGGCGATGCCATGCTCGCCATGGCTTTCCAATATGCCCTCCAGCCACAAAAAGGAGCTCAACTCGCGCAGCTTTTAGGCAAGGTTGCCCGCGAGATTTGCGAAGGCCAACAGATGGACCTCAACTTCGAGACCCAAAAGACCGTCACGATTGAAGACTATCTTGAGATGATCCGTCTGAAAACCGCTGTGCTTTTGGCCACGGCCTTACAAATGGGCGCCACGGTAGCCAATGCCGACGAATCCGACATACGGCTCCTTTACGATTTCGGCATCAACCTTGGGATGAGCTTCCAACTGCAAGACGACATCCTCGACCTCTATAGCGACGCGGAAGTCTTCGGCAAACGGCATGGCGGCGACATTGTCGACAACAAGAAAACCTACCTCTATCTAAAAGCCTTGGAGCTGGCCAACGACCGCGACCGCAAACGGCTTGAACAGCTGTTCACGCTTCGAATGGACCACGATGAAGAGGAAAAAATCGCCGAGGTGCAAGCCATTTACGACCGCTTGAATATCAAGGCCGTGGTCGAACAAGTCATGCTCAATTACGACCGCAAGGCTTTTGCCGCCCTGGATGCCGTAGGGCTACCCGATGAAAAGAAAGCACACCTGCGGACCTATGCCGAGTTGCTTTCAGGCAGAAAGAAATAAGGTGCAGTGACGAGAAAGCAACGCACCTAGGAGTGATGAAAAAAAGAGGAGGCTCTCAAGCATGGGAGCCTCCTCTTGGTTTTACAGCCTACCACTTAACGGTCGGTGGAATTGCTATTGGAGCTTGACTGCGGTTTGGTTGTCGGTTTGGGCTTCACGGCAGCATTTGGCTGGTTGCTGGCGTTGGTGGTGCTCAGCTTGTCCTTGCAGGTCGTGTCCTTGCTTGTCTTGTTCTTGCAGGTCTTGTCGCACTCTTTGTTTTTTTTGCAGCAGTCGGAATCTGTTGCGCTTGGGGCAGGCTTAACGTCTTTCGCACTTTGCTTTTCGATCTTGTTTTCGGGAGTAGCATTCTTGACGGCCTTGTCGGTCTTCACGGCTTTGTTTTCCACCGCCTTTTCAGTCTGGGTGGCGGTCTTCACAGGATTCTGAGCGTTGAGGCTTTGAACGCTCAAGGCGCTGATGGCGAAAGCGGCCAAAACGCCAAATAACAGGGATTTCTTCATGATGTTTAGTATTTAAGGATTGTAAAACGTACGATTTCTTACAAAAACCGTTCCAAAACATAGACTTTTTCATTTTCATTTCCGATTACATGGCAAAACATTCTTCCAATGACTTCCCAAGCCAGCAAAAACACCATTATAGTGTATCCAAATCTCGATTTTTTTCGGAGATTTGGATAAAGTATACGCTATAGTTTATCCAAATCTCATGATTTTTTGGAGATTTGGAGAAAGAATAGGCACAAAAAAAAGCCCACCCGGAGGCAGGCTTTCTTGTCGTCTAAACCGAAATCGTCATTCTTCAACCACGAAGTTCTTCACTTCCCAAGTGGCAGAAGCACTTGCTGTACTGGTGTACTTGAAGGCAATGGTCACGGTTTGGCCAGCATAGTTGGTCATATCGGCGGTCGAGTTAATGAAGGTCCAGTTGCTGCCAGCGGGCCATCCGCTAAGGGTAAGCTCAGACCAATCAGCAGCATTGACATCGCCACTGTAGTTGGTTGAGACCATCACGGCCAAAGCGCCTTGCGGCGAGGCATAATTGACAGCTTGGTCGAACTTCAGTGTGGCAGCACTCACGCCCGACAAATCGATAGCAGGCGAAACAAGCCAGCTCTCAGCCGCAAAGGCCTGACCGACGTAGGCACTGGCTTTCATGCAACTATAGTTAACGTCGTGGTTCCATACATAGCTCAGCTCATTAGGCATTAGGATGTCTTGAATCGTGAATTCGCCTTGTCCGTTTGCAAAGGTCTCGGAGAAAATCGTCGTTCCTGGAGTCGGAGGAGGCGTTACGCCACCTTCCAACACAAAGTCGTTCTCGGTGCCACCGCTGTCGCGCAAACCAGCCTGACCGAAATATTTGCGCAACTTGCCGTTCACAGCCAGATGCTTGCCCAAGTTGCCCGGGTTGTCCATCAAATTGACTTGTGTACGCAAAGGCTTGCCAGCAGGCAGGTTGACGATGATGCACTGGCTGATTTCGTTGCAGCTGGCATCGTCGGCAATGACCACATTGGTGGCCAAATCGAACGGACCAGCCCAGTTGATGTCAGCGTTGCCCGTGACCGAGCTGAGGCCCGACTTCACGGCACCGACAATATAGCCATGCAACCATGCAATAGGCTCTTCGCTCTGCAAACCAATACCAGCAGCCACATTGTACGGATCGTCAGCTGTGCCACTGCCTTCGCCGGTACCCGGAGTCGGCGGCTCGGGCGGGGTCACGCCTGCGCCTTCCTGGACGGTGATGCTTTGAATCTCAATCGTTCTCGACTGGGAATCCGTCGAAGTATATCTGATAGCCACAGTGACATTCTGACCGATGTAATCGTTCAAGCTTGTTTCTACGGTTTGGAAATCGTTGAAACTCGAAGTGTTCGGATAAGTTGCATTCATGTTGACCCAAGTAGCTGAGGCAGGGTCGTTGCCATAGACATAGTCAGTGGAGACCTGCAACGACACATCTCCATTGTCGGCATTCTGGTACTGAGCGGAATAGGTCACAGAAACCTTAGCCTCACTCACACCGGTAACCGCCACAGGCGAGGAAATGAGCCAGTCTTCATTGGCATTGGAGCCACCAGCATATCCCGTCATCTTGGCGGTATGATAATCAATCACCCACGATTGAGGACCCATGACATCGTATGTCATATAAGTGCCAAACTCATCGGTAAACGATTGCGTATAAGGCATTGATTGCAGCTCGCCACCTGTGCCAGGCGTCGGAGGCGTTGGGCCACCGCCAGACACACCTTCTTCGATGAGGATGTATTTCACTTCAAAGGTTCTGGAGGCAGTCGTCGACGAGGTGAACTTGACAGCGACCGTCACGGTCTCGCCGAGGAAGTCGTCGAGGCTGGTCTCAACGGTTTGGAAGTCTGACCAACCCGAAGTGTTAGGATAGGTGACTTGCATCTG
>Ga0247610_10007090_pt1 | contig 11540 bp, 7 predicted proteins | sample 174DNAGHGhighgp2_FD_193483 | JGI IMG/M metagenome (GOLD analysis project Ga0247610, IMG submission 193483) | Sheep rumen microbial communities from Palmerston North, Manawatu-Wanganui, New Zealand - 1742 DNA GHGhigh gp2 | ecosystem: Host-associated > Mammals > Digestive system > Stomach > Rumen ...
TGGCAGATGATCATCGCCATAGGTACTCTCGTGATAAAGTGTGCTTACACCCTTAACCTGTTGCCAGAGATCGGGAATATAACGGGTATCCGACAGATAGGCATAACTGCGAACAGGATCAGCAGCAGTAACCAGACGTGAGTTTGGTATCACATCGCCATCAGGTGTGGTCCAGTCGGCACCACATTTAATGTTATTCACCTGTGAATTAGGTATCTGATATGCATCCATCATATCGCGACGGATATGTGGCTGAGATGGCCTTTCGCTGATAAGATAGCCACAGCAAGGCATACGATGAATCAGAGGAATGCTCTCGACAGTAATGCTGCGATCCTCGAAAACCACTGCACGCTTGGTAGTATCGACAGGATAGAATACCACCTCATATCCCAAGTCATGAGTATAGAACTGCAGTTGGCGCTCCAACTCAGGGCCGAGTTCCTTTGGGCCATGAACATGCAGTTTGGCAGTACGTCCCAACAGACCAAAGGTAGAAATCATACCAATCAGTCCGAAACAATGATCGCCATGCAGATGGGTGATAAAAACATGACTGAGTTTGGTGAAACGAACTCTGCATTTACGCAGTTGCATCTGAGTACCCTCAGCACAATCCAGCATCAGCACTTTCTCTCGCACTTCTACCACCTGCGATGACGCGTTATGGCGAAGTGTGGGGAGAGCACTACCACAACCCAATATATGTACTTTAAACGGCTCCAACTTGTATTACATTTTCATAAATTCATCCTGATGTTCTTCAAGTTTCAAACCATGAAGATCAGGAGTTGGTTTCTCCTTCCAACGAGAATACTCAAAAGTCTCGATTTCATCCTGAGGTTTATTGATAGTTCTATATATCAGAGTATCCTGCGATAGTTTCAGAATATCGAAGTAATTAGTCTCCTCAGCCTCGCCACCGCCTTCACGAATAGAGGTTATCTCGAGTTTTCCGTTGAAGATTCGCCAAGTGCGATAAGTAATATTTGTCATTTCAATTGACTCAGCCACGCCACCCTCTTTGATACGGATACCAATCTCATCGCTACCATCCAGAGGATCAGGCATTACCCAGTCGCCCAACAGGTAGTTCATGTTGATAACTTGAGTAGCCTCGGTCTGTTTTTTATTGGTCATCAGCGCAAGTCGATCGCCAACTCTTACTGAGCCAAACATCTTGTGGTCGTTCTGTGCAGGAGTGATGTCAAGCGTCAGAGTATCGCCATTATCAGTAACCACACGCAACTGACTATTAGAAAGGATACCTCCACAAAGTCCGTAAACGGTATGGTCGCGAATCAGATCGTTAACATCTACGGTATCTTCCTCACGCTCAGCCTGATGACGGCTACCGCCACCACAACTCAACAACATCACCGTGGCCAATGCCACACTCAGAAAAACTAGTTTTTTCATATCATTTCAATTCTTCAATTCTTCAATTCTCTCTTGGCCTCTTCCCACAAAGCATCCATTTCACCCAGTGTCATATCTTTTAAGGGTTTGCCTATCTTGATGCTATGCTCCTCGATATAGTTGAACCTGTCGATAAACTTGCGATTGGTCTTTTCGAGGGCATTATCTGGATTAAGCTTATACAATCGGGCTGCATTGATAACACTGAACAAGAAATCTCCAAGTTCCTCAGTCGAGCGCTCCTTATCTTCCTTGTTTAGCTCAACCTCGAGTTCAGCGAGTTCCTCGTGCACCTTTTTCCAAACATCCTGGCGATCTTCCCAATCGAAGCCTACATTGCGGGCCTTGTCCTGGATGCGGTAGGCCTTGATGAGTGATGGCAGAGCATCAGGAACACCAGAAAGCACTGTTTTATTGCCGTCTTTCTCCTTGAGTTTAATCTGCTCCCAGTTTTCAAGAACCTGTCCAACCGTATCAACCTTAGTCACCTCGACTTCATTACCACCTTCTGGCACATACGGCAGAGGTTTAGGATTTTCGGCATCGATTTGTGACGGATGATATACATGTGGATGACGGGTTATCATCTTGCGAGTAAGGGCATTGCACACATCAGCCATGTCAAACTGACTCTTTTCCTCGGCAATCTTGGCATAGAAACAGATATGGAGCAACACGTCGCCCAACTCCTTACAGATATCAGGGATATCATTCTTGATAAGAGCATCGCAGAGTTCGTAGGTCTCTTCGATGGTATTTGGTCGAAGACTCTCGTTGGTCTGCTTTTTGTCCCATGGACAATTTGCTCTTAACGCGTCTAAAACGTCAAGAAACCGCCCGAAAGCCTGCATTTTTTCTTCTTTTGTATGCATAAAACAATTATTTTCCGTGCAAAAGTACTAATTTTAAATGGAAATTTAGTAATTTTGCAGCGATTTTTGAAAATATTATAATATTATATATGGAATTAGCAAGCAAATACGACCCAAAAGAGGTCGAATCGAAATGGTATCAGTACTGGCTTGACAACAAACTTTTTGCCAGTAAACCCGATGGACGTGAACCCTACACAATCGTTATTCCACCGCCAAACGTAACAGGTGTGCTCCACATGGGCCACATGTTGAACAACACTATCCAGGATATCCTGGTGCGTCGTGCCCGTATGGAGGGTAAGAACGCATGTTGGGTGCCAGGCACCGACCATGCTTCTATCGCTACCGAGGCTAAGGTGGTTAAGAAGCTTGCCGGTGAGGGTATAAAGAAGCACGACCTGACCCGCGAGCAGTTCCTTGAGCACGCTTGGGACTGGACCAACGAGCATGGTGGCATCATCCTGAAGCAGTTGCGCCGCCTGGGTGCCAGCTGCGACTGGGACCGCACAGCTTTCACCATGGACGAAACACGCAGCGAAAGCGTAATCAAAGTATTCGTTGACCTCTACAACAAGGGCCTTATCTACCGCGGACTCCGTATGGTAAACTGGGATCCAAAGGCACTTACCGCTCTTTCTACCGAGGAGGTTATCTATAAAGAGGAGCAGAGTCATCTGTTCCACCTGAAATACTACGTAGCAGATCCTGATGAAACATTAAACATTAAACATGAAACATTAGTTGCTGAAGGCAATGTCATCCACAAGGACGAGAAGGGTTACTACGCAGTAGTAGCTACCACTCGTCCTGAAACTATCATGGGCGATACCGCCATGTGTATCAACCCCAAGGACCCAAAGAACCAGTGGCTTAAGGGCCGCAAGGTTATCGTTCCTCTTGTTAACCGCGTGATTCCAGTAATCGAGGACCGCTACGTTGACATCGAGTTCGGTACAGGATGTCTGAAGGTTACTCCTGCACACGACACCAACGACTACATGCTGGGTAAGACTCATAATCTTGAGACCATCGACATCTTCAATCCTGATGGAACAATCTCTGAGCAGAGTCCTCTCTATGTTGGCATGGACCGTATGGACTGCCGCAAGCAGATTAGCAAGGATCTGCAGGAGGCTGGACTGATGGAGCGCATTGAGGACTATATTAATAAGGTAGGATACTCAGAGCGTAACCCTGACACAGCTATCGAGCCACGTCTCTCTATGCAGTGGTTCCTGTCGATGAAGCATTTTGCCGACATCGCTCTGCCACCTGTAATGAACGACGAGATTAAGTTTGTACCAGTTAAGTACAAAAATACATATAAGAACTGGTTGGAGAACATCCAGGATTGGTGTATCTCTCGTCAGCTTTGGTGGGGGCATCGTATCCCTGCCTACTACTACGACGAAGAGAAGTTCGTAGTAGCAGAGACAGTAGAGAAGGCTCTTGAACTTGCCCGCAAGGAGAGCGGCAATGCCAACCTGCAATTGAGCGACCTGAAGCAAGACGAGGATGCCCTCGACACATGGTTCTCATCATGGTTGTGGCCTATCTCACTGTTTAACGGTATCAACGATCCTAACAACGAGGAGTTGAACTACTACTACCCCACTGCCGACCTGGTAACTGGCCCGGATATCATCTTCTTCTGGGTAGCCCGTATGATCATGGCCGGATATGAGTATGTAGGCAAGATGCCATTCAAGCACGTTTACTTCACAGGTATCGTTCGCGACAAACTGGGCCGCAAGATGTCTAAGTCGCTTGGTAACTCACCTGACCCAATCGAACTGATCGAGAAGTTTGGTGCCGATGGTGTACGTATGGGTATGATGCTCTCTGCACCTGCAGGTAACGATATTCTCTTCGACGAGGCGCTCTGCGAGCAGGGGCGTAACTTCAACAATAAGATTTGGAATGCCTTCCGTCTGGTTAAGGGTTGGAAGGTTGCTGATGATACATTTAACATTAAAGATGAAACATTAAAGGCTAATGAGATAGCCACAAAATGGTTCGAAGCTAAACTCCGCCAGACTAATGCCGAGGTTGAGGACCTGTTTAAGAAGTATCGTATCAGCGAGGCTCTGATGGCAGTCTACAAACTATTCTGGGACGAGTTCTCAAGTTGGTATCTCGAGATGGTTAAGCCAGCCTATATCAATGGTGAGCCTCAGCCTATCGACAAGCAGACCTATGATAAGACTCTTGAGTTCTTCGAGATTCTACTGAAGATGCTGCACCCATTCATGCCATTCATCACTGAGGAGCTGTGGCAGCACCTGTATGACCGCAAGGATGGCGAGAGCATCATGCGTGTTAGCCTGAAGCTCGACGCTCCTAGCAAGGCAGACGATGAGTTGGCTGCTCAGATTGAGAATGTTAAGCAGATTGTATCTGGTGTTCGTATGGTTCGCAACCAGAAGAACATTGCTCCAAAGGAGCAGCTCGACCTGCAGGTAGTTGGCAAGAACGACTATGCTGAGTTTGATGCAGTTACCATCAAGATGGCCAACCTGAAGGCAATCAACGTTGTTTCCGAGAAGGATGCCACCGCTTCTGCCTTCATGGTAGGAACAGACGAGTTTGCAGTACCAGTTGGCGACATGATTGATGTTGAGGCAGAGATTGCAAAGATGGAAGCACAGCTACAGCACCTCGAAGGATTCCTTGCTGGTGTTAAGAAGAAGCTCAGCAACGAGCGCTTCGTAGCAAATGCTCCTGAGGCAGTTGTTGCTCTCGAACGTAAGAAGCAGAGTGATTCAGAGGAAAAGATAGCTTCGCTGAAAGAAAGCATCGCTGCTCTGAAGAACAAATAATAAAAATCCCCTCCGCTTTGGAGGGGATTAATTATTTCGCTAAACCTTTATTCAAGAATTCAATATAACCTTGAATATCCTCATCATATGAACGGCTGCCCGCTAACGGGTGGCCTTCTTCGTTTAACAGCACGTAGAACGGTTGGGCATTAGCACCAAACTTAACACGCTGCAGATAGCTCCATTTATCGCCAACAGTACGCAATGTGCGCTTCTGTCCGTTCTCCTCAACTTTGATAGGAGTAGCAAGCGGAGTCTTATCATCCACATATAGTGAGATAAGGATATACTTATCGTTCAGGATATCAGCCACCTGAGGATCACTCCAAACAGCAGCCTCCATCTTACGGCAGTTTACGCAACCGAATCCTGTAAAGTCGATAATTACGGGCTTGTGCTCTGCCTTTGCAGCAGCCATGCCCAGCTCATAATCATTGAACTTAGCCTCGGTTACAGTCTTCTGTAGATTAAAGTCCTGTGTACTCATAGGTGGTGCAAAGGCAGAGATGGCCTTAAGCGGAGCACCCCAAAGACCAGGAATCATATAGATGGAGAATGCCAATGAAGCCATAGCCAGGAAGAACTGAGGCACATTAGTGCGATGCTGTTCGTCATCGTGCGGGAACTTGATCCAGCCCAACAGATATGCACCAAGGAGTCCGAAGATGACAATCCACAACGACAAAAACACCTCGCGATCAAGAATATGCCAACCGTAAGCCAGATCGGCCACACTCAGGAACTTAAGTGCAAAAGCCAGTTCGATAAAGCCAAGCGTAACCTTGATGACATTCATCCAACCGCCCGACTTAGGTGCCGACTTAAGCAGTGATGGGAACATGGCAAACAGTGTGAACGGTATAGCCAATGCAATGGCGAAACCAAGCATACCGATAGTTGGAGCCACAATACTACCCTGAGTAGAAACAGCAACCAACAGGAATCCGATGATAGGACCAGTGCATGAGAATGACACCAAAGCCAGAGTGAATGCCATAAGGAAGATGCTAAGCAATCCTGTGGTACTCTCAGATTTTGCGTCAACCTTGTTCTGCCATGATGAAGGCAACGTGATTTCGAATGCTCCAAAGAATGAGGCAGCGAATACCACCAACAACAGACAGAAGAAGATATTGAATATCGCATTGGTAGCCAGGGCATTGAGGGCACTGGCACCAAAGAGCAATGTGACAGCCAAGCCAAGCAACACGTAGATAACCACAATGCTTAGTCCATAGGTGGTCGCCTCACGGATAGCCTTAGAGCGATCCTTGTTACGCTTAAGGAAGAACGATACCGTCATCGGGATGATAGGCCATACGCATGGTGTGAACAATGCAATGAATCCACCAAGCAGTCCTTCGATGAATATCAGCCATAAAGCCATATTCTCAGTAGGAGCAGACTCACCGTTCATTGACTGCAGTTCTGCAACAACGGGCGTCCACAGATTGTCAGCAACAACCATTGTATCAACAACAGCACTATCTACAGGTGCTTCTACTTTTGCTGTATCCACAATTGGTTCCGCTTTGACGTCAACTGTTTCCTCCTTTATTGGACTGTTTCCACTTTGCTTAAAAGCTGCCTCAGACGGTGGCAGGCATGACTGGTCATTGCAGGCGCCGTATTCTACGTAGCAATCGATATCATACTTAGGTTTGGTGAACTTAATCTTCTGCACGAATGTTACAGCTTTTTCAAAATAGCGTACCTCCATGTCAAAGAGTTTATCAAACTGCTTAATCTCATTGCCACGGGCCTGCAGCTTACCTACAGTCTCAGCACCATCCATCTTAACCTTATTAAATGAAGCTGATATCGGACCATCATTGCCAAGGCCAGTAGAATACACATGCCAACCAGCATCAATGGTAGCCTTGAATATCAACTCAGCCTCACCATTCTTAAGTTCCTTCAACTGGGTAGTGAAGTGGACAGGATCCATCATTTGAGCATTAGTGCTGACACAAGCCAGCACTAATACCAATAATGTCAAGAGTTTCCTCATATATACCTATTTATCTAATAAACAACAGTTCGCGGTACTTAGGCAACGACCACAGACCGTCCTCAACAATCATCTCAAGATGGTCGATCTCATAACGGATGGCATCCATCTTAGGACAAACGGTATCATGATAGCTCATGGCACGTTCATGGATGTTGTAGATACGGTTGGCAATACGACGAGCCTCTGTAAGTTCGTCAACCAGACGCTCGATACGCTCTGTACGCTCAGCAATCTCCTTGATCAGTTTCATGTTACGGGCCGACAAGCGCTCTGCTTCTGCCTTATCAAATACGTCCTTCATTCCCTGTACGTTCTTAATCAACTGACTCTGATAGTGAGTGCTAACAGGAATGATATGGTTCATCGAGAGGTCGCCCATAACACGGGCCTCAATCTGAACGGTTTTTACGTATGTCTCCCACTTCACCTCGTTACGAGCCTCAAGTTCCTTGCGGTTCATAACCTTGGTAGCCTCGAACATCTTTACGCTATCGGCATCGAGATAGTGCTCGATAATCTTCGGACATGACTTCTCAACATCCAGTCCGCGCTTAGCAGCCTCAGCCACCCACTCGTCGCTATAACCATTACCATCAAAACGTATGGGCTTGCAGGTCTTGATATCCTCACGGAGTATATCAACAATTGCCGAAAGTTTGTTATCTCCCTTGGCAATACGCTTGTCGACACGTGCTTTGAAGTTCTGCAGAGCCTCAGCCACAGCCGAGTTGAGTGCGATCATAGCCGAAGCACAGTTGGCTGATGAACCAGGAGCACGGAACTCAAAGCGGTTACCAGTGAACGCAAATGGCGATGTACGGTTTCTATCTGTATTATCAATAATCAGATCAGGAATCTGTGGGATGTCAATCTCCATACCCTGCTTACCCTTGATAGTGAACAGATCGTCCTTATCCGAGAGTTCGATATGATCGAGCAACTCTGTGAGCTGCTTACCCAGGAACGAACTGATGATTGCAGGAGGAGCCTCGTTACCACCCAGACGGTGGGCATTTGTTGCACTTACGATAGATGCCTTAAGCAGTCCGTTGTGCTTATATACAGCCATCAGAGTCTCAACGATAAATGTAACGAATCGCAGGTTCTCCTCAGGAGTTTTGCCAGGCGCATGCAGCAACACACCATTATCCGAGGTAAGACTCCAGTTGTTGTGCTTACCGCTACCATTGATCCCGTCAAAAGGTTTTTCGTGAAGCAGTACGCGGAAACCATGATTGCGAGCCACGCGCTTCATCAGCGACATGAGCAGCATGTTATGGTCGACAGCAAGGTTACACTCCTCGAAGATAGGAGCCAACTCGAACTGGTTGGGTGCAACCTCGTTATGACGAGTCTTACAAGGGATAGCCAACTCCAATGCCTGAATCTCAAGATCCTTCATAAAGGCCTGAACACGATCGGGGATGGTACCGAAATAGTGGTCGTCCATCTGCTGGTTCTTGGCGCTCTCATGTCCCATCAGAGTACGACCAGTCATTACCAAGTCGGGGCGTGCAGAATACAAGCCCTCGTCGACCAGGAAATACTCCTGCTCCCAACCAAGATTAACCTGTACCTTTTTAACATCATCGTAGAAGAACTTGCAAACCTCGGTAGCAGCCTTGTCGATAGCATGAAGCGAACGAAGCAGCGGAGCCTTATAGTCGAGAGCCTCACCGGTATAGGCAATAAAGATAGTCGGGATACAGAGTGTATCATCGATGATAAACACAGGCGATGTTGGATCCCATGCAGAATAGCCACGAGCCTCGAAGGTGTTACGTATACCACCGTTAGGAAAACTGGAAGCATCAGGTTCCTGCTGTACAAGCAGCTTTCCACTGAACTTCTCTACCATACCACCCTTGCCATCGTGCTCTACGAAAGCGTCATGCTTCTCGGCAGTTCCCTCGGTAAGAGGCTGGAACCAGTGAGTATAGTGAGTAGCCCCCATCTCCATGGCCCACTTCTTCATACCCTCAGCCACAGCATCGGCTATAGAGCGATCAAGACGGGCACCATTATCTATCACATCGATGAGTTTGCTGTACACATCTGCAGGCAGATACTTATACATCTTCTCACGAGTGAACACATACTTGCCGAAATACTGTGAGGGGCGCTCAGCGGGAGCAGCTACCTCAACGGCCTTCTTCTTAAAGGCCTCCTCTACAACTTGGAATCTTAGTTGATTTGACATTGTCTTATCTTTGGTTGTTTAATCTATAAATCTTTTAGTTATATCTCCGTAGGCATCAATGCGGCGATCGCGGAGGAAAGGCCACCAGCGGCGAACCTGCTCTGAGCGGTCCATATCCATCTCGACGATGATGCTCTCCTCATCATCAGTTGATGCCTCGTAGATAATCTCACCTTGAGGACCAGCTACAAAAGAAGTTCCCCAGAACTGGATGCCTGCAGTCTGACCAGAAGAATCTGGCTCGAAACCAACACGGTTAACAGCAATCACAGGCAATCCGTTAGCCACTGCATGACCACGCATCACAGTCTGCCAAGCCATACGCTGGCGCTGCTGCTCTTCGGGAGTATCATTATCGGCATAGCCTATGGCTGTAGGATAGATAAGCATCTCTGCTCCCTGCATAGCCATCAGTCGGGCTGCCTCTGGATACCACTGATCCCAGCATACCAGCACACCGAGTTTGCCTAACGATGTCTGAATAGGATGGAATCCCATATCGCCGGGTGTGAAGTAGAACTTCTCGTAGTAAGCAGGATCATCGGGGATATGCATCTTGCGATACTTTCCTGCTATCTCACCATTGCTCTCAATTACAACGGCTGTATTGTGATACAATCCCGCAGCACGTTTCTCGAAGAGTGATGCCACGATGACAACTCCCAGTTTCTTAGCCAACTCACAATACAACTTAGTTGACGGACCGGGAATAGTCTCTGCCAAGTCGAACAGATCAACATCTTCGGTCTGACAGAAGTAAAGCGTATTATGCAACTCCTGCAGAACAATGAGTTGCGCACCGCGTTTTGCCAAATCGGTGATCCCCTCACCCAGTCTCAGGATATTGTCCTTAGTGTCAGCAGTATTATGCTGCTGCAGAAATCCAACTCTTATTTCTCTCATATCTTGGGGTATTGCATTGTGCAGCAATGGAGCGATCCATGCTGCTTAATAATACTTCTACAATCTATGCCTACTACATCTCTTCCGGGGAAGGCCGCACCAATCAGTCTCATAGCCTCAGCATCAAGATCGGGCTGATCGTATGTAGGTACAAGCACAGCACCATTGATTACCAGGAAATTTGCGTATGTAGCCGGCAGTCTAAGGCCGTCCTCATCATAAATGGCACGCGGCATTGGAAGTTTAACTAACTTATAAGGCTCGCCACTCAATGTACGGAAAGACTTCAACTGGTCCTCCATTTTCTTCAAGTCGGCATACTGCTCGTCAGTCTCATCATCACCCCCTATATATAATAAGGTGTAATTTGGAGCTATACGAACCAATGTATCGATATGTCCGTCAGTGTCATCACCAGTAAGATTGCCATAGTCAATCCAAAGCACACGCTCTGCACACAGATCGTGCTTAAGTCGTGCTTCAATCTCAGCCTGTGTCATCGGCTGATTGCGATGAGGTGCCATAAGGCAACCGGATGTTGTGAATATCGTACCCTCACCATCGCTCTCAATCGAGCCACCTTCGAGTACAAAGTCAAGGCAGTCAACATACTCGCCCTTCACCTTACCTTCATTATATATACGACGATTGATAGCATTATCGAGTGCAGCCTCAAACTTCTCGCCCCAACCATTGAAGCAATAGTCCAGCAATCTGGCACCGCCTTCATCATCAACCAATGTGATAAAACCATGATCGCGAGCCCAAGTATCGTTTGAGTTGATAGTTGATAGTTGACAATTGACAGTTGGGTTAACGGGATCAGGGGCAACGATGAACAGAGTCTCGCGTTTTGAGATTTCGCGAGCCATTTCTTCATAAGTCTTGGTGATTTCGCTGAGCATGTAGGCCCAGTCCGTTTTGGCATGCGGCCAAGTCAGCTGTACCATGGATTGGCACTCCCATTCAGCGGGTAGTCGCCACCTTCTAGTTCCGTTTTTCTTTTCTATGCTCATAATTTTGGCGCAAAGTTACAAAAAAATAGGTAATTACTGATTGTGTGAAGAGATTTTTTTGTATTTTTGCACAAACAAATTGCCATGTTAGAGGTTAAAGACGCTACAATATCCGTTTCAGAGAAGATTCTGATACAGAATCTGTCCTTGATTGCACCCGATGGAGAAATCACCTGCATCGCTGCCAATGATGCCACTGCACTTTCGGCATTCTTGCGTGTAGTGATGGGATTCCAATCGGCCGATGACGGTTTTGTAAGCATCGACGGTGAGCTACTTACGGTATCCTCTGCC
>Ga0247610_10007091_pt1 | contig 11540 bp, 12 predicted proteins | sample 174DNAGHGhighgp2_FD_193483 | JGI IMG/M metagenome (GOLD analysis project Ga0247610, IMG submission 193483) | Sheep rumen microbial communities from Palmerston North, Manawatu-Wanganui, New Zealand - 1742 DNA GHGhigh gp2 | ecosystem: Host-associated > Mammals > Digestive system > Stomach > Rumen...
TTGGTGACTTTGACGCGGCCGCGGGTAATGGCGGCGCCACAGAGGTAGGTGCCGGCTTCGATGCGGTCGGGAATCGTGAAACCATTACCCGGGCGTAGAGCCTCTACGCCCTGCACCGTAAGGGTGCGCGTGCCGCGACCCTGAATTTTGGCGCCCATGCCAATGAGGTAGTCGACGAGATTGTCGATTTCTGGTTCAAGGGCGGCGTTCTGCAGCACGCTCGTGCCCTTGGCAAGCGTCGCCGCCATCAGCACGTTGACTGTGGCGCCAACGCTTGAAATCGGGAAATAGAAGGTGCCGCCCGGAAGGCGACCGTCGCAGGTGGCTTCGACGTAGCCGTGCGTCACGGTAATCTTTGCACCGAGCGCCTCGAGTCCTTTCAAGTGCAGGTCGACCGGGCGCGGACCCCAGGCGCATCCACCCGGAAGCGAAACGCGGCAGCGGCCGAAGCGCGCGACCAGCGGGCCGAGCACGTAGAAACTCGCGCGCATCGTCTTCACCAGTTCATAAGGCGCTTCCAGATGATCGGCTCCGCGTGTATCGATTTTCAGTACATGGGCTTCGCCACTGATATGGCAGCCAATCACGCGTAGCACGTCGGACATGGTCTTCATGTCTTTTAGGTGCGGAACGTTCGTGATTTCGGAGACTCCATCGGCAAGGAGTGCGGCGGCCATCACGGCGAGAACGGCATTCTTTGCGCCTGAAATTTCAACTTCACCTTCGAGAGGCTTCTTGACTTGCGGGACGATAAACTGGTACATGGTAATTCGGAATTCTGAATGTGGAGTTCGTAATGGACTCGTTTTGTTGTTTACAATGAAAAAATAGTAAATTTCTATATTACATGCTAATGAAGTCTATTGCCTACTTTATTTCTGATGCGCACCTTGGCGTGAACCCTCCGGGGGCCGTTGCTGACCGTGAACGGGCTCTGGTGCGTTTCTTGGAATCTATCAAGGCGACGGCTTCGCATCTGGTCATTGTCGGGGACCTGTTTGAGTTCTGGTACGAGTACAATGACTATGTCTGCCGCAACCATTTCGACCTTTTCTTTGCTTTGCGCGAACTGAAGGAATCGGGGTGCGAAATTCATCTGCTCCAGGGGAATCATGATTTCGCCTATGGAGATTTTTTCCCGAACTCGCTAGGAATCGAAGTCCACAAGGACCTGGTTCTTGAAATACAGGGACATCGCGTCTATTTCAGGCATGGCGACGGCGTGGCCAAGTCCGATTTTGGTTATCGCATGATGCGCCGTGTTCTGGATTTTCCCGTGAACCGTTTCCTGTTCCGCCAGATTCATCCGGATTGGGGAATGGCGCTGGCCCGTTTTGTCGGGCGCAACAGCCGCAAGGTGGGGGAGTCCCGTGTCATTAAGATCGAGGAATACCTGCAGTGGGCAAATCGCAAGATGAAAGAAAATCAATGCGATTATTGCGTTCTGGGACATCACCATATTTCGGGAATTTGGCCTGTATCGAATGGCGTTGTCGCCTCGGCAGGGGAGTGGATAAAAAAACTCACCTACCTCCAGATGGAAGCAGGCGAGATTCTTATCAAGGATTTTGAAGCCTAGAGCTATTGGACTGCGTTAGCTCTGGTTTCCGTGGATTTCATCATCTTCTTGCTGGAGCTTTCACCCCAGATCCAGGCGACGATATCCGTATTCGCGAATTGATCCCACATGGCATCGACCCAACACCAGTGGTGAGTTTCGCCCTTGCTGTCGGTAACGGACCATTTTTCGGGCGTGGCCTCGAACGTCATCTTGATCGGTTGCGGCTTTTCGAAGCTGCCGTATTCGTTAGGGCCTGCTTCGGGCGGATCGATCTCGATGGTCCATGCCTTGCCTTCGGTTTTTTTGTAGATGCCGACATTGTACACTACAAGCAGGGCTGTGACGATGATTGCGCCCTTGAAGTTCTTCTTGGTCAAGAAGAAAAGCAAAAGCATTGCTAGCAGGATTGCCACTGCGCCCAAGTTATAGTGTGTCGTGTAGAACAATTTGAGAATGTCAATCATTGTTGACCTCGGTGATTACTTTTTGGACCCCTTTTCGGCGGCCTTCTGTTCTGCGACCAGGGAGGCTACGCTAAAGGTAATCGACTTGCCTTCGACCTTGCATTCGGTGCGGAAGCTCTTTTTGGGGAGAGCGAGTCCGTGCGAAGAGAACGTTCCCATGAAGGAGGCGTTGGCGTGGCTTGCGATGGTGCGCACGTTGATAAAGCCCTTGTCCTTGCTGAAGGTCAGCTTGAACACTTTCTTCACGCGGTCGTAGTCGGCGATCATGGTCTTGTTGACTTGAGTATTGACGGCGTCCCTCGTGTGGCGGTCGAAGATGATGGTGCCGCGCGGGTCAATCGAGAGCATCGTCTTGTCGGCAACGGAGTTGCGGCATGCGATGGCCTGCCACGGCCCCTTCTTCTTGGTGGCGTTCTTGCCGGTGAAGATATACTTGTTGCCTTCTTTTTCGAGAGTATAGGGACCCGTTTCGATTTTTTCGCCGATGGCGTTCAGGGCACCCTTGAAGTAGAGGAACTTGGACTTGAGCGTATTTACGCCCACGATAAAGCGGAAGGATGTCGCCTTGGCTTCTTTAATGGGCGTGATGGCGACGCGCTTACCGATGGGGTCCACTTCGATATCGGCATAGGGGCCGATTTCGGTCATTTCTCCCTTCTTGTTGGATTCTTGCTTTGCCATCTTGTCAAGCTTCATTGCTTTGATGGCCTGTTCCGGAAACCGCAGAAAACCACGGATATCCATTTTAACGATAACATTATCCATAAAACACCTCATTTTTTGTGGATTTATAGGTAAACTAATAAAATTTGTATATAAAAGCAAGCGGTGTGCGAAAAAAAATGCAAAAAACCCCTTATAAATAAGGGGTTTGTAAGCAAACAAACGAAATCTAGTAAAATTTGTTCGTTATTATGGAGACAAATTCTTATTTATAGCTTGCAAAATGATTGTAGATAAATGTTCGCCGTTGCGGTATAAATCTTGCCGGTGCGCGAGCGCTTTTGCGGTATTGCGCGTTTGTTCTTCGGACGATTTCCTATCGTAGAGAAAATAGATGTTGTCTGAAAAACGGGAGAGCTTGTCGGTGTCAGCCTTGAGGCCCGTGCGTACGAGGAATTTCGGGTAAAGAGTCCTATACTTTTGCGATATGGATTCCGCAATATCCAGAATAGGATCAATCAGGAGTAGCGTTCTGCCGTTGTCCATGAATTCCGCTGCGGGAATGGCTCCGGTGCCGTGGCCGGTGAGAATCTTCGGGGCGTTCCCGTTGACTTGGGTGGCGCATTCAAAGATTTGCCTTGCGTCACTCATAAAGTTGTCTTCGCTAGGTGTTCCTTTGTTCTGAGCGGAGCCGCGGTAGTTGAAGGTGATGACGTTGAATCCGGGAAGGGAATCGATCTGGGCGAGGAACTGGGCTGCATCTTCGTCGGCTTCGGCAAAGTAGAGCATGACGGGGGCGTTCTCGTTCCCGAGGCTGAATCCGTTCAGCACGACACCGTCTTCCAGGGTGCAGGTGAGTGGCTTTGCCTTGTTCTGAATGGCTTCGTTCGCTTCCTTGTGGTAAATGGCGCGCGGAAAGGCGTTCCTGCGTTCCGTAAGGGCAAGGTAGAAGACCATGCTTATATAGATGACGAGTATGATTCCTAAAAAGCGGAGGGCGCGAAGTCCGGCGTTCTTGAGAAAGGTCTTTATTTTTTGCATTTGGTCGCAAATGTAGCAAAACGGAGGTGAAAAAGAAAAGGACCTTCGTCTCTTGCGAAGCGAAGGTCCAAAGGATGGGATTGGGTGTTCCTTGAATATATCTAAAAAAATCGGCAAGCGTATCACTTCGAAATTCAAAAGTGTTCTCAAATTGTTCTTTTTACAAAAATTAACGCAAATAGGTGCAGATGTAAGAAAAAAGGGTGTTCCCAAAAAAAGAAGAAAAAATTATATTTATAAGCGATGAACGTATACGCTTACTACAACTACCGAAAGTTCCTGCAGGACTATTACGACTACCGCAAGTCCGTGCAGCGTTACTTTTCTTACAGGTCCTTTGCCAAGAAGGCGGGGTATTCCTCGTCGGGTTTCTATCTGGACCTGGTCCGCGGGCGCAAGTCGCTTACGCCCCAGATGTTGCCCAAGTTTATTGCAGCTTTAGGCCTGAACGAAAAGGAAGGTCGCTACTTCACGCTGATGGTGGACTTTACGCATGCCACCACGCCGGCGTCCAAGCAGGCTATCTTCGAGCAGATGTCGGCCCTGTTGCCGAACGCCATCAAGTCCCTGACCAAGAGCCAGCAGGAATATTATAGTAAGTGGTATTACGTGGCCGTCCGCGAGGCCTTGTCCGTCCTGAATATTGGTCCGAAAAACATCCAGGAACTTGCGCTGTTCCTGAATCCGCGTATTACGCTTCCTCAGGCAAAGCAGGCTATCCAGTTGCTCCTGTCGATGCAGTTGATCGAACTGGACGAAAAGGGCTTCTATCGCTCCGTGAACAAGGCTGTATTCAGCGGCTCTGAAATTTCTTCGCTCTTTGTCCACCAGTTCCAGAAACAGATGATGGATTTGGGCAAAGACGCTCTGGACCATTACAGCACCGAACGCAGAAATGTATCTTGTATGACGATGAGCGTTTCTGCCGAGGGGCTTGAGCGGATTATCAGCAAAATCGACCTTTTCCGCAAGGAAGTCGTTGATATCATCCGTTCCGACGAAGGTGAAACGATGGTGTGTCAGATGAATATCCAGTTTTTCCCGCTGAGCAAGGAAAAGGTGGATCTGCCGCCCGAAACCGAGGAGGAAAAATGAGGTCTTTGATTTTTGCAAAGTGGCTGGCCCTTTGGGCTCTCGTGGCTGCCCTGTTTGTGGCCTGCAGTAACGAGAAGGTGTCGGGCACTGTCACGGATACAGGAAACACGGTAGCCGTGACGGGTGTGGTGCATCGCGTAGATGGTAGTCCGGCTTCTGATGCCATGGTGCGTATGGCACGTATGGCCGTTTACGATAGCGTGTTGCATGTTCCCGAACAGATTGAAGTCCTGACGGATTCCGACGGCGTGTATGCCTTTGATTCCGCACTCTCCGATACATTCCAGTTGGCGGTGATTGATACTTCTGCAGTGGAAGTGTTCTACCTGCCGCGCACGACCTTGCAGGCAAAGGCCTACGACAGCATTCAGCTTGCGAAGGCCGCCGTTGTGACGAGTGTGCTCTACTTTGACGATGTCGAAGATTCCGCCGTGTCCGTGGGTGGCCACTTTATGACCTGCCTTTCGGGTACGCCTTTCTGCGATGACGTCTTTGCGGCCGATAGCTTCTATATGATTGTTCCGGCTGGCAATTGGAACCTGGAAATCTTCCCGGGTGATTCTATGATGGTTGCCCGTATGCAGTCCCTTGGCTTTGACGATAGCCTGATTTACCGTAGTTTGAGCCTGGAACGCATTTACGAAGGGGATTCGGTTAGCCCCGGTCCGATTGTTTGGAGTACGACGGCTAAGGCTGATACGCTGATCAAGGAATCTGAAAAAGAGACGAAGAATGTAGCCCGCATTTCTGGAAAGGTGCTTTGTAAGGGCGATAAGCCCTGTGCCGATGTCGAAGTGATGACGATTCGCGATATTTACGGCTTCGAATTCGTGGAAGGCGATTCCCTTGAATTTGTGGCGCAGACCAAGACCGACAGTTCGGGTCGTTGGTGGCTGCCGATTCCCGATTCTTTGCCGGGCGATTCCTTCAGGTTTGAATTCCGTAGCCTGCAGGACGGCGAAAAGGCTTTGGTCGGTGTATCCGATTACCTGAGCAAGAAAGATATTGAAGGTCTGAAGGATACATTGGATATTGGAAAAACGACTCTTGCTGCAGCTGCTTCTTTGGAAAGTATGGTGAACCTGGTGATTGACCGTGAAGATACGACCCAGTCGAACAACTGCATGGTGAACAGTGTTGTGGTGGGCGTTAAGGGTACTTCGCACTTCGTTCGCGAAATGACCTGCTATAAGATGATAATGGATGGCTTGCCTGCCGGTAAGCAGCAGCTGGTTCTCTATTCCGGTGATCCCAAGGTCATGGCAAAATTGCGCCAGTCCTCGGCTCCCATTCAGTTCTACGTGACGTTTACGACGGTGGAATTTAATAAGGGACGGTCTTTGAACCAGCAGGGGATGACTTATACTCCGCCAAATCAAAATATTTTCAAATAACCCCTTGCCGAAGTGAATTTTATTTACTAACTTTGGGGGCGCATTGAGCTATGGTGTAATGGTAGCACAACAGATTCTGACTCTGTTTGTCTAGGTTCGAATCCTGGTAGCTCAACGAAGACTCTTTGCTCATACCCCTGAGCAGAGAGTTTTTTTTATAAGGTCATAAACCACTAATCACTGTCTACTTCTAACTTTCTACTGTCTACTATATTTACATTATGGAATTTTTCGACTATTACGAGAAACTTTTTGCTGAACGCTGGCCCGCCTTGCTTGAATCCCTGAAAGGGGAAGGGTGCGCCACGGAGCTTCGCTTTGGAGAAGGTCTTGAGCCTTATTACCTGGACGAGGCGTCGGTGTTTGCGGCGAAAGCGCTTGGCGTGGTTCCTGGTGAAGAAGTCCTTGACATGTGTGCGGCTCCCGGCGGAAAGACCCTCGTTATCGCTTCTATGCTCAAGGGAGAGGGCTCCTTGCAGAGTAATGACCGCTCGCCGGATAGGCGCCTGAGGCTGCAGCGTGTTATCGAGAACAGTTTGCCGGAAGCGTGGCGTTCCATCATCAAGGTGACTGGCTACGACGGCATGAAATTCGGATTGCACAAGAAGGATTGTTTCGACAAGATTCTGCTGGATGCGCCCTGTTCTTCGGACCGTCACGTGCTGAATTCGCCTGCACATTTGGAGGTGTGGTCTGCGAAGCGTGTGAAGCGGCTTTCGGTGGAACAGGGGGCGCTGCTTGCCTCGGCGGTAGATGCCCTGAAACCAGGCGGAACCGTGGTGTACGGCACTTGTGCTCTTTCACCCATGGAAAATGACGACGTCGTCAGGAAAATTCTGAAAAAACGTCCTGCGATGCGCTTCGAAGAGATTGATGATTTGCTCCCCGGAGCCGACCGTACGGAATTCGGCGTGCACATTCTGCCCGACCGCTCCCAAGGTCGCGGCCCCATCTATTGTGCAAAGCTGGTGAAAGAAAAATAGTCGCCAAAATTTATTTATTTTTAGGATATGCTTAAGCGAATTCTTTTTTCGTCTTTTTTGATGTTGGCGGTAACTCTTTCGTTTGCCGACGATACGCCGTCCTTGGCTCAAGAACCGACGGCGGAGGTTCAGCCTACGGCGGAAGTTTCCGTTCCTGCAGCGGAGGCCCCGGCGTCTTCGTCTGAGATGTCTTCTGAGGCTCTGTCCTCTTCTTCGGTGGCGGAACCTGAAGGTCCCAAGGGGCGCGAGGTTCCGGTTCGTTACTGGGTCAACGGGGATTCCGTTGAACTCGAGGCCATTTTCGTGAAGATTGAAAACGATACGGTCTACCTGAAGAAGCCGACCGAGGCCGAACAGAAGCAGATTGACCGGATTGTCGATGAACAGAACCTGGCACTGCAAGAAAGTAACGGACAGCAGACCGAGGATTCTGCTGAAGACGAAAACGACGAAGTGGAAATCAAGAAGGATACCACGGAAATCATCATGACCGACGCCGTCAAGGATTCCATGGCGGCCCAGAGCGATACCGCTAAGGTGGAAGAAGCTGCCCCGGTAGACGACGGTGCCGATGACGACTTGGAAACGGCTCTTGCAAAAGAAGATACGCGCCTGAAAAAGGAAGAAATCGAAAAGTACGAAAAGGAAATTCGTGAACGCGAAATCCAGGACAGTATCGCTGCCGCCAAGAAGAATCCCTACATCAAGATTTTCAGGTTTGAACTCAAGCGCCTCTATAATTTGGAAGACGAGGTGATGATTGACCTGTCCCTTTCGAACTACGTCGTTCCCGAAATCAAGGAAGAAATCGAGAAAGACTTGTATCCGCCCGGAAATGCGAACTTGCTCGTGGTTTCTGAACCGGAGGCCTGCTCGCTGTTTGTGAATGGCATTCCTTTGAAGATTGTGGCGCCTGATACCATCAAGAACATCAAGCCGGGCAAGTACACCATTTCGGTGATGAAGGTCCTCAAGGACGTGGAATGGTGGGGCTCTACGGTGGTGCGCATTAATGCCGACAGTCTGAACAAGGTAACGATCCCGGTGGTGAGACCTTCGACCAGGCTTACGCTCAACACGAACCCCGAAGCGGTGGAAGTTTACGTGGGTAGGGAACCTTCGGTAAACAGGATGCCGGACTACATGACCGATATCGTGGTCGACAACGTGAAACCGCAGGTCGACGCGACTGTCCACTTTAGAAAGGTGGGCTACCGCGATACTTCCGTGACCATGGAAATTAAACCTTACATGCCGAACCTGGTGTACGTGGATATGACGCCCGTGCTCGACGACCTCGACTTTATCGAGGACCAGAAGGATTTCGACAGGGAACGTAGCCAGAGGCGCATTGGCCGTGGACTTCTTTGGAGTTCCATTGTGCCGATTATCGCCGGTGGTGTTCTCTGGTACCTGGCGGAACGCGACTGGAGCGACGCTGCCGACAAGAAGCACGCCTACGAGGACTTGTCTGCTTTCGATAGCGACGATACCCGCAAGATGGTGAAGGATAACCACCGGCTGAACGATCGTGGCGATACCAAGTGCGGTGTCGCGATTGGCCTTGGCGCCCTGGGGCTTGGCCTCTTGACGGCGGGCATTATCTTAGCTTTCTAGACATCGCTTACGGAGAAGGAGATTTGTTATGTTGAAAAAGATTCTTTCGTTGTGTGTTTTTGGGGCGGCCCTTTCCTTTGCCGAAATGGCGGATCCGTCCCTGTACACTTCGGGGGCGGCCGAACCGGCTACTCCGATGATGAACATCAACTTTGTCGAAAATGACGAACCGATGTTTGCGGTTTCGATTCATCCGATAGACATGATTTACGATGCCATCTATACGGTGCCGTCAGTGCGGCTTTCGATTGAAGGGAACATCAACAGTAACATGTCCCTGATGACGCGTCCGACGGTGATGTGGGGCGAATTTACCAGGGGCAGCTCGCGGAACCGAATCCGCAGGGATATCGACGTCTTGCTCTTCGGTATTTCGGAAGGACTCCGTTTTTACTTCAGCAAGGGTCATCGCGGCTGGTTCATGGCGGGGCATTTCCTGTATGACCGCATCAACTTGGATTATGACTTTAAATACCACCCCGAAGAGAATACGAGTTTCAAGGGAAACGGATTTGGATTCGCATTTTACGGGGGACATAAGCACCGGAGCGGACACTTTACCTCTTCCTTTGAAATCGGGCTGTCTTACACGCGTTACTCGATTAAGCAGAGCGCTCGCGATGATTTGGACCGAGTCTCCGAAGTCAATGCGGAATTGGATGTGAACTACTCGATAGGCTACGCTTTCTAGGCGCAATTTGCTATTTTTGAAGAAAAATTGGAGAAAAATATGCCTGCAATTCATCTTACTGCAGAAAATTTTGACAAGGTTATTTCTTCGGGCCAGCTGGTCTTTGTCGATTTTTGGGCAACTTGGTGCCGTCCGTGCATGATGATGGGCCCCATTATCGACGAACTTGCCGATGAATACAATGGCCGTGCGATCATTGCAAAGATCAATGTGGATGATGCTGGCGTTAGCGACATTTGCGGCCGTTTTGGCATCACGAACATTCCCAACATGAAGCTCTTCAAGAACGGAGTCGAAGTGGGGAACGTCGTGGGCGCTGTTCCTAAGGCTACGGTCAAGGCTGTCATCGATCGCAACCTGTAATTTCCATGCTTACAAAACGTCTTATAGTTTGTCTCGACGTCCGCAACCGCAAGGTGACTAAGGGCGTCAAGTTTAAGGGCAATATCGATATCGGCGATCCCGTGGAAATGGGGGCGCAGTATAGTGCTGACGGTGTCGATGAACTTGTTTTTTACGATATTACCGCAAGTGCCGAAAATCGCCCGTGCGATATGGAGATGATTCGTCAGATTGCGAGTCGCGTCTTTATCCCGTTCGCGGTGGGCGGCGGTATCCGCAATCTAGACGACATGCACCAGGCTCTGTTGGCGGGTGCCGAAAAGGTGAGCGTGAACAGTCTCGCTGTGCTGCACCCGGAAATCATTGCCGAGGGAGCGAAGGCCTTTGGACGCCAGTGCGTGGTCTTGGGCATGGATGCCAAGTTCGTGGGCGTTTCCGACAAGTTCAAGAGCGGCTACGAAGTGTATATTCGTGGTGGTCGTCAGGCGATGGGCATCGATGCCGTCGAATGGGCGAAAAAGGCCGAGGATCTTGGCGTGGGTGAAATCTGCCTGAACGCCATCGATACGGACGGCGTGCGTAACGGTTATGAACTCAATATTACGGATCAGGTTGCCAAGGCGGTACAGGTGCCCGTGATTGCAAGTGGTGGAGCCGGAACGCCGGCGCATATTGTGGACTTGTTCCGCAAGACTTCTGCCGATGCGGCACTGGTGGCCTCGATGGTACATTTTGGTGATTACACGGTGCCTGGAATCAAGAAGGAAATGCTTGCGGCGGGGATTCCCGTGCGTAAGAAAATGAACGGCGAGGTGTAGTTTGAATCCGTCAGTTGCGGTCAAAATTTTTGAAGCGGGCAAAAGCGCCGGTGCGGACTTTGTCGAAATTTTCGAGGAAGAAACGCGTAGCTCGACGCTTGGGTTGAAGTCTAGTCAGATTGAGTCCGCAACGGCTGGCACCGAGTACGGTATCGGTATTCGACTGATTTACGGAACCGAGGTGCTTTACGGCTTTACGAGCGATGATTCCGAAGAGGCTCTAGTAAAGCTCGTGAAAACGCTTGCTTTTGGCCGCATCGCAAAAATGGAGCAGGCTCCTGTAGAATTCGCTCCAGAAAAACGCGTGGCCGACTATAATGTAGCGGCATTCAAGGATCCTCGCGTGTTGGGTCAGGCTGTCAAGCAGGATTTCCTGTTCCGCGCTGACCAGGCTGCCCGTAAGATTTCGGACAAAGTTGTGCAAGTGGGCGCATCTGTGACGGATGCGTGTTCCACGATATCGCTCATGAACAGCGAGGGGCTGAACTTGTCGATGAATCGCGCTCGCTTGCGCGTGAACGTCACGGTGACGGTATCCGATGGAACCGAAAGACTGACGACGCATGAGGCTCCCGGAGCGCTCGGTGGCTACGAACTTTTAACAAACTATTCTCCTGAAGACTTGGCAACGGAGGCGACGGAACGCTTGTTGCGTATGCTTTCGGCCGGTTACATCAAGGGCGGGCAGATGCCCGTGGTGATGGGCAACGGCTTTGGCGGTGTGATTTTCCACGAGGCTTGCGGTCATCCGCTTGAAACCGAATCGGTGCGTCGCGGAGCAAGTCCGTTCTGCGGAAAGATTGGCGAGGCGATTGGACAGCCGTGCCTGACCGCGATTGACGATGGTACCATGGACGGGGTGTGGGGTAGC
>Ga0247610_10007093_pt1 | contig 11539 bp, 7 predicted proteins | sample 174DNAGHGhighgp2_FD_193483 | JGI IMG/M metagenome (GOLD analysis project Ga0247610, IMG submission 193483) | Sheep rumen microbial communities from Palmerston North, Manawatu-Wanganui, New Zealand - 1742 DNA GHGhigh gp2 | ecosystem: Host-associated > Mammals > Digestive system > Stomach > Rumen ...
CATAGCAGCCCGATACAAAAACTTTCTTATTACTCACTGTCGTGTCAATGATAATCGGTTAAAGCTACAAAGTTACAATAACCAGCGTATAAGAGCAACACGAAGGGCGGAAAATTGCTTCCGCCCTAACCAACTTTATTGTTTAACTTCATTCAATAACATTCATTCCGGTACGCTCTTGAGGTTCTGAGCGATGTCAGCGTCACTGATTTTGTAATTCATCAGGTCACCGTTCAAGTACTGGTCATAGGCACTCATGTCAATCAGCCCGTGACCCGAGAGATTGAACAGGATGACCTTCGGCTCGCCCGTCTGCTTGCACTTCACTGCCTCACGGATCGTGGCGGCAATGGCATGGCTGGACTCGGGAGCAGGGATAATCCCCTCGGTGCGCGCAAACAGCATTCCCGCTTCAAAGGATTCTAGCTGGGGGATGTCAACGCCGCGCATCATGCCGTCCTTGAGCAACTGGGAAATAATCACACCGGCGCCATGGTAGCGCAAGCCGCCCGCATGGATGTTGGCAGGCTTGAAAGTATGTCCTAACGTGAACATCGGCAGCAGGGGAGTATAGCCCGCCTCGTCGCCAAAGTCATAGCGGAACTGGCCCCGCGTCAGTTTGGGGCAGCTCTCGGGCTCTGCGGCAATAAACTCAGTGTGCCTGCCGTCCTTCAGGTTGTGCCGCATGAACGGGAAGGCGATGCCACCGAAGTTGGAGCCGCCGCCGAAACAGGCAATCACCACATCGGGATATTCACCCGCCATAGCCATCTGTTTCTCGGCCTCCAGGCCGATGATCGTTTGATGCAGGCCCACGTGGTTGAGCACCGAGCCCAGGGTGTACTTGCATCCAGGAGTAGTGGTGGCCAGCTCAACGGCCTCGGAGATGGCGGTTCCCAACGAACCGGGGTGGTGGGGATCACGCGTGATGATGTCCTTGCCGGCACGCGTGGACATCGAGGGCGACCCCGTCACGGCGGCCCCGAAGGTGCGCATGATTGACGACCGGTAGGGTTTCTGCTGCATGGAGATTTTCACCTGATAAACGGCGGCCTCAAGGTCAAACACCCTTGCGGCATAAGCCAGTGCGGCTCCCCACTGCCCGGCACCAGTCTCGGTGGTGACATTGGTGGTTCCCTCCTGCTTGGCATAATAGCACTGTGCCAGGGCCGAGTTGATCTTGTGGGATCCTAACGGATTGACCGACTCATTTTTGAAATAGATGTGTGCCGGGGTCTGCAACGCCTCCTCAAGGGCATAAGCGCGGACGAGCGGCGTTGAACGGTAGTAACGGTACTTTTCCAGCACCTCCTCGGGGATGGGTATGAAATCATGTTCAGTATCAAGTTCCTGCACACAGCATTCACGCGGGAAAATGTGAGCCAGATCGTCCACACCCAGCGGCTGCTTGGTAGCAGGATGAATGGGAGGCATCGGTTTAGTGGGCATGTCGGCCTGAATGTTATACCATGCGGTGGGCAACTCATTCTCCTGAAGGATAAATCTTTTTTGTTTCATTTTGGTTATGTATTATTATTAATAATATTTAAAGGCCTGTCGCAAGTGCGGCAGACCTTTAATTGTGTATTGCAATCTCAATGATCCCCAATGGTCAGGCGACTCACGACTGTTTCAATCTTGAGCAACGCCACCACCAGAATGCAGAAATCATAGTCATATCTTTCATATTTATTTTGTCGCTGCAAATATATAACCACTTTTTCACACCGCCAAGAAAAACAAGGAAATTTTGCCATCACCCGCCCAGAACTACAGAAACCGGTCATGACGCGCCACCCGATAAATAACGAAACAATAATAAAAGAACAATCTATTTGCAGATTTCATTTGGATTTATTTAGGAAAAAGTTTAATTTTGTGACCAAATAATAACCCATAAATACGACGACATCATGTATACGCAAGAGAACGGATTCTACATCGCCCACGGGTCCAACGACCCCATCAGCATCCTGGGCAACATGGCCAACCGCCACGGCTTGATTGCCGGTGCCACAGGTACGGGTAAGACGGTGACCCTGCAAGTGATTGCCGAGAGTTTCAGCAAGGCCGGCGTGCCCTGCTTCATGGCCGACATGAAAGGTGACCTGTCGGGTATCAGCCAGCCAGGCAAGCTTTCAAGCTTTATCGAGAAGAGGTTGCCGGAATTCGGCATCGACCAGGACAGCCTCAAGTTTGAGGGGTGCCCGGTGAGGTTCTATGACGTCTATGGTGAGCAGGGCATCCCCATGCGCGCCACCATCGGCGAGATGGGGCCCGACCTGATGGCACGCATCCTGGAGCTGAATGACACCCAGACCGGCGTGCTCAACATCCTGTACCGCATCCTCGACGAGAAATGCGTCCTGCTTGACGACGTCAAGGACCTGCGCAGTGCCCTGGACTGGCTCTCCCGTCATGCCAAGGAATACACCACCCAGTACGGCAACGTGGCACCGGCCACCATCGGAGCCATCCAGCGTGCCTTGCTGCATCTCGAGAACCAGGGCGCCGACAAGTTCTTTGGCATCCCCTCGTTTGACATCCAGGACCTGCTGGCCACCCGCGACGGCAGGGGAGTGCTCAGCGTCCTGGCAGCCGACAAGCTGATGTTGCAGCCCAAGCTGTACTCCACCTTCCTGCTGTGGCTGCTGAGCGAACTCTACAGCACTCTGCCCGAGGTAGGTGACCTGGAGAAGCCCAAGCTGGTATTCTTCTTTGACGAGGCACACATGTTGTTTGAGGACACGAGCAAGGCCCTCACCGACAAGATTGAGCAGGTCATCCGCCTCATCCGCAGTAAGGGCGTGGGCATCTTCTTCATCTCCCAGCTGCCTACCGATATCCCCGACGTGATCCTGGGACAACTGGGCAACCGCGTCCAGCATGCCCTGCGCGCCTACACGCCTCGCGACCAAAAGGCCGTCAAGGTGGCTGCCGAAACCTTCCGTGCCAACCCCGACTTCAAGACCGAGGATGCCATCCTGGAACTGGAGACCGGCGAGGCACTCGTGTCGTTCCTTGACGAGAAGGGAGCCCCCTGCGTCGTTGAGCGGGCCAAGGTGCTTTTCCCGCTGAGCCAGATCGGCGCCATCACCGAGGGGCAACGCCTCGACATCATGAACGAGGGCCGCGACATCAACAGCAAGTACAAAGAGGCGAAGGATAGGGAAAGCGTCTTTGAGGTATTTGCCCGCGAGACCGAAGCCGAGGCCAAGGCCGCCGAAGAAGCCGCCGCAGCCAAGGAGGCCGAAAAGGCTGAGAAGTCCAAGAAGAAAGAAAAGACCATCTGGGAAAAGGTGTGGAAGTCTATCGTGACTGCCGTGACGGGAACGCTTGCCGCCATCGTGGGCAAAACCGTTTCAGACACCATTACCGGCAAGAAAAGCAAGAACACGAGCGTCAAGGATGCAGCTGGGCGAGCCGTCAAGAACGCCACCAGTGCAGCAGGACGTCAAATCCTGCGTGACATCCTGGGCAACGTTGTCAAGTAATACAGGCCAGGACACTAACCGACAAATTATCGGGTCCAAGCGAGGAAGCCTCCTAACTTGGACCCTGTTACGTGCTTAGTATGTGTCTGTTCACTTCATGATAACCCCCGTGATACTCCTTGGGTCACTCAAGGGCTTGCCGGTTGCCAATCGATAGCAATGGTTCGTTTTTTCAGGTATCGGGTGTTTTATTATTAATGTGCGGCAAAAGTCGTTGTTTTAAGTGTAATATACGGCAACCGGCAGCCACATGAGTAAAGTATCAACATTATTACAAAATTCTCTTCATTTAATTTCTACTGGGTGGGGCCAAACTCCTCAAAGCGGCCATCACTGTAAAAGACCAGCATCTTCACCACGCGGCGGTCGTTGGCGCCACCGCCTCGCTGCTGCGGACGGGAAGCAGCAGTGCTGCGCATGATGCTCTGGATGGTCTCGGTCATCGACGAGGTGGTGGTGAGACGCTGTGAGGGTCGCGATGCGGGACGATAGCCCTGGGGCTCATCATCTCCAAACGAAATGGCACGCTGCAGGGGCACATCGAGTCGATCCTCAGCACCCGTAGCCGAGTCTGACATATTGTCAGCATTGGGAGCACCATCCCCATTCGAGTCCAACATCTCTCCGTCACCAAACATGAGCCACATGATGTTCAACGATGGATAGGATCGATGGATCTTGTCAATTACCTCGTTGCTCACTTTCTTGTTGCGGCCGTTCAGCAGCTGCGAAAGTGTGGGACGGGGGATATCGCAAGTATCGGCAAACTGAGAATTGGAAATCCCAGTCTGATCAAGAAACATCTTTAACCTCGATACAATATCCATTTAAGAACAATTTTTATCGGCCGCTCAACGGCACGAGATTTAAAAATTTAGAGTTAGAAATTATCTGACTCAAATATGTGACTCTGGAATGACCAGATTTTATCCCCAAAAATCAAAAAATGACTGTTTGCGTTTTTTAATTTTGGGATTGCAAATTTAAAACGAATTATTGAACTGACCAAATTTAAAAACGAAAATTTTAAAATTTGCAATTATTTTTTTCAAAAACAGACAATTTATACCCTGGTTGAAAAGTAAATCTAGACATATTAAATCTACACTTTACTATATATTATATAAATTACTATATATTAATTACTTATCTCTTATTAAATACGTTCATTTTGACACATTGGAGTAAGGGTTGAATAATTCTTATAGCAGTACTATAGTTTTTATGTGCAATTAGCTAGTTTTCAATTAATTGTAGCGTAATATAAAAAATGTTAATGCGATTTTTGGGTGATTATGTAAACTTTACGGGCGTAAATTTTCATTTTTTAAGCCCCTAGCGCAAATGCAAACCCGCCTCGAGGGACCAAAACACCCTGTTTGCCTCCCCACCCCATGGTTCGCAAATGCAAATGAGGGCCGGTTTTCAAAGCCGAATTCGTCGTTGGTAAAATACCATTTTGTGTTTTCTGAACGCTCAACTCGATTTCCTTGCGATATTATTCACCCCACCCTACATTGGACTTGTTTTCTCGATTTTGAGCGATTCTAATAAGACTTGAATTTGTCGAAATTTGACAAAACACCCGATAAATACTTGGTTTTCGGATAAAAACTCTTGTACAAAATATGGCATTTGAATTACCCTAGAAAACCAAAAAATCGGCTAGAATGACCCAAAAACCAGAATTTTCCGTTTTTAAGCCAATTTTTGGCCAAAATTGTACATTTAGGACATTTTTCGGCATTATCTCTAACGCCCTGAAAAGGCCACTCCCGCCCTATTCACAAGCAATTAAGTATGGAAATTATGTTATTCTTAGGGGTTGTTTTTTCTGATTTTTGACTCGATTCAGGGGGCTAACAGCATCAGTTTTTCCTCCTGGAATCGAAATTTTCTGACCCAAAAACTGTGCAATTTTGCGAAATCACTTCCTTCTGCCCCACTCTACACGCTAAAAAAATGGACTCAGATAACCCATATGAATCAAAAAAAACAGGACGAAAACAATAACGACGTGTCATGTTTTTTTGCACTCCAAAAACATGACACGCGTATCTCAACTCATAAAAACGACATGAAAAAAAACGTTGTGTCCGATAAAAAAAAACGTTCGATGCGTAAGCTGTAGGGCGTCGCCTTGGCGTGGCCGTAGAGTGCCGGTTGGCAATACGCTTGCAAAAGCAGGTGTACATGCAGCTATGAAATCTGGCCTTATGGGCTATCTGTTTGGAACGGCCACGCCAAGGCGAGGCCCTACAACATACCGTGGTGAACCCATCATGCATCAACCAATATACGATAACGTATAACGCGAGTTTTGCAGCGGCGACAAATTGAGAAATAAAGAGGGAAATTTAGATGCGGCTCAGCTCTCAAGTTCCGACTTGAGGAATCGTGCCGTTATCGATTCGGTGGATTCTGCGACCTGTTCAGGGGTGCCGGTGGCGACAACCTGTCCCCCGCCCCGTCCGCCTTCGGGTCCCATGTCGATGATGTAGTCGGCACACTTGATGACGTCCAGGTTGTGCTCAATCACGATCACGGTGTTGCCCTTATCGACAAGCCGGTTGAGCACACCGAGCAGCACCTTGATATCCTCGAAGTGCAATCCCGTGGTGGGCTCATCAAGAATATAGACGGTCCTGCCAGTGTCCTTCTTGGCCAGTTCACAGGCCAGCTTTACGCGCTGGCACTCTCCGCCCGAGAGGGTGCTCGACGGCTGACCGAGTTTAATATACCCAAGCCCCACATCCTGCAGGACCTTGATCTTGCGTAAAATCGCGGGCACCGCATCGAAGAATTCCACCGCCTGGTTGATGGTCATATCGAGAACGTCGGCAATGGACTTGCCCTTGAACTTCACCTCAAGGGTTTCGCGGTTGTATCGCTTGCCACCGCACTCCTCACAGGGGACGAGCACATCGGGCAGGAAATTCATCTCCACAGCTTTGTATCCGTTGCCGTTGCACTTCTCACAACGTCCACCGCTGGTGTTGAACGAGAATCGGCCTGGCTTATATGCACGGATCTTGGACTCGGGCAAGTTGACGAACAAATTGCGGATATCGGTAAACACTCCAGTATAGGTGGCAGCGTTGGAGCGCGGTGTGCGTCCCAAGGGAGTTTGGTCAACAGTGACAACCTTATCTACACACTCCAGTCCCTTGACCGAACCATAGGGCATCGGCGCCGTGTGCGAGCGGTAAAGGCGTTGACTCAGGATGGGCTGCAGCGTGGCATTGACGAGGGTGGACTTGCCGCTGCCACTCACTCCGGTGACACAAATGAAGGTGCCCAGCGGGAACTCGACGTCCACATCCTTGAGGTTGTTGCCATGGCAGCCCGTCAGCCGCAAGAACTTGCCGTTGCCCGGACGGCGCTGAGCAGGCACCTCGATGCGGCGTGTGCCGTTCAGGTAATCGGCTGTGAGAGTGTGCTGCTGCAATAACTCGTCAGGTGTACCGGTAAACACGATGTGACCTCCCTTGCGGCCAGCCATCGGCCCGATGTCGATGACATAGTCGGCCTGCAGCATCATCTCCTTGTCGTGCTCGACCACCAGGATGGTGTTGCCGTCATCGCGCAAGGTCTTCAATGAGTCGATCAGGCGCTGGTTGTCACGCTGGTGCAACCCGATGGAAGGTTCGTCCAGGATGTAGAGCACATTTACCAAGCGGGATCCGATCTGCGTGGCGAGCCTGATGCGCTGGCTCTCGCCACCCGACAGGGATGCGGAATTGCGGTTCAGCGACATGTAATCCAGTCCCACCTCCAAGAGGAAACTCAAGCGTGCGCCGATTTCCTTGACGATTTCGCGGGCAATCTCCCACTGCGTGGGAGTAACGTGGTTGTGCAAGTCTTCAATCCAGTCGCGCAGCTCGCTGATGTCCATGGCCGCCAACTCGGCGATGTTCTTGCCATTGAGCCTGAAGTGCAATGCCTCACGATTGAGACGTGCACCGCCACACTCGGGACATGTCGCGCGCGAGAAGAACTGGCCCGCCCACTTCTGTGCCGCACTGGTCGCTGTGTCGTCCTGCTGCATCTCAATGTACTTTACCAGGCCATCGAAAGACAGGAAATAGTTGCTGGTGCTCAACGTCTCGGTGCGCAGGTTCAGCCGCTCATTGGTGCCGTTGAGGATATCACTCAATGCCTCCTCGGGCAACTCGCCCAGCGGCGTGTCGAGCGTACATCCGTATTTTTCACAGATTGCCTGAATCTGCCAGAAAATCTGCACGTTTTTATATTTGCCCAGCGGCAGGATGCCGCCGTTGCGGATGCTCAACGTCATGTCGGGCATGATTTTGTCCCGATCGATGATATTGACATAGCCCAGACCCTTGCAACGGGGACAGGCTCCCAACGGTGAGTTAAACGAGAAGTTGTGAGGGGCCGGCTCCAGATAGGACAGTCCCGTGGCGGGATCCATGAGCGAACGGCTATAGTACCCCACCTCATCGGTTTCGGCATCGAGAATCATCAACTGTCCGTTGCCCTGCTTGAAGGCAACTTCGGCAGTGTCGGCAAGTCGCTTGACGTCCTTGTCGGCAACCTTGAGGCGGTCCACCACCAGCTCAACGCTATGGTTGACATAGCGGTCGAGTTTCATGCCGAAGGTAATCTCCCGCAACGTGCCGTCCACACGGACGTTGATATAGCCTTTCTTGCGCAGGTTCTCAAACAGGTCCTTGTAATGGCCCTTGCGGTTCTTGACCAGTGGCGCCAGCACATAGATGCGATGCCCCTGGTACCGCTCGAGAATCAGACTCAGTATTTTGTCGATGGTATATTTGACCATGCGCTCGCCCGAAACATAGGAATAGGCATCGGCGGCACGCGCATACAGCAGACGCAGGTAGTCATACACCTCGGTCGTGGTGCCGACGGTACTACGCGGGTTGCGGTTAACTGTCTTCTGGCCAATGGAGATGACGGGACACAGACCCGAAATCTTATCCACATTGGGCCGCTCGAGCATCCCCATCATGTTGCGGGCGTAGGAGGAGAAAGTTTCCAGATAGCGGCGCTGCCCCTCGGCAAACACCGTGTCAAAGGCCAACGACGACTTGCCGCTACCGCTCAAGCCTGTAATGACGCTGAGCTTGTAGTGGGGAATTTCCACATCGATGTTCTTGAGGTTGTGGACCCTTGCGCCCAGCACCTCAACGCTATCTATATCCTGCCCGTTGAATTTCATTAATCAGTTTTCAGTTTTCAGTTGTCAGTTTTTAGTTTTCAGTCGATGACCCAGTCCTTGTTATAGGCCGTGAAGGTGCGCTTGCTGCGGTACAGTTCGCTTGACTTGGGAATGCGCACTTTGTAAGTCTTGCCGCCGGCGTTGGTGAGCTTGGTGGAGCGAATCCACGGATTGGCTTCACGCAACTGGGCATAGGTAATGCCCTTGGATTTCGCCCAATCTATCCAACTGGCGACACTTCCGGTAACATCTACAGTGGTATAAGCCACCGGCTGCCACAGGTTCTTGCGCGAGAAGCGGTAGCCATAACGCTTGGGAGATTCCATCACCAGCTTGTAGGCAATGATGCGGAACACATAACGCGAAGTCTCCTGCACCAGATACAGGTCGAAGGAGTTATCTACCTTTTGCTTGGAGAGTTCTCCCGACAGCTTCTGCATGCCGGCATTATAGCTGGCGGCAACTGTTGGCCAGTGGCCGTATTTCTTGTAGGCTGCTTTCAGGTACTTGCAGGCTGCGACGGTCGATTTCTCGGGGTCATACCGCTCATCAACCTCATCGCCCACTTCCAGGCCAAAGTCCCTAGCTGTTCCTGCCAGCAGTTGCCACATGCCGGCAGCCTTGGCGCTGGAATAGGCATTGTAGTCCATGGAGCTCTCGGTCACTGCCAGATACAGGAAATCCAGGGGAATGCCCTGTTCCTTGAGAATCTTGGCCAACGCAGGGAAATACCGATTGGCGCGCTTGAAACACAGTTCGGTCGTCGTCTGGCCATAAATGATACCTGTCAACTCACGGTCCAGGCGCTCGGCCATGTCTAAGCGGTCAAAGCTCACGGTCTCGCCGGCAAAGTTGACCGTCATCGGTATGTCTGGACTGGCGGTCACGCCAAACACCGGCGAAGACGATGTCGTCTTGCCATATTCCCGCTTGAGCTGCGCTTGAGCCATGACGGCAGTCATCACGAGCAAGCAAGCCATCAGTATGATTCTCTTCATCTTATCTCAATTACATTAATCACTACTTGACAAAGAGGCTATGTCATAATTGGAAACTACATTCATCGCGCTTCGCGCAAGAAATTAAGCAAAATTATTAATAAAATTAAATAAAAATGCCGTCTTGTTTAATTTTTATATTAATTTTTGTTTAATTTCTCGGCCGTTAGACCGATAACAAACTAGTAGAGCAATTATGACACAGTGCCCTGTATTAAAATCCACCGCCGTCTCCCGGCACGCCATTTGAGGTGCCTTCGGCACCACGATTGTAGCGCAGGATGGTGATGTCACCACGCTTCTTGTATTTCACGCCGTCACTGCCTGTTGCAGTCACTACATAATAATAAACGCCAGTGTCAACAAACTTGCCGCGATAAGTGCCGTCCCATCCGCCGCCCGGATCGGTGTATTCATACACCAAGCTGCCCCATCGGTTAAAGATCCAGCAGTGAAACTCGGTAAGGGATTTGTAGCTCACCTTCCAAATGTCGTTAACTTTATCGCCATTAGGCGAGAACACGTTGGGGCACACCAGCTCACTCTCACTCACCAGCACGTTGTAGGTTTCGCCGTAGTACTCACAAGTGCCATCGGCATTGGCCACCCTGTAGCGAATGTAATAGTTACCGGCATCGTAAAAAGTATAATCCCACACATCCTGGTTGTATTGCAGGATAATGTCTTCAAACTCCTGATCAGTAGCCATTTCCCACACACGATAGACGACATTGTCGGACGGATAGCCCGTGAAGATGATGTGCACGGGTGCCGACCCGCCCATACCGCTGTCCAGGTGTTTCTCGTTATCGTTGCCGCGATTCTCTTGAACTGCCTTGGATTCGCAGCTTACGGCATAAGTTTGATAGGTGTCAGTCTTTTTTTCCTTTTTTTCGCCCCACACTTCCAGGAAACGGTCGCCCGTGAGTGTGAATTTCGTGTCACACAACGGCGGCAAAATTTGGAACGCTTGATCGAGAGCGGGAAAAGTATCAACGACTACCTTCTCATCCCAGTAATAGTTGACGCTGTCGACCTCAACCCACACGAGGTTGTTATAACTCAATTTGATCTCGCGATCCAGCACCTGGCGGTTGCCGTTGATATCATAATACGGGATGGCGTCGGCTTGACCGTCCAAGTTGAAGCTCACCAGTGAACAAGAGGTCTCGGAACCCCATGTGAAACCATTAAGCGTCATGGGATAGTCGGCATAATTGACGACCCAGTAGTAGTGACGGTAGGTTCCTTCCTCGATGATGTAGCCTGTGTTGGGCAACACCTGGCGAAGCGTCGTCTCACGGCCGACACGTGTAATGCCGCTGATGGGCTCGGCATAGCCACCGCCACGCGAGTCATAGGAATACCACACCACCGGCCTGTCGGATTTGGCGGTGAAGGTCATGCTCACGCCCTGGGTATTATAGACCACGAAGATACTGTCCAAGCCTGTGAGCGAAGCCTTTATGGGTGCATCCACAATGACATGGTGTATCCCGTCATCGGTAAATGTCACTTGACCGCTTGCCGACAACAAAGCCAGCGCAGCCGCCATGATCGAAATTATTCTCTTGTTCATAGTGCGCACTTGATATCGTTTTTACATTTCTATATATATAACGTGAACACTACCCCGCTTATTGCCCCGACCAGGAAACAATAGTGCCTGGAAATTATCGGTGAGGTTGAGCATTGATGTCGGCGATGTTCACCTCGCCATCACCATTCACGTCACCCGAGAGCGTATTATTTTCCCATTGATTGAAACTGCAAATTCAGTAAAGCGCCCTGTAGTGGCTACAATTTTTAGAGTGGACAATATGATATGACTATATACAATTCTC
>Ga0247610_10007094_pt1 | contig 11538 bp, 8 predicted proteins | sample 174DNAGHGhighgp2_FD_193483 | JGI IMG/M metagenome (GOLD analysis project Ga0247610, IMG submission 193483) | Sheep rumen microbial communities from Palmerston North, Manawatu-Wanganui, New Zealand - 1742 DNA GHGhigh gp2 | ecosystem: Host-associated > Mammals > Digestive system > Stomach > Rumen ...
CCTTGAATCTTGATGGTGAGTCCCTCCACGTTGCTTTCTATGATGTTGACGTTTGGGGCACTGATGGAGACATCGGTCAGGGTGAGGGTTTTCTCCTCCTTGTCGTACACCACCTTGCCTCTGATGTTATTGTCGGTGATGGTTTGCGAGGATGAGACTTCCTGGCCTACGACCTTGATGTCCCAGGCCCATGCTTGCTGCACTGCCATCGCCAATAGCGCGAGCACAGCCATACGGATGTTGACGATTCTCATAGTCATGGTTGGTTTTGGTTTATGGTAAATAGTGTTCTTTGTGGGTAGCGTCCTACCCGCGGGCTACTGGAATAGCTGGTCGAGCAGGGTGTAGAAGGCGGGATCCTCGCCCACGATGGTCTTTACGATCTTGCCGTCGGGACCTACGATGACCTTCGTGGGGAAGCCTTGCACGCCATACTTGGCCAGCACGTCGCTCTGGCGGGGATTGTAGACGTGGAGCCAGGGCAGCTCATGGCGCTTCACGGCGTCGCGCCACTTAGGCTCCGGGTCATTGCAGTCTACGCCCAGTATCTCGAGCTTGTCCTTATACTTAGCGTAGTACTCCTTCATCTTGGGGAAGCCCTTGATGCACCAGCCACACCACGACCCCCAGAAGTCGATGATGACATACTTGCCCTTGAGCGAGCTCAGCGCGAGAGGCTTGCCGTTGATGTCGTTGAGTGTGAAGTCGGGAGCCACCACGCCAGTGGCCTGCTTCTGCTGCACCTCCTGCTCGGCCTTCTGGCGCTCCTCCATCTGGCTGATGACCGTGGCGTAGAGGGGCTTGACGCGGCCGCTGCGCACCTCGTCGCTGAGCAGGTCGACGCCCTGCCTCATCAGCTCCACGGTGGGCAGCTCGGCGATGATGGCTGCCGAGGCCTCGTAGTCGGGGTGGGCCTTGATGAAGCCGAGGATGGCCTGTGCCCGCTTCTGCTGCAAGGAAGGCATGGCCGTCTGATAGACCTGCATCACCGAGTCCTGCGGGCTGCCGTTGGCCATCAGCTTGTGGCAGCGCGCCACGAGGTCGTTAATCTCTTTCTTGACAGCCTCTTCGGCAAGGTCAGCCTCGTGGTACTGCTGGTAGAAGCGCGAGCCAGTGATGTCGTAGCGGCCATCGCCGGTATCGGTGACCACCACCTCCTCGCCTGGCACGGCGGGAATGACGTAGTACACGCTGCGCCCACTATAGAGACCGGCCGGCTCAAGCAGCACGATGCGCTCCACGGCTGGCACGTCGACCATGAAGTCGAACTGGCCCTTGCTCCCAGCCACCCGCTGGCGGGGAGCCTCGTCCTGGAGGCCCATCACCACAAGCGTGTCGCCAGAAACCGACTTGGAGTCTACCTTCACGTGCAGCTTGTCGCCAGCGGCGCAGCTGCTCATCACAATACTTGCCATCAGTAGGCAAAGCATAATCTTTTTCATGTCCTAAGAATTAAATATTTCGAAACTATCATTTGTCACACAGCAAAGCTCCGACAGCGCCACCATGAAGAGGGCCTGCCAGGCACTTACTGAGCGCAAAGATACGAAGAAAGAGGTGAAAAACCAAATAAACATGCGTTTTTCTTCCGTTTTTTTGGTCATTACCACTATTTTCACTAACTTTGCCGCTTGAATGAGAACAAAAGACTTTTTCGGCAAGCTGCTCAGCTCCTACCTGTGGGGCAACCTGCTGGCCATGGCGGTGGTAGTGGTGCTCATCGGTCTGGGTGTGAAGTACGGCCTCGACCTGTACACCCACCACGGCGAGGGTATCAAGGTGCCCAACGTGGTGAAGATGCGCTTCGTCGACGCTAAGATGCTGCTGGAGAGCGACAAGCTGACCATCGTGGTGAGCGACTCGGGCTACAACAAGCGGCTTCCCGCCGACTGCATACTCATGCAGACACCTGGAGCGGGCACCTACGTCAAGTCGGGGCACACCATCTACGTCACGGTGAACTCCCCCTCATCGCCCACGCTCGCCATCCCCGACGTGATCGACAACAGCAGCTACCGCGAGGCCGAGGCCAAGCTCACAGCCATGGGCTTCCGCCTGCTGCCACCCCGGTATGTCGTGGGCGAGAAAGACTGGGTCTACGGCATCACCAGCCGTGGACGGCAGCTGTCCACGGGCCAGATGGTGCCCATCGAGGTGCCGCTGACGCTGCTCGTGGGCAACGGGCAGTTTGACGGCTCGTCGACCGAGATAGACTACACCGACCCCGACTACGGCGAGAGCCAGGACAGCGACCTCTTCGAGGAGCTGCCCGAGATGACCATCAGCACTGCCGAGCCTGACGACGACGAACAACAAACAGAGTACTGAGCAGAAAGCATGGAAACAGACGAGCTGAGCGACGACTTATTAGACACCACACTGGCCAGCAACGCCGACGAGGAGCAGGAGCTCTACGAGCACCTGAGAATGGTGGTGGACGCCGGACAGGTGCCCCTGAGGGTCGACAAGTACATGATGGAGCACCTGCGCAACACCACACGCAACCGCATACAGCAGGCCGCCGACGCCGGCTTCCTGCACGTGAACGCCCGTCCGGTGAAGAGCAACTACAAGGTGAGGCCCGGCGACGTGGTGACGCTCATGCTCGACCGTCCGCACTACGACACCACCATCGAGCCAGAGGACATACCCTTAGACGTGGTCTACGAGGACCAGGCGCTCATGGTGGTCAACAAGCCCGCCGGCATGGTGGTCCACCCTGGCGTGGGCAACTTCAGCGGCACGCTGGTCAACGCCATAGCCTGGCACCTGCGCCACCTGCCCACCTACGACCCCAACGACCCGCAGGTGGGCTTGGTGCACCGCATAGACAAGGACACCAGCGGCCTGCTCGTGGTGGCCAAGACCCCAGAGGCGAAGTCGAGCCTGGGCGTGCAGTTCTTCAACCACGACACCCACCGCAGCTACAACGCACTGGTGTGGGGACACTTCAACGACGACGAGGGCCGCATAGAGGGAAACATTGGGCGCGACCCGCGCGACAGGCAGCGCATGGCCGTCTTTCCACCCGACTCCGGCATTGGCAAGGAGGCCATCACCCACTGGCGCGTCATGGAGCGCTTCGGCTACACCACACTCATAGAGTGCCGGCTGGAGACCGGGCGCACCCACCAGATACGCGCCCACCTCAAGCACACCGGCCACCCACTCTTCTGCGACGAGCGCTACGGCGGCACCGAGATACTGCGCGGCGAGCGCTCAACCACCTATAAGGCGTTCATACAGAACTGCTTTAAGCTCTGTCCGCGCCAGGTGCTCCACGCCCGCACGCTGGGTTTCCGACACCCGGACACCGGAGAGCAGATGGACTTCACCTCGGAGTGGCCGCAAGACATGGCCGCCGTCATCGAGAAATGGAGAACTTACATAAAAGGTAACAGTAACAATACACAATGAAACACCTGAAACGGAACATCGCCATCGTCTGCGGTGGCGACTCGTCGGAGCACGACGTATCGCTGCGCTCCGCACAAGGACTCTACTCCTTCTTCGACAAGGAGCGCTACAACGTCTACATCGTCGACATCAAAGGACAGGACTGGCACGTGGAGCTGCCCGGCGGCGTCACGGCCAAGATTGACCGCAACGACTTCTCGTTCATAGAAGAGGGCAAGGCCAAGCTGTTCGACTACGCCTATATCACCATCCACGGCACGCCAGGCGAGAACGGCGTGCTACAGGGATACTTCGACCTCATAGGCCTGCCCTACTCCACAAGCGGCGTGCTGGTAGAGGCCATGACCTTCGACAAGTTCGTGCTCAACCAGTACCTCAAGGGCTACGGCGTGAGCGTGGCCGACTCCATGCTCATACGCAAGGGCTACGAGGAGCTGGTGAGCGACGACGAGATAGAGCAGCGCATCGGCATGCCCTGCTTCGTCAAGCCCGCCGCCGACGGCAGCTCCTTCGGCGTGAGCAAAGTGAAGAACAAGGACCAGCTCGCACCCGCCATACGCAAGGCCATGATGGAAAGCCCGGAAGTGATGGTGGAGTCGCTGCTGGTGGGCACAGAGATTACGCAGGGCGTGTACAAGACGCGCGACAAGGCGGTGCTGCTGCCCATCACCGAGGTAGTGACCAGCAACGAGTTCTTCGACTACGACGCCAAGTACAACGGCCAGGTGAAGGAGATAACCCCCGCACGCATCAGCACCGACGTGGCAAGCCGAGTGAGCCAGGTCACAAGCCACATCTACGACATACTCCACTGCAACGGCATCATACGCATAGACTACATCGTCTCGCCTGAGGGGCGCATCACCATGCTCGAGGTGAACACCACGCCTGGCATGACCCCCACCAGCTTCATACCCCAGCAGGTAAGCGCCGCCGGACTGACCATGGCCGACGTGCTGGCCGACATCGTGGAAAACCAGTTCAACTGACACCTTAGAACAGATATGCTTGACAGAAAAGAATTGAGCGCCTACGACGCCATACGGCCCTTCGAGCCTGAGGAGCTGCCCGCCGTCTACGACCGGCTGTGCGCCGACCAGCAGTTCCGCAGCGTGGCGCAGGCCGTCTACCCCGGCGTGCCCTTCAGCGCCTTGGAGGCAAAGATGCGCACCTGCGCCTCGGGGCTGCAGTTCCAGAAAGCCTTCTGCTACGACTTCCTCGAACAGCTGCTGGCGAAGGCCGCGACAAGCTGCGACATTGACACCGAGCACTTGGACACCACACGGCGCTACACCTTCGTATCCAACCACCGCGACATAGTGCTCGACTCGGCACTGCTCGACAAGCTGCTGCTCGAAGCCGGCTTCAACACCACCGCCGAGATAGCCATCGGCGACAACCTGCTCGCCGCACCCTGGATAAAAGACCTGGTGAGGGTCAACAAGTCGTTCATCGTGGAGCGCTCACCCGGCATCCGCGAGATGCTCATCTGCAGCAAGCGCCTCTCAGAGTACATGCACTTGGTCATAGCCCGCAAGCACGACAACGTGTGGATAGCCCAGCGCGAAGGACGGGCCAAGGACAGCGACGACCGCACGCAGCCCAGCGTGCTCAAGATGATGGCCATGGGTGGCGAGGGCACCATTGTGGAGCGTCTCAAGCAGCTGCACATCGTACCGCTGAGCATCAGCTACGAGTACGACCCCTGCGACTTCCTCAAGGCGCAGGAATACCAGCTCAGGCGCGACGTGCCAGGCTGGAAGAAGAGCAAGGCCGACGACCTGCTGTCCATGAAGACCGGCATCTTGGGCTACAAGGGTGCCATACACTACCACTGCGCGCCCTGCATAGACGACTGGCTCGACACGCTGCCCACCGACATGCCCAAGGCCGAGCTGTTCGACACCATAGCTGCCCATATCGACAGCGAGATACACCGACACTACCGCATCTATCCCAGCAACCGCGCCGCCCTCGACCTGCTCCGACAGCAACCTTCGCCAGCAGCTGACCGTGCCCAGCGTCTTTCCCGCTGGGATAACAGCCTTACCCCCGAAGCTCGTCAGCAATTCGAGGACTACCTCGACAAGCAGATAGGCAAGATAAGCCTGCCCAACAAAGACGAGGACTACCTGCGCAACCAGATGCTTACCCAGTACGCCAACCCACTCATCAACCTTCTCGCCGCACAATGAAGGAAAAACTGCTGCCCACACTGCTCGCCGGAGCGCTGCTACTCGCCACCGGATGCTCGAAAGACTCCTACCAGAAGGGCGAAGGAAAATACTCGCTCATGCAGGCCGACCTGGTGGAGGCCTTCACCACAAGCAGCGCCACCATAGAGCGCGTCACCACCGACGACGGCGAGGAGCTGCGCCTGGAGACACCCTACAGCGACAGTTGGGCTTCAAGGCCCGACTCGGTCTACCGAGCCGTGCTATATTATAATAAGGTGGAGACCAGCGGCAGCGAGACCGTGGCCAGGGTGGTGCGCCTGGGACAGGTGCTCACGCCCAGCATACGCCAGCCCGCCTACTTCAAGGAAGGTGTCAAGACCGACCCCGTGAGGGTGGAGAGCGTGTGGCTCTCGCGCAGCGGCAAATACCTCAACATGACGCTACTGCTCATGACCGGCAGCAGCAGCGACTACGAACAGAAGCGACACGTCATAGGCATGGCGACCGACACCACCATGGCCCATGCCGACGGCACGGCCACATGCTGCCTGCGCCTGTACCACAACCAGGCCGGCGTGCCCCAGAACTACACCCAGCGCACGGTGGTCAGCGTACCCATGGCCGGTGTCAAGGCCGACAGCGTGCAGCTAACCATCAACACCTACGAGGGACCCGTCAGGCACACACTAAAGCTCGGAAAGCGCTGAATTATTATCAGTTTTTGTACTTTTTCTGACAAAATTAGCAATTACAGCAAGATTGTATCATTATTTAACAAAAAAAGTACAGCATTTTTCCTAAATTTAATCTACCTTTGCAACGTGGTATAGTCTATACTCTACTGTGCCCTGCGGTTTTGCCGCAGGGAGCCACACCCCTCCACGGCAGCCTTGCTGCCGCATGACAAACACACTGATGAAGACACGGAAAAAACGAAAAACATCTTATGTCTAATGGGACTAACCATTTTAATCTAACCAAATATAACAAAGTATGAAGAAATCTTTTAGGAAGACAGCGTTGCTCGTGGGAGCATGTTCCATGTTAGGAGCAGGTTTCCCCGCGCAGGCTTTTGCAGCCAGCCCTGAGGCCAGCGTCCAGGACGTGCAGCAAGCGAAAAGGGTTTCTGGTACTGTAAACGATGCCATGGGGCCGATTATTGGCGCCAGCGTCGTGGAGAAAGGTACCAGCAACGGTACGGTTACCGACCTCAACGGTAACTTCACCCTCTCAGTGAAGCCCGGTGCCACCATTGTGGTGACCTACATCGGCTTTATCAAGCAGGAGATCAAGGTGGGCAACCAAAGCTCGTTCAACATCGAGCTTAAGGAAGACGCCACAAGCCTTGAGGAAGTCGTGGTTGTGGGCTACGGTGTACAGAAGAAGAAGCTGGTCACCGGTGCCACCGTCCAGGTGAAGGGTGAGGACATTGCCAAGCTCAACACCACCAACGCCCTGCAGGCCATGCAGGCCAGCTCGCCCGGTGTGAACATCGCCCAAAGCTCGGCCCAGCCAGGCAAGGGCTTCAAGGTCAACATCCGTGGTGTGGGTACCATCGGCATCTCCTCGCCGTTGCTCATTATCGACGGCATCAACGCCGGAACGGCCGACGACGGTCTGAACGGCCTCAACCCCAACGACATCGAGTCTATCGACGTGCTCAAGGACGCTGCCTCGGCAGCCATCTACGGTGCTCGCGCCGCCAACGGTGTGATCCTCGTCACCACCAAGCAGGGTAAGGCCGGTGCGCTGCAGGTGAGCTACGACGGCTACGTTGGCGTGTCCAACGCCTACAAGGTGCCCGGACTGGTCAACGCCCAGCAGTACATGCAGATCATCAACGAGACCAACTTCAACACCTACGGTACACCTACCAACTGGGCTGCCAACGTGCCTCAGCGCATACTCGACAAGGTGGCCTCTGGCTGGGAGGGCACAGACTGGTTCAAGGAGTACGAGAACAAGAACGCCCTGCAGCACAGCCACGCCGTGACGCTGACCGGCGGCACCGAGCGCTCGAAGTTCTCCATGAGCCTGAACTACAGCTTCAACGAAGGCATCATGGGCGGCAAGAACGCCTCCGACTACAGGCGCTACGGCGGCCGCATCAACTCCGAGCACGTTCTGCTCAAGACCAAGAGCCACGACCTGCTCACCATCGGTGAGAACGTGAGCTACTGGTACCACCGCTCCCACGACCTGGCCGAGGGCAATGGCTACTGGAACATCATGCAGGCAGCCTACACCGCCAGCCCGCTCGTAGAGCCCTACAACGAGGACGGCTCGCTGGCCAGCTGGGCCAAGAACGGCGCCGGCCAGTACAGCACCAACATCTATAGCAACCCGCTCAACCACTTCCTCAACGGTGGCTACAACGCCATCAACAAGAACCGCGACTTCGGCGTGGGCGCCACCATCTACTGGATAGTGGAGCCAATCAAGAACCTGAAGTATCGCGGACAGTTCAACACCGGCTACAGCGCCTCCAACCACCGCCACGTGTCCATGCCCTACAGTTCGAGCTACACCAGCACCAGCAGCAACTACGGCATGAACATGAGCGCCAACGAGAGCGCCAGCTTCTCGATGGAGAACACGCTGAGCTACGCCCTGCCCAAGCTGGGCCGCCACAGCATCGACGTGCTCGTAGGCCAGTCGTTTGAGCGCTCGCAGTGGAGCATGGGCCTCGACAACACGTTCTCCGTGGGCGAGGATAACCTCAACTCCATGATCTACAACGGATGGTACTACAACATCCCCCACAACTACGAGCAGCAATACATGACCGGCCACGACGGCTACGACAACCCCACGCAGGGTTCGATAGCCTCGTTCTTCGGCCGACTGAACTGGAACTTCGACGAGAAGTACATGCTCACTGCCATCCTGCGCGCCGACGGTTCGAGCAACTTCGCACGCGGACACCGCTGGGGATACTTCCCCTCAGTGTCGGCCGGCTGGGTCATCACCAACGAGAAGTTCATGCAGGGAGCCTCGTCGTGGCTCGACTTCCTCAAGCTGCGCGCCAGCTGGGGTCAGAACGGTAACTGCCAGATAGGCAACTACTACTACCTGTCGAACATCGGCTTCTCGCCCACCCAGTATCCCGACTACGGATACAAGTTCTCCAGCGACATGATCAACACCGTGAGCTCCAACGTCTACACCACCGGTGCCTACGCCAGGAACGTGCCCAACGAAGACATCACCTGGGAGACTTCCGAGCAGCTCAACATCGGTCTCGATGCCCGCTTCTTCAGCGGACGCTTAGGACTGGCCTTCGACTGGTACAAGAAGACCACGAAGGACTGGCTGGTAGAGGCCCCGATGAACGAGGTGCTGGGCTACGAGCGGCCTGCCATGATCAACGGTGGCGACATCAAGAACACCGGTTTCGAAGTGGGTCTGACCTGGCGCGACCAGATAGGCAAGGACTTCAACTACAACGTGGGCGTGAACTTCGCCACCAACAAGAATGAGGTGACGCGCCTGGCCGTGGAGTCGGGACAGATTGGCGCCGACAGCAAGTATTCAAGCACCCTGTTCCAGAACTCAAGCTACGTGAGCGTGGTGGAGAAGGGCCACGCCATCGGCTACTTCTCCGGCATGAGCCACAGCGGCATCTGGCAGAGCCTGGCACAGATCCAGGCCGCCCGCGCCGCTGGCCAGGCCGTACTGCCCAACGCCCAGCCCGGCGACCCCATCTGGGATGACTTCGACGGCGACGGCACCATCAACTACGACAAAGACCGCCACGACATAGGCAACCCCCACCCCGACGTGACCCTCGGTGCCAACCTGGGCTTAGAGTGGAAGGGCCTTGACTTCGGCGTAACCGGCTTCGGTGCCTTCGGCCACCAGATCATGCAGTGCTACCGCACCGCCCTGCTGGCTACTCCGTATAACAACTACACCGTCGACGTCTTCGACCGCTGGACCGGCGAGGGCACCAACAACGAGCGCCCGCGCCTGCTCGTGGGTGGCGAGGCCAACCAGTGGGTGAGCGACCTCTACATGCAGAACGCCAACTACTTCCGCATCCAGAACGTAACCCTGGGCTACGACTTCACCAAGGTGTGGAAGAACTCTCCCTTCCAGAAGCTGCGCATCTATGTGCAGGCCCAGAACCTCTACACATTCACTGGCTACACGGGCGTGGATCCTGAGTGTACCTCCGACGGTGGTAAGTCGCAGGACGGCCAGAACTTCATCCGCGGCATCGACGTAGGCCTGTATCCCTCGCCCCGCACCTTCCTCGTGGGTGCCAGCATCACCCTCAAGGGCAGCAAGGACACCCCGAAGGCCGCTCCCGTGGCTCCCGTGGCTCCCGTGGTCGACAACTCTGAGATCGACCGCCTCAACGGCGAGATCAACCGCCTGCGCGCCGAGAACAACGACCTGCGCAACCGCAAGCCCGAGAAGGAAGTGGTACACCTGAAGGACATCGTCACCTTCCCCTACTTCGTCAACTTCGTGGTCAACACCACCGACGTGGTGAACCGTGAGAAGGTGAACCTGCAGACCGTGGCCGCCATGATCAAGGCCACGCCCGACCGCAAGTACAACGTCATTGGCTACGCCGACAAGCAGACCGGCACCGCCGAGGGCAACGCCCAGCTGGCCAAGAACCGTGCACAGAACGTTTACGACATCCTCGTCAACCAGCTTGGCGTACCGGCCAGCAGCCTGGTGCTCGACTCTAAGGGCGGCGTTGACTACATGTATTTCAACGACGAGCAGATGAGCCGCTCGGTGATTATCTCTGAGGTGAAGTAAACTCATAGACTTGTGAACTAAAAAACTTAAAAACTCAGAATATACGAATATGAAAAAGATATCATTAATGGCCATCGCGGCAGCCTTCACCTTCGGACTCACGTCGTGTGAGGACTTCCTCGATTCCGAGAACTTTACCGAGGCCAACACCTCCAACTATCCCGCCTCGGCAGCCGACCTGAACAAGGAGCTGGCAGCACTCTACGGCGTGATGAACCAGTTTGGCAACGACCCGCTGCAGTCGCCGTGGCTCGTGCCCTACATCATGTCCGACGATGCCAACGGCGCCGGTGGAACCGGCGACGTCGAGGCCCACGCCATTGGTCACCTGATGACCAACAAGGAAGACCTCTACGACAAGGCCTGGCACAACACCTACGTGGGCATTGCCCGCGCCAGCGCCATCATCTACGCCGTCGACGCCTTCAACTGGACTGGCCAGGAGGCCACTCGCAACCAGCTTCTGGGCGAGGCCTACTTCATGCGCGGACTGTTCTACCTCTGGGGCACACAGTTCTGGGGCAACATACCTGCCTACTGGGCAGCAGCAGCTCCCGACCCCTGCCCCCAGCAGGACGCTGAGACCGTCATCTTCCCCCACATCCTGGCCGACTTCGTGAGCGCCGCCAACCTGATGACCCACGGTGCCACCACCCGCGGCGACGGCCACGCCACCAAGGGTGCCGCCGAGGGCTACCTGGCACGCGCCTACATGTTCTACCAGGGCTTCTACAAGAAAGCCGGCGAGCTGGCCACGGCCAACCTCGAGGCAGTGGAGCTGCCCGAACAGGAGGGTGTCAACGGCCCGCTCACCAAGCAGCAGGTGGTGGACTATCTGAACGACGCCATCAACAACGGCGGCTACAAGCTGGTTGAGGACTACCGCCTGCTGTGGCAGTACACCAACGAGCTCACCGCCAAGGGCACCGAGGACAAACCCGGCTACTTCTTCGTCAAGGACCTGGCCGACCAGGGCAAGTTCTGGGCCGGCAATGGCAACGAAGAGGAGATGTTCCAGGTGCAGTTCATGAACTCTGGCTCGTGGAACGGCAACATCGGCATGGGCTTCGTCAACCAGACGTCGCTCTACCTGGGCCTGCGCTGCGACGACGACGGTAAGGGCCACGAGAACGGCGGCCCCGCCAGCATGCCCTTCGGACAGGGCTGG
>Ga0247610_10007095_pt1 | contig 11536 bp, 10 predicted proteins | sample 174DNAGHGhighgp2_FD_193483 | JGI IMG/M metagenome (GOLD analysis project Ga0247610, IMG submission 193483) | Sheep rumen microbial communities from Palmerston North, Manawatu-Wanganui, New Zealand - 1742 DNA GHGhigh gp2 | ecosystem: Host-associated > Mammals > Digestive system > Stomach > Rumen...
TGATGTCCGCATCAATGGTTCCATCATTGGCAGGGCAGAGCAGATGACTGATGTCCGTCGTGTAGCCGTGATGTACTTCTTCCCCTTTTTTAACTTGTAGCTTGTCTGCATGAGACTGAAGGTAAACCGTAAGAACATTGATGTGTTTGAAGGGGCACAGATCCGTCATGCCATCCTCAGTTATTTTGCACTGAAGGGGATGGATGTGAGTCTGGTGGAGAGCCTGACCGTCTATGATCGCTTCGGGCATGAAATTGATCTGGGAGCACCTGTCAGTCAGTTCGACGCCGTGAGATTCAAACTTCCGGTCATAGAGAATAAGAAATCTTAAAAGAGTAAGATGAAGAAGATCTTTATGTTGTCGTTGTTGGTGTTTGTAACACTGGCAATTTCAGCTCAGGAGCGTCGTGAGCTCCATATCCTTAGTATCAATGATCCACACGCAGCTATAGAGCAGTTCCCACGCCTTAGTTATATCGCTGATTCGCTTCGTACACTTTATCCTGGCTTGCTGATCCTCTCTGCAGGCGACAACCGTTCGGGTGATCCTGTCAACGATATGTTTGAGATTCCAGCCTATCCGATGGTGGCACTAATGAATCAGGTGGGTTTCCACGCCACTGTCGTGGGCAACCATGAGTTCGATTCCAATCAGGACGGTCTGGCTCGTCTGATCCATCTCAGCACCTTCTCGACCCTTTGTGCCAATATGGAACCCGATCCGAAGTGGAATATGCATGTCAAACCCTATCAGGTGTTTGACTGTGACGGCATCTTCGTAGGTGTTCTGGGTGTCACGGCCCTTGGTTCGATGGGTATCCCAGAGAGTCATCCTGCCCGTCTGACCGACATTAAGTTCATGGATCCTCTGGAGACCATTCAGAAATATCAGTTCCTGCGTGAGAAGTGCGATGTGGTACTCCTGCTGTCACATCTGGGCTATACGACTGATGTGGAGTTCTCTGCTAAACTGCCTTGGGTAGACATCATCGTAGGCGGTCATTCGCATACTCAGATTAAGGGCGGTGAACTGCATAACGGCATCCTGATTACCCAGAATTCCAAGAGTCTTCCTTTCGCTACGCACTCTACACTGGTGTTAGCCGGTGGGAAAGTCGTGGAGAAGAAGGCTGAGCTGATTGCTGTGAAAGGCATGCCGGGCGAGAACAAGACCGTGGCCAATCTGGTTCGCTATTTTTCAGAGAATCCAGCCTTCAAACGTGTCTTGGCTGTTGCTGAGACACCGTTCAATGAAAAAGAGGAGCTGGGTTGTATGGTCTGTGATGCCTATATTGCTGAGACCGGTGCCGACCTGTCTTATCAGAATGCAGGTGGTGTGCGCATCGAGACTCATCCGGCTGGTGACATGACGGTGGGCGACGTGATGAAGATGGACCCCTTCCAGAACGACCTTGTGGAAGTGCAGGTCACGGGTAAGGAACTGGCCGAAATGCTGATTGCCTGTTATGATAACGATAAGCAGCGTTTCCCCTATGTGGGTGGTATGACCTGTGACGTCGTCCTCGACCCTGTCACGCAGAAGGTTAAGAAACTCACGCTCTTTGGCAAGGACGGTAAGAAACTGAAGCTGAAGAAAACCTATAGGATAGCAAGTAACAGTTATTCTGTGGCTGTGAGTCCTACCAACCGTGCTGTTCAGGGCCAGAGCATGGGCATCACTACACCCGATGTCATCAAGAATTATCTGGAGCATCAGGGCCATGTCAGTTATCAAGGCCGTCGTTGTCTGAATTTTGTTAACAAATAGGAAGTAGTTATGGATATAAGTAATTTCAAGGAATACATGGGCAAGTTCCTCAAAGGCTGTGGATGTCTCACCATTGGCTCCATCGTACTATTGGTCATCGTCGGCATCTTTGTGGATGATGAGGAGAAGAAGGATGATGAGGAAACATCCCAACAGACAGAACAAGTTGAGAAGAAAGACTCTGTCATCGTGAACGAGCCTTTGGAGGGAGATCCCTATCAGGAGCTCGACGATCTGATAGGTCTCGAATCAGTAAAACAGGAAGTACGTTCGCTGGCCAACTTCGTGAAACTCCAGAAGCAGCGTGAGGCTCAGGGACTGAAGACGGCAAAGGTGTCGTATCACTTGGTCTTCTACGGGTCGCCAGGTACTGGTAAGACGACTGTAGCCCGTATTGTAGGACGTATTTACAAAGACCTCGGTGTGCTGAAGAAAGGTCACACCGTGGAGACCGACCGTGCCGGATTGTGTGGTGAATATGTCGGAAAGACCGGTCCGAAGACGGACACCGTGATCTCCAAGGCCCTCGATGGTGTGCTGTTCATTGATGAGGCATATTCACTCGTACCCGAGGGCGGTGGCGGTAATGACTACGGTCAGGAAGCCATCTCGACGATTCTGAAACGAATGGAGGACTATCGTGACCGACTGGTGGTGATTGTAGCTGGTTATAAGGACGAGATGCAACGCTTTATCGACTCCAATCCCGGTTTGCAGTCACGCTTCAACCGCTATATCGACTTCCCCGATTATTCTAGTGAGGAACTGGTTGAAATCTTTAAGATGTACATGAAGAAAAATCAGTACACTCTGGCGCCTGATGCCGAGGACTATCTCAAGGAACAGTTTGAGTATGTGGTGGCCCATAAGGACCGCAACTTCGGTAATGCCCGTTTTGCGAGAAACGTGTTTGAGAAGAGCATCCAGCAGCAGGCTAACCGTTTGGCTGGACAGACCAATCTTGACAAGAGCCGTTTGACGGAACTGACGGCTGAAGACCTTCAGGGCGGCTTCGCTTCAAGGACCAATATTGGACAATAGATTATCATTATCAACTAAAACATTTATATTATGGCTTATACAGAAACGACAACCACGGGTTACGGAACCCGAGTAGGAAATTCATTTAAGGCAATTGGCAGCGGAATTCTGCTGTTTGTATTAGGAACGGCTCTGCTTTGGTGGAACGAAGGCCGTGCAGTGAAGACTGAAAAGATGCTTGACGAGGCAGGTAGTAAATATGTTGAGATGGAGAATCCTAACAAGAAAGATGCTTCGCTCGAAGGTGAACTGATCTGTGGTACCGCAATGGCCACCACCGAGGACTCTTTGACCGATGCACAGTTCGGCGTCGGTGCCAAGGCGATTGCACTCCGTCGTACTGTGGAGTACTATCAGTGGGTAGAGCATTCTCAGACCAAGCGAGAGGACAAACTCGGCGGCAAGGAAGTGGCCACTACCACCTATACTTATTCCAAGCAGTGGGTGTCAAGTCCCATTCAGTCGAGTGAGTTCCACGATCCTGCTTATCAGAATAAGAACATGGTGCTGACGACTGTCGAGGAGGCTGATCAGTATGCTGAGAACGTGTCGTTCGGTGCCTATAAACTGCCGGAGAGCCTGATTCACAGCATCTCTTCACGTGAGGGTGTCGACCTGGCTCTTGCAGAGGATTTGCTGACCCAGTTTGACAAGAGTACTCAGGCTGCATACGAGCGTTTCTATGGTGTTCAGAAGAGCATTCAGCAGCCCACCCAGCAGCCTCAGCAACCCGTTGCGCAGGCTATCCCAGACTCTATCAGAGCTCTGCTTCCTGATTCTGTCAAGGCTGCCCTCGACTCGCTGCAGGCTGTCAACGACTCTATCAACAAGCAGATGGCCAATGCTGAGAACAAGAAAGACCTGACGTATGTTCATCAGGCCGGCAATGTGTTGTACTTCGGACGTGTGCCCGGTTCACCTGAGGTAGGTGACGTACGTGTGACCTTCGAGAAGGTTATGCCTGCTAAGGTGACGGTGATGGCTGTGGTCGACGGTGATACCTTCAAGCCTTTCAAGGCTAAGAACGGCAAGCGTTTCCAGACTCTCGTGATGGGTCAGAAGAGCGGCGATGAGATTATCGATGCCGAGAAGGAGGCCAACAACATGATTCTCTGGTTCCTCCGTATTCTGGGTGTCGTCATGGTAATCGGTGGCCTGAAGGGTATCTTCGGCTTCATCGAGACCATACTTAAGGTGGTGCCTTTTATCGCAGGTATCTTCGGTTGGGGTGTCGGTCTTGTATGCACCGTGCTCGGCATCGTCTGGTCGCTCATCGTGATTGCCATCGCCTGGCTGTTCTACCGTCCGTTGCTGGGTATCTCACTCTTGGTTCTTGCAGGCTTCCTCATCTGGGTATTTGCCTTCAAGGGTAAGGACAAGTTGAAGGAACTGGCTGCCAAGGGTAAGGCAAAGAATGCCAATCCTCTTCCTGCAACGGAATAATGACCAGCAAGCCTATGAAGAAAATAGTATTGTCGATCATTGTGTGTCTGTGCGCTCTTGGTAGCGTACAGGCACAGAATGCCCAGGTGGCAAACATCCGTAAGATGTATGCTGAGGCCAAGGAGATTATTGCCAATAAGAAGAAGGCCGAGGTTCCCCCCGACGAAACAGTGGTGACGAGCAATTACATGGCTCCGGGTGCCGGTCCTATCAAGGACGTGACACATTATTTCTATAGCGGCGAGTATGATGAGAATCTCAGAAATGTGTACTATACACCTTATTTCATCACGCGTAGTTATAATGTAGGAGCCAGAGACTTCTACGAGGAATTCCTCTTCGACAAGGGGAGTCTGGTGTTCTATTTCAGTAAGAGCCAGAACGACGAGACCCGTTATTATTTTGGCGCCGGTGGTTTCTTCCATGAGGTAATCAAAGGTGAGAAACAGATGGACGAGGTCTTTGCCTCACGTCTGGCCAATGATCTGGTGGAAGCTTTCCACAGACTGATGAACAGGGAATATTGAGGAGAGAAGGAGTAAGTAGATATGAAAAGATTATTGTTGATACTGTTCACTATTCATTGTTCATTCTTCACTATCCTTGCACAGGAGAGTGTTTCGCTGCAGGATATTGAGAAAGGGTGGGGCACAAAGACTATTGACAACGTGATTAATGGTAGTCTTGGCATCATGCTGGAGCGTTTCGACCAGACGTGGCCTACGGGAATGGTGGGCGCAGTCAGGGAAACGATGGAAAAAGGACTCGCCAAGGAGGTGCTTGATGAAGAGACAGATCTAACCGTCACCATTGATACCAAGAATGGCTATGTGGAATACAGTGATGGTGGTACTGATGGCCCGTATATGTCGGCCTGCTATTGGAACCGCAGCAACGGCCACAAACTGTTCGCTGTCCTTTTGGGAAAACCTACTGATCCCTGTCTGGATTTCGTTTGTTTCTACGACTATGATGCTCAGAAGAAGACCCTCACGCCCGAGCCTGATATCCTAAAGGGTTACCGCTGGCGCGACAAGAAAGAGTTTACTCAGGTCTTCGCCAAGTTGCCAAAGGTGGGTAAGAACCTGCTTGTTGATGAGTGGGGTGGAGACGGTCCTGTGCAGCATACATTTACTTGGAATGGCATGAAGCCCGTATATGCTAAGACCGAACCCCTCAAATTCGACGATGGGTTGGGTGATATCATTGTCAACTACAAAGGAAATGGTCCTAATATCAAGGACTTTGTTACAGCTTTGCTCTCTCGCGAAGACATAGGCGAATCATTGAATGGGATGAAGTTGAGCTGGGATTTGTATCGCAATGGGATGAAACTGATGCCTGGCGACGAATTCATTGTCGACACCCAGAATGGTTATGTGGGTTTTGTGTCCGTAGGAGATGAGAAGGATCGGCTGGTCATCGAGTGCTGCTACTGGAACTATGCCGACAAGAAACATAAGTTGGTGGCCCTCACTAACGACTTGTATCTCGATGGTAAAGCCACAAACGGACAATACACCGGCATTGAGTTTTATATCTACGACAATGCCTCACGCACAATGAAGCATGTCTATGCCCAGGATATCGGTGCCGAGATTGATGTGCCTGATGGAGAGTCGGTCGTCTGTCACTCGCTGCCACGCCAGGGAAAGACGATGGCCTATATAATTCATACTCCTTCTGGAAAGTCAGAAAAGCGTCTGACTTGGAATGGTTCAAAATTTATTCAATAAGAAAAAGATTGAGATATGAAGAAATTGTTTATATTATTCACTATTTACTTATCACTATTCACTGCTACTGCACAGACGATTAAGGATGGTTCCCACTGGTGGGATGGCGAGCGCCTCTACACAGCGACTGTCGATGAGGCCGGCAATGTCAGGATGGATGGCGAGAGTGTGGACATGGGAGGCGACTCGTTCCTGCTGAATAAGGTCGATGGTGTGGAAGGCCGTTACACGCTTGCCTCTGCCAATTCTCATGGGTGGATTTCCATCCGTGGCGAGGTAGGATGGCGTGTGGATTATATCCGTCAGGAGGGCATGAACTTCTTGGCTGTGCGCAAGCCTAATGGCGACTGCTGCTATACACTCACCCTGACGCCCGACAATCTGAAGAACTGTGTGGCACAGGAGAAGATTGCTGATGAGCGCGACGTGAGTTGGATGTTGCAGAATTATCTGATGAACACCCACTATCTGGGTCGTTTCTCCAAGCCCCAGCTGCGCCTGATGCGCAATGAGATCCTGGCCCGTCATGGCTGGAAATTCCAATCAAAGGACCTGCAGGACCATTTCGGCAGTCAGTCGTGGTACAAACCCGTTGCCAGCAATAATAGCATCAAACTGAATATTATCGAAACGACCAATATCCAGCTGCTGAAGAGCGAGGAGGCTGAGGATGACGACAATCGTGTGCGCTATGAGAACAGCACGGCAGCCCCGAAGATGGCTCAGGCTGTCGATGGCATTATCACGGTGAATACCGAGGAACAGTTTATCAATGCCCTTGGCAATGACCGCACCATCGAACTGGGAGCCGACGTCCATCTGAACCTCTCACGAATCTTGGAGCGCGAGGATTGGTTCTCGGGCGTTCCGGGTCGTGCGTGGGTGACCATCGCCAAGAGCGATGGCGGAAGCCAGCCAACGGTCATCAGCGAATATTGCAACGATGGTCAGCAATTGGTGCTCAAGAATATGCGCAACCTTGTGATCCGCGGTAAGCATAATTCCAGTATCGAGGTCAATCCCCGCTATTCCTTCTGCCTGAGTCTCATGAACTGCAGCGGTTGTAAGGTGGAGAACCTGACCATCGGCCATACCGAAGGAGGCTACTGCGACGGTGGTGTCATCGGTGTGGAGGGTGGCAGCGACAATTCCATTGTTTCCTGCGATCTCTATGGCTGTGGCACCTATGGCATCGTCACGCGGGAGACCAGTGACTTGTTGGTTTCCAAGACCAATATCCACGACTGTACCTACGGTATCATGGAACTCTATAGCTCAGAGTCGGTGCGATTTGAAGACTGCGACTTCTTCAGTAATCGCGAATACGAGCTCATTACCAATCACGGTAGCGAAAATGTGGTCTTCCGTGGCTGTCGTTTCTTCGGCAACTGGGCCGATGCCCCATTGTTCCGGAGTAGTGAAGACATCATGCTCTACAAGTGTGAGGTCTATCATCCTGTTATTGGTGCGCGGGCAAGGCTGAAGACTCCCGACAACGACTGTAAGTTCGGTGAGAAGGCCAACTTCATCCCCGAACCCCGTAAGAAACCCATTGGACCGGACGTTAAGTAGTGAATAATAAATAGTGAAAAGTGAATAGTGATGAAGAAACTTATGCTTTTGGCCATCTGCGCGATGGCAGTGATGATCAGTTGTAAGCAGAAGGGCCAGACGGCTCCTGCTGACAGTCAGGACTCGGTGACCGCAGCAGTCATCGACAGTATCATCGAGGAAAACGATACCACGCCGTTGCCGATGTTCCTCGTCGGCTCCGACGGACAGTTTAAGCAAATGCTCTATTGGGCCGAGATCGAGGAACCCAAGCGGAGCGAAGGCGACGAAGACTACTTCGATGCCTGGCATAAGCGTTGGGAACTGCAGGAGATGTTCCGCCGTAACGCTGCACAGTACACCAATCTGCTGACTGAAAACGGCATCGCGAAGCTGAAGTTCATCGACGAGGTGCTGAAGGATCCTGACGGCAACACCCCGAGCATCGGCGAGATTCACGGTCGTGAAGAGATTCCCTCACTTTGCGCCCGTTTCGACTATGTCAATCCGAAGGACAAGCCTCGTGAGGAATACCGGAGCGACGGCTGGGGGCTGGTCATCGTTACCGATACCTATTTGAGCACCCGCAAACGTCTCGACGTGAAGAGTCTTCAGGACGAGGGCTATAAGTTCCCCGAACTCCCTGCCGACATTGTCAAACAACTCGAGACGAAGTATGGCATGAAAGCTGAAATATCCCGCAAGACCTACACCATCGGCGACCGCTACACGATGGGAGCCATTGAGTTCAAAGGCGAATACAAGAATGCCCCCAAGGACAAGTATGATGCCGATCGCAAGTCAGCCCTCGCCGTCGAGGTGCTCGTAAACGGTGGTAAGATTTACGTCCTTGAGCAGATTGGTTATTACGACCCCGAATACGGTGCTTCCTGGAATGCCGATGCCGACGGTTATATCCCCAACGACATCGAGGCTGCCTTCGAAGGGCCGAAGGGCTTGGAACTCTGTTATACCCACGGTGCGCCGGAGAGTTTCTGTGTCGGTATGCTTTTCCCAAGAGATAATAAACTCATAGAGTTGGAGTACGAGTGCTACCATTCGATGGTCGATGAGGATATTCCAGTCTGGAAGAAAGACTTTGCCGAGATGGACAAACTCTATCATGCCGATGAATATAGCGACAGCCACGTGAAATTCACCAAGTGGGCGCATTGCTATATCGATTATGAACACGAATGGATCTGGCTGCGCGACAATGATGATAAGAACGGTGCCTTCTTCATCCGTAAGGACGGCAAACTGCAGCTCATTGCCATCGAGAATCCCCGTCTGCGTCCTTCGAGGAGTGAGAAAGACGGCATCAGTTATCTGAAGTTCGCTGGTTCTGCAGGAGGTCCGTCATGGCAGCAGGAGATCCATGCTTTCAAGAATGGCAAACGCATTGAGAAATTCAATGTGCTCGAAGTCGAGGGCGAGATCGATGAGTGTTCACTCAATGGCAAGGATCTCTCAAAGGAGGAGGGTAGGGCCTATCTCGACAAGATCCCTCAAGGTGAGCAGATTACCGCCTACTTCAACGACATAGAATCCAAATAGCGGCGTCATCGATTCGTGCAACAAGACCATCGCTGCCCCAAGTCTCGTTTGAAAAATAAGTTTAAATAATTTTGTGTTTCGCTCGTTTTACACTATCTTTGCAAGCAAAATGAAACGGATGATAACGATACTGGGGCCGACGGCATCGGGGAAGACTCCCCTTGCAGCAGCGTTGGCGGTGGAGATCGGCGGAGAGATTATCTCGGCTGACTCGCGTCAGGTGTATCGTAGGATGGATATCGGAACGGGGAAAGACCTTTCTGACTATGGTGGTGTGGCCTATCACCTCATCGACATCCGCGAGCCGGGCACGAAGTATAATCTGTTTGAATATCAGCAGGATTTTTTTGATGCCTATGAGGCAATCCGGAGTAGGGGAGCAGTGCCCATCCTCTGCGGGGGAACGGGCCTCTATATCGAGGCGGTGCTGAAAGGCTATCATCTTTCGCCCGTACCCCAGAATCAGGCTTTGCGTGATAGCCTGGAGGGGAAATCGCTCGCAGAGCTGACGGAGATGCTGAAGGCACTGAAAGCCAAGACGGGTTCTAATATGCATAATACCACCGACGTGGACTCCTGTCAGCGGGCGATACGTGCGATAGAGATTGAGACCTATAATATAGAGCATCCGACACCGCGTCGTGAGTTGCCACCGGTGGACTCGCTGATTATCGGCGTGAATATCGACCGTGAACTGCGGCGCGAGAAAATCACCCGCCGGCTGAAAGCCCGACTGGACGAGGGTATGATAGACGAAGTGAAGGCCCTGCTCGATGAAGGCATCTCTGCAGAGGACTTGATCTATTATGGTCTTGAATATAAGTTTGTGACGGAATACCTCATCGGTCAGACCACGTACGACGAGATGTTCTCACGTCTTGAGATCGCCATCCATCAGTTTGCCAAGCGACAGATGACATGGTTCAGAGGCATGGAGCGCAGAGGCTTTAAGATCCATTGGATAGACGCCACCCTCCCGATGGAAGAGAAAGTTAAACTAATTATGAATTATGCATTATGAATTATGCATTAAATGAAAGGTGGGGCATCCTTTATTGTCCGAAGACCGGTTTTACCAGTCCCCGCAAGCGCTGGGATAAGATCAGTGCTGTGCTGGATGCACGGAAGGTGCAGTATGATATGGTGCAGAGCGAGAACGCTGAGAGTGTGGAGCGATTGGTGAAGATGCTGATCTCCAACGGTTACAAGACCATTATCGTGGTGGGTGGCGATTCTGCCCTGAACGATGCCGTCAACTGTCTGATGATGGAGGAAAAGAGCGTGCGTGACGAGATTGCCTTGGGAGTGATTCCCAATGGGGTGATGAACGACTTCGCGCGGTTCTGGGATTTCGGTGAGGATAAGGTTGAACAGACGATTGACTGGCTGTTGCAGCGTCGTCTGCGTAAAGTGGATCTGGGTTGTATCCGTTACACCAATGCCAAGAAAGAGAGATGTCATCGCTATTTCCTGAATTGTGTGAATATCGGTATGACAGCCGATATCATGAACCTGCGTCGTCAGACACGTCGTCTGTTCGGTTCGCGTACATTATCTTTTATATCGTCACTGTTCGTGATGCTGTTCCATCGTATGGAGTATAAGATGAAGCTTCGCATCAACAGCGATGTCATCGACCGTAAGGTGATGACTGTCTGCGTCGGTAGTGGTCCGGGCTATGGACAGACCCCCAATGCTGTGCCATACAATGGTATGCTCGATGTCAGTGTGGTCTATCATCCTGAAATGGTGCAGCTCATCGAGGGACTCTGGCTACTCATCACGGGGCGATTCCTCAATCATCGCAGCGTGCATCCCTATCGCACCTCTGAGGTGCAGGTAGACTATGCCAAGAAGGCGATGGTGGGTATCGACGGGCGTTTGATGAAAACACCGGTGGGTGACTTCCGGATCGATGTCGAGCAGGAAGTGATTAATTTTTTGATTCCAGCGTGATTTTTTAGTTTAGAGTTAAACAAAAAATTATGTTAAAAAACTCATTTTCTTTTGCGGTTTGTAGGAAAATGTGTACTTTTGGAAATTCAAACTACAAATAAGTACAAACATTATAAAAACCTAACAAGGAACTATGAGTTATTTACGATTAGAAAAAGCCGTGATGACTAACTTGCAAGAGAGTCTCCGACGTGAATTACTCCGTACCAACCGTTCGGGTGCTTATAGCTCATCTACACTCGTAGATTGCAATACGCGCAAATACCACGGTCTACTGGTTGTTCCTGTACCTGAGCTCGATGATGAGAACCATGTGCTCCTCTCATCGCTCGACTGTACGGTCATCCAGCATGGTGCTGAGTTCAACCTTGGACTCCACAAGTATCAGGGCAATATTTTCAGTCCTAACGGACACAAGTACATCCGTGAGTTTGATGCCACCAGTGTACCTACGACGACCTATCGCGTGGGTGGAGTCATCCTG
>Ga0247610_10007096_pt1 | contig 11535 bp, 10 predicted proteins | sample 174DNAGHGhighgp2_FD_193483 | JGI IMG/M metagenome (GOLD analysis project Ga0247610, IMG submission 193483) | Sheep rumen microbial communities from Palmerston North, Manawatu-Wanganui, New Zealand - 1742 DNA GHGhigh gp2 | ecosystem: Host-associated > Mammals > Digestive system > Stomach > Rumen...
CTGTCGTTTAGCACAAAATCCGTCTGGTGGACCGAGGACGAAAGATATACGTCGTTATTTAAAGACCAGAAGAACTGGAACGTAAAGTTTTCGATTATAACGTTAGACGAAGAAAAAGCGCGTCAAATAGAACGCAACGTTCCTACGCCGGAATCACGACTTGCGGCGATCGGTCGCATAGCAAATTTGAATTGCGGCGGCGCAACCTTGCGGCTTCGCCCTTTTATTATTGGTATAAGCGATCCGTCATATAAGGAACTTATAAAACGCGCCTATTCGGTGGGCGCGTCAGCTCTTTCGACGGAATTCTTTTGCGTTGATAGACGTTCGCCAACGCTAAAACAATATTTTCCGACGATCAATAAATTGTGCGGTTTCGATCTTTCGCGCTTTTACATTAAATATTCCGTTGGGTCGGGTTATCTTCGACTAAACCGCAACGTGAAACGCCCGTATATTACAGCGATGAAACAAATTTGCGACGAACTCGGAATGCGTTTCTATGTTTCCGACGTTCATTTCAAAGAGCTTTGCCCAAATAGTTGTTGTTGTGGACTATCCGAAGATTGGAATTATTCGCGTGGACAATGGACCGAAGCGTTGATGATCGCCAAAAAGAACGGAAAGGTTTATTTTAAAGATATTTCCAACGATATTTTAACTTTGCACACCTACGAATGGCGACGAACCGAAGGTTATAATACAAACACTTCGGAAAGAGCGGCGAAATTCTACGGAATGTCAATGGCGGATTTTTTGCGTTATGTGTGGAACAATCCACAAAACGGACAGTCGCCTTATACAATGTATGAAGGAATTTTGGTTCCGGACGGCAAAGACGACGACGGGAATATTATATATCGTTACAACGCTGAGGTTAGCCTCTAAAAATCTAATCTTCTTTCAAAAGACCGACGCGGAAGTCCTTACTTTCGTGTCGGTTCCCAATAAGGCGATAAAAGCAAAGAAGGATTCGCGAGATAATTTTCTTCTTTCGGGTTTACCGGTTCCTGATAAAAGTTTCCGATTGTGCTAAATCCGTTCCGTTCCAGCCATTCGCGTGCTTGTTTTTTACTCCAAGAACTTGCGTTTTCTATCGTTTTGGCGATTTGTTTTTCCTTCAACCCTTTGAGTTTTTCATAGTAAAAAAGAATAAACGCTCGCAAGATTCTTTCGTCGGTAAGTATCGTTTCAATAGACACTTCGCCTTTTTTCCCGGCGTTTTCTTTTTCTAGTTCTTTTACTTTTTCGGCGTGTTCTTTTTTAATTCGCAAGCCGTTTTCCCTAAACTCTGCATTGGCTTCGTCTTGTTCCGAAATTCGCGTGAAAATCGCGCTAACGTATTGATACAAGCGCACCGCCGGAATTCTTCCGGTTATCAGAGTAACGTAACCTTTGCCTTCAACACGGATAGAATCGCCGTAGATTGGAGTCATAGACAAAATCTCTCCAAAGTCGTCGCAATACACATAAGCGTCGAAACCGCTGTCTTTCCCGTCGAAAAGGTCTAATTTCGAAACTTTCCAATCGATCAAAGTTTTTGTCATTTTACGGATTAGCTTTTCTTGCTTTGTTAAATTCAGGGATAAATGATTTTATAGGCGTTCCTGCGCTGATATTGCCTTGGATATAATAGATCGGAAGTCCGTGCGTATCTGCGCTTACTTCGTTCTCGGTGTCAGTTAGGTACATTGTTTCATCGTAATTTCTGCCTGCTCTCATCATAAAGTAGCCGTTAATTCGCGGCCACGGGACTTCAACCATTGTAAGTTCATAATTGCCGACAGTTACCGTTTTATATACGAAATGCGATTCATTCACGCCCGTTGAATGTTTGCATTTGTCGCCCGGCGAAATTCTTCCGTTCGAAAACACTACTTTGTCCTCTTCGGTTCTTCCCAAAAGTACGGTGCGATTTTTTTTGTCGTTTCCGGGGAAGTCGCAGTTTTCCAAACCGATTTGCAACGCCGCATTATACCGAACCATTTCGTCATATCGTTTATTATACAGCGCTATATCTTTTTTCAATTTGTCAAACGCGGATTCTATGTAAGAATATTGGTCGGCAGTCGGTCCGTATCCATTCGGGTCGCCTAAATAATACCCCGTTTTTTTATTTTTAACTATATCGTTATAAAACTCTAAGCAGTCGTTATAATTACGAATATCAAACCCCTGCATTCTTAGCCGCAAGATTTTTGTCACGCACGTCGGCACGTTTAAGTACGAATTGTTGCCTTGTTTAGCGCATCGGTATTCGATTTCGTCAACCGCTTCGTCTCCTAATTTGTCGCGCAAATACGCGGAAAAACAAGAGAATCGTTTGTCTAACCCTTGCGCCGCTGTGTTTTGTGGTTGCTTTTGCGTAGCATACATTGGAAGAGTCGTATCGTAAAACTGCGTTCCCGTGTTATTTGCGGTGGCTTGTTCAATCGCGTTTATAATATCAAGATAATGTTGCGCGTTTTGAATATTATTCGCAACCGCCTGTTCCAATTCAGGTTTTAATGCTAACGCCGCGTCCACTTTTGCCTTGTTCGGCGCGGTTCCGTCTTTTGCGTGGTGATTGATCGAAATAAGTGCGTCTTTGAGTTTGTCTTGAAGCGCGGAATCTTTATCTTTATTAGATACTGGGTTTTTCGAAGATGAAAGTCGAAACCAGCCGTAGTTCTTATTTTCAAAATCGACGGTAAACGAAAGAGCTTCGCGCAAACCTTCTTTGCAGTACAAATACGAATAATCCAGAACTTCCAGTGTGCTTTCGCGTGTATATCCAGATTTTATAAAACCTTCGGCGCGTTCGGCTAATTGCCGCACTTCTTCAAGTCGTTTTTTGACAATCTCTTTTTGATCGTCGGGAAGTCGTTCAAGCGCGTTTGTCCAATCGCGGTCGTTTATCGCTTTTGCAATCTCGCCTACGTCCATATCCCCGAAGTATTTAGGAAGATTTCCGCTACTACTATTTCCGATTCTTTGCCCGTTTCCGGTCATTGTCCAAAGATCGTCAACGAAGCCGTTCTCCCACTCTTCGTGTTTCTTCTTTGCGCCCTGCGCTCTATAAGCCAAAGCGCCGCCGTTATCAATTCGCCACGGCTTGCCGTCTTTATCGATCAAAATATTGTCCGCGCCAGCGCCTACAACGTCCCAATTCCCGAGAAGAACGTCGGTGGCATATTGCTCGCGCAATTTAACCTTCATATCTTCACGCTCTTGCGAACTTGCCGAACTCCACCATTCGCTCAAACTCTTTGTCCCTTCGAAATATCGAGAAAGTTTGACCGGGCCGTCTTTTGTTTCGTAGAGTTTGAATTCCGGAACGTCTGCTCCCGCCGCACGATAAAAAGCGTCGGCGTAACATTCACTTCGGATATGACCTTCATTGTTGCCGCTTTTTCGAACGTATCGCGTCCCGTCAGCCGCTTCGACCAATTCGGCGCCGGTACTTCCGCCAAGTCGCGAAATAACTTTGAGTTCGTCGAGCGACTGAGGAAAGTTCTTTAAATAATCTTCTTGATCTTGTTTATTATCTTCTGCTTTCGCACGAGTTTTTCGCGGTTTTCGTTGTTTCTTCGCTTTTGTAGCTTGCGCGTTCGGGATCGCTTGCGTTATTGCGTTTTTAATTTCGTCGAAAAATGCGCGTGCATTATCTAAATTTTCTTTCCATTCGAGTTGCGCCGCGATAAGTTTATAAGGCGAAAAGAAGTCGGTTTTTTTAGGTTCGTTGTTTTCAATCTTTTGTATATCGGGAATTTGTTGTAACTCGTTCAGCAACACGTTTTCCAAGTCTTTTTTATCATATTGCGAAAACAGACTTTCGGAAATAGCGGCGTTTTTGTCTAACGTTATGCCGAGAATACTAGATTGAAAACTATAATCTACTGGAACATAGACGGGATCGGCGGCGGCTCTTTGTTTTCTACTATTCTCAACGAATGTTTCAAAATTTTGTTTGTAATCTTCTATAAGAATGTGGTCGGAATTCCACAGTTTATAAGAGTTTAGATAATTGGATTCGGAAAAGAAATCTTCTTTTTTGGGTTCCTTTGCGTTATGATCTTGAACCGCTGTCGTTTCCCACTTCCAAAATTCTTCTAGCGTTTTATTATAGTCGTCGTAAGTCGCACTACTCATCACGCTTTTTATCGAATATACTTCCAACGGCTTAAAATCGTGATGAAACGTCGGCGTGGTAACGGAGAAGAAAAAGTCTTGTTTAGTATAAACGGGGTCAGCGGCTTCTCGTTCTTTTTTGCTTTGTTCTAACTTTGACTCAAAATTCTTTTGATAATCTTCTATATATCCATTTTCTAATTCCCACAATAAGTGCGCGTTTGAAAAGTTAGACGACGAAAAAAAATCTTCCTTTTTCGGTTCTTTTGCGCTTATTGCGCTAAGCGCTCCCGAAATCCATTGTTGGAAAACATTTAATGTTTCCGCATAATCGTTATAAGCGGCGTTTTTCATAACCTGTTTAATCGCCACTATATCGAACGGAGAAAAATCGTGATTGAAAGTCGCAGTCGAAACGCTAAAAAATATTTTTTCTCTGGTATATACGGGATCGTTCTTTTCGAGTTCTTTCCGTGCTTCTTCCGCTACTTTTCGGAGAGCGAAATAATAGTCAACGATCTCTTTTTTGTTCGCTTCCCATTCGGCGACCGCTTCTTCGAAAGAATTATAATTTTTCATTTTTCGGTTCCGCCTCGTTAACTCGTTTCAAATCTTCTTTTTCCGCCGCTTCAAGTTCCGCCATTAGTTCATTAAATTGTGTCGGGTTTAACTTTAACAAATTGTTTTTCCACGCGTCGAGATCGTCGAGACTAAAACCTTTGAAATTCGGTTCTATCTTTTCGTAAGTTATGACCGGCGTGTTTTTAGGCAATTCTCCAATCGTTTCTTGCGTTATACTTCGGAAGCCGTCCCGAACGAGCGATTCAACGCTAACCTGATACGTCAAATCAGGTTTGAAAATGTTTTCTTCTTTAAGGATTCCGGATTGATAGAGTTCGTACCGTTTCGCGCCGAGCCAAGCGCGTTTAAAAGAATTCGGTTGCCGATTAAAATACTCTTGAAACGTCAAATTCCCTGACACTTGTCGATAAGCGGGTTTTCCGGTCTCCGCTTCGAAATCCTTTTGCGCCTGATAGTAATACTTCAATCGAGTTGACGGCGAAAGATCGTTCCAACGTCGTTTCCAGCCTTTTTCCCGAGCGCGTTCGTTGTATGCGTCTTGCGCAAGTTTATCGAAATCAGCGTTTGCGGCGGGTCGTTCTCCGTCAATATCGACGACGTTTCCTTCGTCGTCTTTAAGTTCGATATACGGAATAAGACAACACCGGCAATTCGGGTGAATCGGCGGTCGCCGCGCTTCGGCTATTGCGTCGCCGCGCCATATATAGCCGTCGTAGGAAGCGCAATAAGGACACGTTTTTCCGTCGAGCGTTCCGACGAATTTCACGCCGTCGATCGCGTCGGAATTTTGCACAATCGTTTCGACTCTTGCGTTATTTGAAACGCCGTTGACAATCGTTCTCGCCATTCGGGCGGCGCTTATTTTAGATTCCGTGAAAACGCCGTCGGCATAATTGTTTTCGATCGAACCTTTTGCCGCTCGTGTAATTTCGGCAAGCGACATTTGCTCGACGCTTGCCTTTTTCGTTAAAGCGGATAGACGTTCGAGATCATCGCGTTTCCATCGCCAAAACCAGTCGGAAATTGTGGCTCCGTCGATTCCTTGCCCTTCAATAATAGAATCTTGTTGTGCCTTTGTTAGTTCTTTGCAAAATAGTTTTTCGCGTATTTGTCGGCGTTGCTCGGCAATAGAGCGATTAAATTCCTTTGCCGTTTCAGAGGTTGCGGCTTGCACGACGCTCGCGCTTGTTTCAAAAATCAAATCTTTTGCCGCTGAATAAGACGGTTTCCGAACCGCTTCGATTTTTCTAACTATCTTTTCTAAACGTTTTAGTTCCGCGAGCGCACCACGTTTATATTTCGGCAATTCTTTTCGTAAAAGAGACAAGACTTTCGCGTCGGTCGTAAATAACAGAGCGGAAAGACGAAAGCCGAGGTCGTTCGCTACTCCTTGCAAACGAGTTTGATAATCATAAAGATCATCGAATACAGTCTTTTCGGCTTTTTTCTTTGCCATTTTAACGTGCTTTTAATTTCAAAAGTTCGATTTTAAGTTGCGCCATTCCGCGTTTATATAAACGGCTACACCAGCTTTGCGAAATACCAATCGCCGCTGCGATTTGCGCTTGCGTTTGCCCCTCGTAAAAATGCCGCGTGATAATATCTCGCGTGCGTTCGTCAATCGTTGCAAGAGCTTCGGTTACAAAGTCTTTTCTTTGTTCATCGGCTTCGACGTCGCTTGATTCGTCTTTTGTTCGGTACGTTTCAAAGATCGTCAAAGAGCCTTGCGTTTCTCGCTCGCGGCGTATTTGTTCTTTTTGCAAAGCGTCTTTAATCGCGCCGTTTGCTTTTGTAAAAATCCACGTTCGTAACGTCGCGCCTTTTCTTCGGTTATAGGAACCGACGGCGCGTAATGCGCCTTCCCACGCAAGCGATTCTAGTTCTTCTTCCGTGAAGAAATAAGGCGCATATCGACTCGCGATCCTTTTAATGAACGGAGCGTATTTTTGAACGTCGATTTGTGAATCTTTTCGCGCTTTATTGCGCTTCGGATTCTTCGTTGCTCTTTTCTTCGTTGCCATTAGAGCCGTTCCCAACGCCCGCTAAGGCGTTTAGAATTGCATTGGTAGAAGGAGTTGCGAATTGCCCGTCCTCGTCCGAAATAAGTTGCTCTTCGTTGTCCTCAAAGTTTGTAATGACACCGGGGAACGTCTTTTCGAGAATTGCGTAGGCGTTTTGCTTCGAAAGAAGTTTTGTGTCTTTGTTCGCATTGATAAACGCCACAACCGATTGAATTTGAAACTCTTGCCCGAGATAGGTTGTATCCGATTCAAAAGTAATTCGTTTATAGGCTTCGTCATAAGTCGCACCCGCCCATATCGCCGCATAAATTATTTGTTCTTCAATAGCGCGTGCGCCGGTTTTATCCATTGTCGCAATAGCGGCGGTTCCCGAAGCGGTTCTGAGTTTTAGCGCGTCTCCGGAACTATTCGCGCCCGCGCCGTCGAGAAGATCGCGGATCGACGAATATTTCAAGCTCGCCTTTAATTCTTCTTTTGCATTCCGAAGTTCGCTCAATCCGCTTCCGGACGTTTCAAGTATTTGCGCCGAAGCAGGTAAACCGCCCGCCGATTTTAGCCAAAGAACGCCGCCAAGCCGAATATCGTCTTTGTCTTTAATCGCGTTTGTTATTGACAAAGTGGGAGTTGCGAATTGATAGAGCGCCATTTTATACCACGAATCGACGATATAATTCCCGATCGTAACTTGTGCAACGTCCAGATACGGCGGCGCTTGCCAATATTCAAGCCCGAGTCGATCTACGTTGCAAATCGTCAACGGCACGAAATCTAGTTCCGTGTCCCTGAATTTAGGATAAACTAAACTAGCGCACAGAGCTTCGTTCGGTTCGTCAATCTTGAATTCCGCCCATTGACCGGCGATTCCGTCTCCGGCGAAAGTCGCAGTATAATATCGTTTATCCGCGTCGAGCGCGACGAGCCGCCACTTCGGCAACGCTTGCCAAGTTTTAGTTGCTTCGTCGAATCTCTTTGTCGTTTCATCGAGTAACGCCCACCGGATGCGCTTCCGAGAATCGTTTTGATTTTCGCAATAATCGCCGTCAAGTATTGTTGGCGCTGTATATTCCGTTATACAAAACTGAGGTTGCAAACCGTCCTCGTCGGTTACAACGTCGAGCAAAAGACCATATCTTCCATATAACGCTTGTGCCGCGTTAACTCGTGTCTTTAAACCATATACGCCGTCGTTATAGCGGTTTCCGCGCCATTCCATATCACGAACTTCTTGCGGCGATTCTTCGTCGTCAGCCGCGCCGAAGTGAATACGCGGCTTGTTCTTTTGCATTAAACCGCAAATATCGTCGATCGTGGGTTTAAAGAGATTCTCGTAGGTTGCAATTCGTTTTCGGAACGCATAACGAGTCGTTTCGAATTCGCCGGCGTGACGATTGATCTCGATTCGTTCCGCTGGTTGCGGTGGAAGATAAACGTAGGCGCGTTTCATATCTTTGATCGCTTCCACGCCGAGGTAACAATCGCCGACAATTTGCCAAAGCGGTAAAAGATTCAAATATTGCTCGTTTGCCATATCGAAGTCTCCGAAGGACGAAAGAAAAATTTTATTATTTTTCGACAAAAAATCGAAAAATACTTTTTGGAAATTAAAACATTTTTTTCATTTCTTGGAAGCGTTTAACACTGGTTTTTACAGAGTCAAAAAATAAGTCGATTATTAAAAAAATAATTCCCTTTTATTTCCTTTTATTTTATTTTCTATTTTTGATTTTATTTAATCCTACTATTTTACAAATTTATATTTTTTGACTTGAAAATATACTATTTGACGCTATACTATATCTCACAGGAGGACATAGTTATGCAGTTCACTAGAACACACGAAGAATTTGCGCGACGGCTCGCAAATCTCAACGGAAATCCTTATGCGCTCTACCTTCTTGGAACGTTGGACGGAGCGCGAAGCCGTGCCGCGTGGCAAGCGGCTAATCGTCGCCAAAAGCAAGAACGATCTTCCGCTGAAAAACAAGTCGAACAAGCGATTCTTCAATCGCTCGTCGGTTCGATTTCGGAAACGCAAGGAAGCGTTTAACATTCAGAAAGATCGGAGGTTGCTTTGGTTGATATAGAATACGAATTTTATGATTCGTATTATGACCTTTGGCAGGAAGCGTTTGGCAATTCGTACTTTACAACGCGACAAGCGGTTCTAATTTCTCACCTCGATGAGAAAACGGTTCGACGTAAACTCGTGAAAGCGAAAGAAGCCGGAATCGTTCGAGGTGAAAGAGCCTACACGGGTTACGGCGCATATATGTTTTGGTCTTTCGGCAACAAACCGCTTGAAAGACCGGGCGAATATGAACCAATCGCACCCGAGGACATCTCGTTGGGACCGCAGCTCTTCGGCGATGAACGTGCGCGCTACGAAGAGATCAAAACCTATCACGAAAAGTTCGGGCGAAGTTACCCGACGGAAAGGACCTATTATGGACAAAAAATCAATCGTTAAATACAGCCTTTTAACGGCTTTGCTCTTCGTTTTCGCGGTTGGCGTTCAAGACGCGAACGCGTGGGGCGGTCGATTTTTAGGCGGTTGCCGTTCGTGCTCGACTTGCTACGGAACCTCTTGTCAGACCAGAAGTTCGTATTCGTATTCGGATTATTTCCAATCGTATACGGGATCTCGCGTTTGCAACGGAAATTGTGCGCTTCGTGAAGATTACGCCGTCGCGCCGGTTTCCAATCCGGAGCCGTGCGAAGCCGTGCATCCGATTGAAGTTCCGCGCCCTTGCGAATCGGTTTCCGAAGTTCCTTCGGCTGAGTACGAAGAAGAAAAACAAGAGGTTAAAGAAGTTCCGGAACCGGCTTGCGAACCTTGCGGCGCGGTTAAAGCAGTCGAAACTATCTCGTGCGATACGTGCGAGAAGAATTGCGCTACTTGTCCGATTAAAACCGCCGCGAAAACCGCGTTGAAAGTTGCGTCCTCGCCGCTCCGCGTGGCCGTGAGCGAATTGTCGAAAGTCAACGAACTGCGTGCTAAATATGGGCTTCCGGCGTTGAAATTCGACGCGGCTCTCGACGCTGGTTGTTTATCTCATTCGCGAGCGATGAGTTCCGCGTGGTGCGGTTGGCGCGGCGGTCGGGGCGCTCTTTATCACGCCGCCGGTTATAACGAAATCGTCGCACAAAATTGGGGCTTCGGCGTTGACGACGCGCTCTTCCAATGGGAACATAGCGACAAAGGACACCGCGAAATCCTTTTGAATCCTTACTTTACCCGCGTTGGAATCGGTTGTTTTCGCGACGCTTCGGGACGTAACTGGTGCACGATGAGATTCCGGTAATCCGTGAATTCCATTGATTTTACATAAACGTGACGCGCCGATTCCGAAAGATTCGGCGCGTTTTTTTTAAAAAAAGGAGCAACGGATGGACGATCTAACGCCGGAAGTCAAAGAAGCGTGCAGGTTAGCCGTACATTCGGTTTTAAAAACTAGACGAAACGCTCGGCAAGTCTATTACGATACACTGCAAGACGCATATATAATCGCACTAAGCAAGCGCGGCAAAAAAGAAGCAAAAACGCCGCAAGAATACTATTGGAAAGTACGTTACGGACTAATCGATCTATTCCGAGAACAAACGCACATTCGTTGTTATCAACGGCAAGGAATTGAAATGCCGGTTATTCTAAGCCTCGACGACGATTCGGTTACGGCGGATTTTAAAGATTCCGCGCCGTCGTATCGACGTTGGCTAAGTGAAAGGAAAGGAAAGGTTTTTACTTATATCGACAAAGAAAATAGACTCGTAAGAGTAACGGAAGAACAGGTTAGAGACGCAATAGAAACTATTTTAAAATTATTTCCGCGACGAGAGCAAGCGTGGATTTTAGAATGGATTAACGGAAAGACACTTTTGGCAATAGGTAAGGAAAACGGATTGAGTGAACCGAGAATTTCGATCGCCATTAGTCGTTTTAAAAAAGAAATTCGGAAGTTGTTATCCGAAAGAAGATAGAAAAAAAAGAAGCCGAACAAATCGGCTTCTTTCGTCTATTCGTTATAGTTGTTTTGATTAAACGTCGTATTGCTAATTGTGTAAACGTCACGATATATGTTTTGCGATTCGCTTTGTTCCGACGCGTTTTTCTTGTCGGCGGCTTCCCTAACTCGTTGCGAAAGCAGTTTTGAAAGAAACGTCTCGAACGCTTTTTTGTCGGCTTCCGACAATTCCATAAAGCGTTCGAAAAGCAAGGAAGTTATTTCGTCGCAACCATTTCGCACCGCGAATTGTCGTGCGTTTTCGAATTCGTTTGCCGGTTCGGAACCCGATAAAAATATTTCGCCTGAGCCGTTTTCGAGCCAGTCGGGATTGACGTTAAACGACGCAAGAAGCAATTCTTTTTTTTGGTCGTTTATAATTCCGTCTTTTTCCCAATTCACGACGGTTTGCATTGATACTTTTAAACGCGCCGCAAATTCCGTTTGCGTCATTCCGAGCTTTTTTCGCAACGATCGCAACCGCGAATTCATTTTTTCTTGGAAAAGTTCTTTGTCGTTTGGCGCAGTCGGATTTCCCTGCCCCGTGAGCAACCAATCTTTATTAACGTTAAACGCCCGACAAATATCGTTTATTTTCGCGTCGGGGACTCTTCCGTCGCGTTCCCAGACGCTGATAGTTGAAGGGTTTACGTCGATTTTTCTAGCGAATTCCGCTTGTGATAATTCAAGCAGTTTCCGAAGTTTTTTGATTCTATCTTTCACAATACCTCCTTTATCGGTCAGCGGTTAACACGTTGATCGTTTTTAATTTTATCGACACAAAAACGTTCGGCAATAGCGTTGAAAATATTTTTTTAAAA
>Ga0247610_10007097_pt1 | contig 11534 bp, 10 predicted proteins | sample 174DNAGHGhighgp2_FD_193483 | JGI IMG/M metagenome (GOLD analysis project Ga0247610, IMG submission 193483) | Sheep rumen microbial communities from Palmerston North, Manawatu-Wanganui, New Zealand - 1742 DNA GHGhigh gp2 | ecosystem: Host-associated > Mammals > Digestive system > Stomach > Rumen...
GTGGTAGTTTTATTGATATGACAGCGATAAGGAGTTCTGATGTAATGGAACCAATTCAAAGTGATAAGTATAGTTTATCATTTGTTGGTGAATATGTCTCATATGAAATACCTTATGATGGAACATTTTCATTTATAGCTGATACAGCTTTAAGTTTACAAGTTGATTCAGAAGAAGAGGTTCATTTTGCTGCCTCAAGTGAAAGACAAACATTTGAAATACAAAACAGTGGAGTTCTTTTTATTCGTTCATATGGAAGTGATACAGTAACTATTAAAAGTGTATTGCTACAGAACCAAGATGATTGTTTAGATGAAAATATTGAATTTATAAGTGAGAATTTTAATGATTTTGATTTCTATTTTGGATATAGTAGTAATTTAATTGATTGTAGGAATTATAATCCGTTTTTACTAGATTCAATGTATATAGCAAATATTAATAGGTATATTGGTTTTTATTCATCTAATGATTATTCTTATAATGTAGATTTTGATACTTATGATGTAGATTTTGTATTTGATCCTGATTTTGAAAGTGAAACAGTATATTTTTATGTAGGAATAGTTGCATCATGTCAGCTTGTAGGTCGAGATAAGGATGCAGATATGTATTCATTAAATAATGTAGTATTTACATATTCTGAAGGGGTGTATTAGAATGAGAAGAGTTATTAAAACTTCAATATTGTCTATAGGAATATTATCTTCTTTAGTTTTAATAAACTCTAGTGTAAATGCAGAAGAAGACTATATTGGAATAAATAAGAATAGTGAGATATCAGCTGATATAGCATCCTTAGGATTAAATATGAATACATATTTTCAAACAGATGATACTGATCAAAATGCATGGCATTTAGTAGCTATGGCTGAAGATTATAATTCATACGAAGATGGTAGTGGAGTATGGTTATATTTCTATAATCCATATTCAAATGCTACATATGAAGCAGTTGGGTATGATTCACCAAGTGATTATATGTTTGAAGCATCATTTGATTTGTATTTGGATGATGATACTGTAGTTGATGAGAAAATAGAATTAGAAGGAAATCCATTAGCTTCTACAACTAAAACCCTAAATAATAATTGGTATAAGGTTTTTTGTGAATGCGAGGATTATTATTCTAAATCTGTATATAGAAAATATGTATGTACATCATCATACATAGATTTTATCTATGGTAATTATGATGAAATAGGAGATGCAATGCATGATTCTAAATCAATATATTCATATGATGTAGATTTTACATTTAAGACATCGTATGAAACAATAGAAGGAACGGAATTAAAGACAACAACTACAACAATTGATACTACATTTGATACAGTAGCAGTAATGCAATCAAAGCTAGTACAGCCTGTAGTTTATATGGCGAATTATTCTAATTTGTTTAGTAATATTTGGAATGGGTTTTATGCTGATTTAATTAAAGGTGATGATAAGTTCTGTGTATTATGGTTCATAAACTTTACATTAGATAAAGAATATCCAGATTTAAATTATGCTCGTATTTCTTATAAAAAGAATACATATGGATATAAGTATTATGTGACTGCTTCGTACGGTGGATATGAAGGAAACATGGGATATTATAATAATATAGATACTATTACTGAAAAAGTAAATACAATATCTTCATGGGCTGATTATGGAATTACATCGTCATCATCTGAGATACGAGAAATTACTCCAGGTGAGTATAAATATAGTTGGGGAAGTTTGAAGTATTCATTTAATTATTTCGCAACTTCAGAACAAAGAGTTGATGAGTTTGAAGATGCTGATTTTGATAAAACTGTATTTACAGATTATGATTATTCAATTTGTTTTGCAAAAAGTACAGAATATCAGACAAAAAAGTCAGGTGGTTTTTGGAAAAGACTATTAACCGGAGGAATAATGTGGAATTTTGATACATATGATGATGTTCAACTATTAAGAATAGGTTATATGGAGAATGGTGAACAAAAATATGTAAAGGTAATAGATAATAAAGAAACACCATCAGATGCAATAGCAGTAGTGGCAAAAGTAGAATCAGTATTAAGAAGTATATGGTCATTACTTGGTTCAGCAGTGCTAGCATGTGCAGCTGCATTACTATTATTTATATTTATTACAAAGTTTGTACTAGCGTATGTACGTAGGAGGTAGTCTATGACAGCTAAGACACAAAGAATGATAAGAACAATAGTATTAATTATAATATTTGTAGTAGTAGCTGCAATAACAGTCTGGTTATTAAATAAGGTAATAATACCAGGCTTTGGTGATGGTAAAGAGCTAGTACAAAGAATAAAGAAAATATTCTAGTTGTTCCGACGTCGGAACAAATAAAAAATCCATTCCGACGTCGGAATAGAAAGAAAGTGATCATATGAAATATAAAGGAAGAGTCTTTTATTGTTCAGATAAAGAGTTAAAGATAAAGAATAGTTCTGATAAAAAAGGTCATTATGTTATTGTACGTAAAGAACAAGGAGATAAGGCAGTAGTAAGAACTATAACATCTTTAGAAAATAAATTTGGATATAAAACTGATAAGATTCATAAAATAAAATATGGTATGTTGGCTCCAATATCTATGAATAATACTAATTTTAATAAATGGAGTGCAATTAATAATCAAGATATTGTAGTTAAAAAAACTGTTTTAGAGAAGACTAACAAATATGTTAGTAAAAAAGAATTGTTTGCTTTTAAAAAATAAAAAAGTGGCATTTCAGCCACCAATAGCTCTCGAAGAGCATCCAAGAACGAAGCTTGGTTCGATAGTATTGTATCAAAAAGAATAAAAAATGTCAAATAAAATCTATTCCGACGTCGGAATAGATTAAAAAATATAAAAATTGTTTAGTTCCGACGTCGGAACTGGAAAAAAGGAGGATAATAGTTCATTCTGACGTCTGGAAGGAAAGAGAGGACAGAGAGTGAGATTAACAAAGAGAGTAAAGATTGTAATTATTATAATTACATGTGTTTTAGGCTTTTATTTTGGTCTAGATATATGGATGAAGCTTATTAATAAACTGTTTTGTATTAATAAGGTATCACATGCATCAACATTTGATCTTAGTGATGTAGAGTTAGATAAGTATGATTTTATATGGTCATTTATAAAGAAGAAGGTAATAGGATTTATAGGACATTTTAAGTCTAAGAAAGCCTTCTTAAGTTGGTTGATATCAATACCTATATGGGTATTTGATTTCATATATAATTCACATATATTTCTTTATATATTGACTAATATAGTAGTTATAATTGTATTTATAATGCTATGGATTTCGATATCTGAAGATGAAAGATATAAAACATCATATTTAGCTAGTAAGCTAATAGGTTTTAATCAGTATATTTATAAACAAATTGTTAAATTAAAGTCTTTTTTATTAAAGACTTATAAGCTTAATAATGGATATTGTAAGCTTGTGTTGTTCCTATTTTTATGCTGTATAGGTGTAGTACCAACATTCTTAGTTGAATTAGGATTAACGCTAATATCATATATTACATATACAATTCATTTAGAAAGCTATAAGCTAATATTTAATATATTTAAATGGATTATATTGTTTATTGCAAAGTCATTTGAGAATCATCCGTTTATATCTTGGTGTGTATTCTTATATTTAATATTTTTATTTATAAAGGCTACAGCCTTATCTAAATTATTGAAGATGCATGAGAGATTCAAGATGTTTATTAAATGTGAGACAGCAACAGTGAATATATGGAATGGAGCACCAGGATCACATAAATCTAATTCGATTGTTCAAGCTATGCTAGCTAATACAGAAAATTTTATTGATGAGTTAGAGGAAGAAGTATTTAATTTTGAGTTATCATATCCTAATTTTAATATGTCAGTAATAAAAATGATGGCTGATATTAGGTATGATGATTATATGACGAAAGATAAGGTTAAGGAATTAATTAAGGAATGTTCAGATGATTTCTTAGTTAATATGTATTATATGTATCGATATATACCAGTAGATACAATCTACGATTATTTCTTTAAACTGTATTATAGAGGTTCATTTAATGCTTCTTCTATAGGAGTTATTGATCCATATAATATTACTAAGTATTTAGATCCTGATACAGGAGAAATAAAGGAATATGGAATGACACATCACCTAGATTTTGATTCTATTAGATTTTATAAGAAGCAGCATACAATGTTTCATGAGGAATATGAGAACTTGTGTATTACTGAGTTTGATAAGGAATATTCATCAAATGATACTGATATAAAGAAGAGAACAACTGAAGATGGATCTCCTGCATTCTTTGCTATATTTTCACATTTGGTAAGAAGACATGGTAAATGCTTTTTGGATTGGCAAGATAAGACGCAAGGGGTTAGAAGAATAAGAGCAGTTGCAGGATTTTTTGCGAAGAACAAAAGAGCTAGATATTCTTATGCCTTTTTAATAAAGGTTATAAGAAAGCCTATAGAATGGCTATATGGCATTAATACATTTATGATTAAGCTTTATAGAGGTAAGGAAGTAAGAACTGCAAAGAAATGGGCATTAAGGCATAGACAATTTGAATATAAAAGAAATGATGTGTCCCTTTTCTATTTAATATTAAAATATATAGGATTTATTGAACTTAAAGTATTAATGTATTTTGAGCATTTTGGATATTTTAAAATATGGACTGACGTTACATACGATGATGAATCATCTGAGAAGAGATCGTTCAAGTATTATATTCCAATTATGAATATGTATCATAATGGAATTAGTGTATATGAGTCATGTCAATTTAATAGATTTTATAAAGATTTAAGAGACGTCTTGGATGTCAATTGTAAAGGTTTAAAAAATCTTTCATATTGGAGTTCAGTAGATCCAGGAGCAGCTGAGTATTTAGAAAAGGTTAAACAGCAATTTTATGCAAAGATAGTAGTAGCTCAGATGAAGGATGAGACGGAAGAAGAAAGTGAAGAAAGGGAGGATAATATAGATGCATTATGATAGATGATTTAAGTGTAGTTGAAGAAAAAGTATCATTGCATTTTGACTGGTTATCCTTCACATTACCAATGTATTATGAAGGTGATACAGATAGTGAACATGTATTTGAAAAACTGTTCCCTATATTCTGCGATTATTTAGGATATGAGATTGATGAACTTATTGTAGATCCATATCCTAAAAATAATTATAAAAAGAGTTATAAGCTTGGAGAACATATATCTTTTAGATATGGAGGACAATATACTAAAATGAAGTATGTTATTAAAGATATTGATGGAGCAGAGGAAATAATGGTAGATTCAATGCAGTTTGAAGTGACTGGTCAAGGATTAAGAGAGATTGAATTGAGAGGTATTATAGATTATATAGATTTTTTTCATTTTCTATATGTTACATGTGATGGAAAATGTAACAGATTGGATTTGGCATTAGATGATAAGATAGGATTTTTATCTATTGATTGGATAAAGAATAAAATAGAAGCTGGAGATTATACAACTAAGTTTAGAACTCCAGTAGGAAGAAATCTCCCATATGTACCGCAAGGATCCTTAGAGGATGGATATTCAATAACTTTTGGTTCAAGAAATAGTACACAAATGATGTGTATATATGATAAGAAGCTTGAACGAAAGTTTAGAGGAGAGAATTACATGGGAGATGATTGGGTACGTTGGGAAATAAGATTTCTAGGACAAAAAGCTAATATGGCTTTAGATAAGTTCTTAGAGGTAGGATATGCAGAGCTTGGAGATTTCTATTATGAGAATCTAGTTGAATTGTTGCAGATACGTGATAGAACAAAAGATACACATAAAGATAGATGGCCAATTAATAAAAAATGGTTAGAGTTCACAAAATATACAAAGGGAGTTCCTTTAAAGTTATCTTATAATTATTTTTCTTCAATTGATAAGAAGAAAGCATGGAGAGATTATTCGTTATCTAGGATGCATGTATTACTTGATATGTCTGATTGTTATAATGATGACCATCAAGTATTTGGTCTTGGAATAGCAAGATTAATACATGAGCTTGAAAAGCAGCTAGATATATTAGAGGAAGAAAAGATTGAAATGAAGGATATCGCCTTAATAAATAATTATAGGCTTCAAAGAGATCCTAATTCTAAATTATTAAAAGTAAGTGATTTATTTAAATATAAGTTAAAGCTAGAAGCAGCAATAAAGCATCTTAAGAATTCTTATATTGATGACAATCCAGGGCTTCCATTTTAAAAATATTTCTGTTCCGACGTCGGAACAGGATAAAAAAAGTGTTATTCCGACGTCGGAATGAACAAAAACTAGTAAAAAATGCCAGTTCCGACGTCGGAACTGAGAAAAAATGAAAGGAAAAAAGTCTATTCCGACGTCGGAATAGAAGGTTTTTTTGTTATGAATATGAAGTTTAATAAGGAAATTGATGCGTTTAGTACAGTATTAAATCGTATAGTTTTTTGGAGAAATGACGGACAGCTTTATAAAGGATATATAAGAGAAGTACATATAAGAGCTGATAAATCTATCTTGTTTAAGGTTGAAAGAGTACAGTATAAAACATTGCATTATTTAAGCTTATCTGATTATGGATCAGTATGGGATTTTACAGTGTCAGGTGTAAGGCAAGACTCCAATAATCTCTGGAATTGGGAAGAGGTTTTATAATTATTTTAGTGGCTGGTTATGCAGCCACTATTTTTATTAAAATTTATATATGTCTTAAGCCCATTTTAGGGCTTTATTTTTTATGTTGTGTTGCCCAATTTAGGCCGTAGGCCGGGGGCGACACTAAATAGCCCCCCTAAGACACCAAAATTTTTGATAGAGCCCATAACCACGGGAAATTTAAAAATCGACTTTTCAAGATAAATGGTGTCTTAACCCCCTTCCAAGTCGATTTTTTTATTTTATATTAAATTGTAAAAATTAATGCTTTTGATGATTTAATTTTAATACCTTTTTTTACTAATGTCAAGCGATATTTTTAAAAGGTTTTAAGTTTGAAAAAATACAGATTATACCTACTAAGAACTAGTCTATGTAATAGCTTCTTATATGTTTGTTGGTCTTAAGTTCTCCAAGTTTTAATCCAAACTCTTTAATAGCAGCATTGATATCATTTTTATAATTGATCATATCATATTGAGTAAGCCCAAGTTTTTGTTCCATTTCCTGGAATGTGATTTCTTTTTTCTTGAGAATAGTATAAACAATATAAATAAGACAAAATGATTTTTTGTGTTTTACATGTCTTTTCATGTTTTTCCTCCTTTCTTTGAATAATTTTAAAATTTTATTTAAATTTTTTAAAAATCCTATTGAAAAAAGTTTTAAATTGAGTTATCATTAAAACAAATAGCAAAGAATATAAGTTGTTTAGTAGCTAGTACGGACTCTGACTCCATCATTCGTAGGTTCGAATCCTACTAGTCCTGCCACTTATTTTTAAAAATCAGACCTTAATGGTCTTTTTTTGTTTAAGATTCACATATGAAGCTTTTTTCTATATATAAAATTCAAAAAAGAATGTTTTTTTTATAAAAACTATAATAATTAGTATTAAATTATGTTAAAATAGTCGCTGTATAGTTGAGGTATATGCTTTGGAAAAAATATTTAATTATATTAAAAATACTAGCATTATAGCTAGTGTGCTTAGAATATCTTTAGGTATTATATTCATGATACTTGGAATTATTCTTGGCTATTATTATAATTCAATATGGATTATTGTAGCCGTACTATTATGTATGGGTGAAAGTGTTATTATTATTGCACTTCAAACAAGAAAGAGTAAGCGTAGGGCTTTGCTTTATCAAAGTATTGTAGATGAGTATTTTATAGGTTTTAAAAGAATAAGAAATTCATTATTGCTATCTAAAGCCTATAAGGTTTTTATGTATGATAAAATATTATCTCAAAGAGAAATCTATTATCTTATAGAAGGAAATATTAATGGTGTTAATGTTTCATTTTGTAAGATAAAAGGTACTATTGGATTTCATTTATTTAAAAAATGCTATTGTACAATATATGCATTAGATTTTAATGGGAAATCCATAGATTTAAATAAAATAAAGTCGTCTTGCCTTAGAAATTATAGGTATGAGATTTTAGATAATAAACTGTTTATTACAACTATATGCTTTGGTTCATTTGGTAGAGCACTATCACTTAATCCTGTAGTATATAAGAATTATAATGAATGGGTTAAAAGAATTAAGGCTGAAAAAAGCTTTATTGAATTGCTTTGTAAGAGGATGGAGGATTAAATTATGAAGAATCTTATTATTAAAGAAGGATACAAGTCTAAGCTTGATATATTAGAAACTGAGAAGGCTATTAAGTTTTGCAAGGATACATTCCAAGTAGCTTTAGCTAAAGCGCTAAATCTAACTCGTGTATCTGCACCATTATTTGTATTTCCAGAGACTGGTTTAAATGATAACCTTAATGGATATGAAAGAGCTGTATCATTTGATATCTTAGAGCTTAAGAAGGATGTTGAGATTGTTCAATCTCTTGCAAAATGGAAGAGAAATGCTCTTCATAGATATGGATTTGAGGTTGGTAGTGGTTTATATACTGATATGAATGCTATTAGACGTGATGAGGATTTAGATAATATCCATTCTGTTTATGTTGATCAATGGGATTGGGAGAAGGTCATTGAAAGAAAGAATAGAACTTTAGGATATTTAAAGTCTACAGTTAAAAAGATTTATAAGGTTTTACAAAAGACTGAGGATAAGGTAAATGCTAAGTATCCTGTTTTCTCTAAGAAGCTACCTAGTGATATTACATTTATTTCTACTAAGGAGCTTGAGGAGCTATATCCAAATCTTTCTCGTAAGGAAAGAGAGAATGAGGTTACTAAGAAGTATGGGGCAGTTTTCTTATATCAAATTGGATGGCCACTAAAGGATGGAGAGCCTCATGATGGAAGAGCCGCTGATTATGATGATTGGAAGCTTAATGGAGATATTTTAGTTTATAATCCAGTTCTTGAAACTGCATATGAGATATCTTCAATGGGTATTCGTGTAGATGAAAAATCAGTTGTTAAGCAATTAAAAGCAAAGAAAGAGAGCTATAAACTTGAAAATCCGTACGTAAGAGGTATAATAGAAGGTGAGCTACCTCTTACTATTGGTGGAGGTATTGGACAATCAAGATTATGTATGTTTTTCTTAGAAAAGCTACATATTGGAGAAGTTCAATCATCAGTATGGAGTGATAGCGATATGGAGATATTTAATAAGAATAATATTAATATCTTATAGGAGTTGATATCTTATGGCACAAGAGCAAGTAGCAAAGCTTGAGGGTATGCTTCGTGTTAAAGAAAATGCCAAAGAAATGTATTCGTTAGCAGAATCATTGTTTAAGAGCGCATCTATGTCCCTTGATAAAGAGGGTATGATGGTATCTGATTATTTTAGAGCGTTTTATTACTATTATTTTAAGAATAGTGTATCAAAGGCTATTAACTACGCTAAGGCAGCACTTAACGCAGCAAACGAATTGAAAAATACTAAATATATTACACAATCAGCCGACTTAGTCGGTGTTTTGTGTTTAAGAAGGTTTGAAATATTCCAAGCGTTAGAACCATTACTTTTAGCATATAATGTTTCTACAAAGGTTCAGGATAAGCTTGGAATTGCAGCTGCAACACTTCATATAGGAGATTTATTTTTCGCTTTAAAGGATTATCAAAAGGCTTTTACTTATTATGTTGAAGCCCGTGATATGGCTATGCGTAATGACTTTGCGAGAGATGTTTTATTTGAAAATATCTTATTTAAGCATATTGTCACATCTATTATCTTAAATAAAATTGAAATTCTTGAATCTACTATAAATATTGCCATTATGAATTTTGATGGTGTAGCTCAGGCTCCTTTTATAGCTTTAAAGGAGATTGTTTCATTACTTAAGAGATTACAATATATTGAGCGTTCAATTGTTGAGGATATTTATGCAATTTTTATTAAGATTGATGATATCTTTGATGCTAATGAAAGAGCGAGAGTAGCATTGCTATTACAAAGTCTTGTTGAGCGTACAGACGATACAGATTTAATTATTGATTATACTGAACTTTTAGATACATATAAGCAAGAGGTTAAAAATATTACTCTTAAGGAGGAGATTGAGTCTGTTAAGGCTACTCTTCTTGGATTTGATACTGAATCAGAGCAGGCTTTAGGATATGCAATGATTTTAGCTACCGAAAATAGCTTAATGTCAGAGGCATTAGATTTTGCTATTAAGAGAATTCTTAGCCTTCAGGTTGCTGAATCTGAGCGTGATAATGAGATTCTTAGGAATAAGGAGCTTGAGCAAATCAGTGCAACTGATGAGCTTACAGGACTTTATAATAGACGTACTGGAGTACAGCGAATTGAAGAGGCATTACAGGATTCTTCAAGAGTTTCATATGCCTTTATCATGCTTGATATTGATAACTTCAAGCAAATCAATGATAATTATGGACATGGTGTAGGAGATCAAACACTCGTATTCCTATCTAAGACACTAAAGTCTATTTTTGAGACAGATTCAATTGTTACTCGTCTTGGTGGAGATGAGTTCGTAGTCCTTCTTTATAATCTTCCAACAGAATATGATATACGTAAGTCTGTAGGAGTTTATAAGGTTAATCTATTAATTAATTATTTACAGCATACACCACTTGATTATCTAGATGGTAATACAGTTTCTGTATCTTGTGGAGTAGTACTTGAGGATGGAGATTTCGATTCTCTATATCAAAAGTCAGATATAGCTCTATATTCTTCAAAGGCTGCTGGTAAGGGTAAGGTTACTGTTTATGATAAGGGTGCTGATGAGGATAGTAAAGAGGCTAATACAGACTCTACAGCTAATCAAGAGGATGTTAATGTTACAGGTGGTATTACGCTAGAGGAGGCTCAAAAGGCTGAAGAGGAGCGTAAGAAGGAAATTGCCCGTCAAGCTATTCTAAAGAAGGAAAGAGAAGAAAAGGCAAGAGAGGAAGCTAGACTTAAGGCTATTGAAGAGGCAAGAATTGCTGAGGAAAAGAGACTTAAGGAGGAAGAGGCTAATCGTAAGAAGACTGAAGAGGAGCTTGAGGCTGAAGCTGAAACTGAGGTTATTGGTGGAGGAGAAGCTCAGGATATATCTGAAGATGATAAGCCAGAGGTTGATACAGAGCTTGATCAGCTATTAAATAGCTTTACACAGGCTGTTGAGGAGGCTGAAGCTTCTTCTGAGGATGATGAAGAGGACGATGATGAAGAGGACGAAGCTCCAGTTATGCGTCTTGATCCTAAGGAAATTTTACGTAGACGTCGTGAAGCCATTCTAAAGGCCGCTAATATGGATATGGATGATGACGACGATGATGAAGATGACGACGATGATGATGAGGATGAGCCTAAGAAGGTTGATCCTAAGGAGCTTCTTCGTCAAAGAAGAGAAGCTATTCGTGCTAAGGCAATGGCAGCATCTAAGGCATCTAATGTAGATGAGGATGACATCAATG
>Ga0247610_10007098_pt1 | contig 11534 bp, 9 predicted proteins | sample 174DNAGHGhighgp2_FD_193483 | JGI IMG/M metagenome (GOLD analysis project Ga0247610, IMG submission 193483) | Sheep rumen microbial communities from Palmerston North, Manawatu-Wanganui, New Zealand - 1742 DNA GHGhigh gp2 | ecosystem: Host-associated > Mammals > Digestive system > Stomach > Rumen ...
CCACCGGGCCTTTGGCATTTGGTTCACGGAAAAGGTCAGGGCTTCAAAGGTTTCCTCGCCCGACAGGATCGCGTCCGCCGGGATGGCGGTGGGCGCGGGTGTGGGCGTGGCCGTAGGCTCGGCGGTAACCATGGCCGTAGGCGAAGGAGTCGCTGCGGCGTTCCCGCCCAATGCTCCCGGATACTTCAGCAAGTACAGCCCGCCGCCCACCGCCACGGCAACAGCCAGCAGCGCGGGCAGAACGCCGGTGAAGAAACGGCGCTTTTTTTTCGGAGGCGGCGTCTGCTCCGCGGCAGGAGGCGGCACGGGGGCCGGCGATGCCTGCGCAGCAGGGCGCGCCGCGGAAGCCTGCGGCGCAGGCCGCTCCGGGGCGTCGGGAGCCGCCGCCGGCTCTTTCCCGATGCTCTCCAGGGCAGCGCCAAATTCCTCCGCAGTACGGTACCGCTCCGCCGGCAGATACTGCAGCGCCTTGAGGATCACCCGGGTCAGCCCGGGCGACGCGCTGCAGGGCGGCGGCACTTCCTTGCCGCTGACCCGCAGCATCAGGGCGCTTTGCTTGTCTTTGAGGGTCACCAGCTGTTTATCGGGGTTCACGAAGGGCTCCCGCCCGTGGTTCATCAGCCTGTACAGCACCAGGCCCAGGGAATACTGGTCGGCCCGATGGTCGTAATCCTGGCCGTTGTACACCTCCGGCGCCATGTAGGGAAAGGTGCCGGTGGAGGCAGTTTTGCCTGAAGCAGCCTCCAGCTTTCGGGACACGCCAAAATCGCCCAGCTTGAAATTGCCCATGGCGGACACGAAAATGTTGCTGGGCTTGATGTCCCGATGGATGATGCCTGCCTTTTCACAGTACTTCAGCGCCGTACACAGGTCGATCCCCAGGCGGATCACCTCGGCTTCATCCATGGTATGCGTCTGCGCATAATCAGGAAAGGGCGTCAAAAACTCCATGCGGATATAAATCGTCCAGCCAAGCGCCTCCGGGTTTTCCTCCACGGCGTAATCCTCGATGCAGACGATATTGGTGATGCCTTTCAGGATATCCATGGCCAGAATTTCCTTGGAATACCCGTCCACCACATCTTTGAAGTATTGTCTGGCGGCTTCCTCTCCGCCCAATTCCTGGATCAAAGCGCGTCCTTCGGTTGGGTTAGATGGAATCCGGATGACCTTGATTGCGCTTTCCGTGGTTTCACCGCCGAGCTCCCTCTCCGCTCGGTACACCACGCCATAAGCCCCTTCTCCAAGCATTTCCCGGAGATGCCATTCTTCCCAACCCTTTGGCAATCGCGTTTGCGGCATGCAAACACCTTTCTCTCTTCTGTATCAGGCATCCTGCCTGCGCAGGGCCGTCTATATATCTGAGATTGCGGACTTTCCCACACAGCCTCGTTTAGAATACCCTATTATTATACCAAGCATCGGCACGATCGTCAATCACCGTTTTCAGAACAGATCGCTTTGACGCCCACGCTTTTTGAAAACAGAAGGTTGCATTTTCCCTGCGGCCGGTGTATAATGATTGTGAACAGAGGCTTATGGGCTTTCTGTTCCCGGCGGCTGATCCGCCCGACGATCCGCTTCGCGCCTCCGTGCCGATGCGGATGGAGCGGAAAAACGGCCGGTACAATAGAATAATATGTTATGAAACGCTTGTTTCTGTTCAGTAGATTGCCCCAAGGGGGTAATCTGCAAAAAAACAGGAGCAGGCGTTTTTGCGTGCTCCGGAAAAAGGGAGGAATCACCATGACAGGACACTACAGCGACCCCACGGCCAACAGCGCCATTTCCCGCGCCGACAGGCAGATCAGGGAAATGAGCAGCATCAGGATCCTGGCGGAGAACGGAAAGCCTTTGACGGCGGCGCAGCGCAGCAGGCTGCAGGCCCTGAAAAAGCATCCCTCCGCTGCCGTGCAGGCGGCCATGGATATGGCATACGAAGCGTACCTCAAACGCCGGCGGAAGAATGGCCAAAGCAGCTGAAACACTGCGGGTGCGCCCTGGCAAAGCAGCGCGTCAGGAATGAAAAGCGGGTTTTACAGGACGCACTCCGCCCCATGGTATAGTATAGCTGTCCCGGGACCCAAACGGGGTCCAAGGAGGAAATACGGGACGGAGAACAATTCAGACGCAATCAGGAGAGGAGAAAGAAAAATGAAAAAACATGTCAGCGCGATTTACGTTATCAGCTCGGTGGCGACTCTGATCGCTTTTGCTTTGTTGGCCATCAGACTTTTCAGCAGCAACGGACAGGCTTCCTTTGACGAGTTGAAATACTACTTCATTCCCTTTTTGGTCTTTGGCGCGATATCCGGCGTCACCAAAAGGCCAGCCGAGCGGAATACGGAAGAAGTATACTATGCAGTGCAGGCGCTATACGAAGAAAGACAACGTCAGAACTGGTTGAACCAGGAAGCAGCGCGCCAGCAGAATCAGCAGATGGTTGATATGCAGAACCAACAGATGATCGATATGCAGAACCAGCAGGCGATGGAACAGGCGGCGCAGGCCGCGGAAAACGCCCGGCTGGCGGCAACCGGCATTGAGTTCGGCGGCTATAATCCCGATCCGAACCTGAACCCCGGCATGCAGAGCACCATGCAGGACTTTGGCAGCAATAACTCAATGGGCATGTTTTAAGGAACACATCGTCAGCCGGAGCCATGAATTCCCGCGGCTCGTCCGGCAGCCTAACCATAATCTGCACAAAGAAAGGATGATTCTTTTGAAAAGAACGATTTGCTGTATCCTCACCGCGCTGCTTTTGCTCACGATTCTTCCTGCCCCCGTTCTTTCGTGCCTGGCGGAGGACGAAGTCATCACGCTCTACTATGTTTCGTCAAGCTTGCAGCCCTTCATCCCCCTTCCCGAAGGCGCGCTGACATCCTGGCAGATCCCGGACTTCCCCGAAAACGCAAAAATGCTCTATAATGACGGTAGATATGCTAACAGTTTGAAGCTTTCGGTGTCCAAAGACGGCCTGGTCACGCTGCAAAGCTGGATGGGCTTCAAAAATAATGAGGCAACCGAAAGCATTGATGTATATGGCGGCGCTTCGCACGCGGTTTATCATTTCCGTATTCTGGATTATGGAAGCATGGTACTGGATCAGACCCTGGACGCGGCGCTGTCCCGTTATGCCGAAACGGAATTCACCAGTGACATGTCAGACCTGGAAAAGTTCCGGAAAGCCGCGGAAATCTGTGCCCGGGACTTTGATTATTCCGGTTCCCACTCCGGTGCCAGGGCGATGGTTTTCTTTGGCTCCGGCGACTGCTGGGCCAGTACGGATTTTATCATCCGGCTGTGCGAACGCGTCGGTGTTGCGTCATACTCGCGGCCCGGTTACAAAGATCTCGGCGCCGGCTCCGGGCACAAGAACGTGATTGCTGAATTGGACGGCTCCCTGTGGATTGCGGAAGCCGGCTATGAAGGGACAAAGCCGCGTATTTGGTCTGTTTACCGCACAGGAGATTATTCCTTCCGAACGCATCGGCAGGAAGACGGAACGAATGCCGCGGAACTGTACATGTATGAATACGGCGTCATTCATCCTGATGCGGACGGGGGCCTCTGGACCATACCGGCAGAGTGGAACGGGTACGCCGTTGTTTCGCTGAGCGATAGTTTCCATCCGTCCAACGATGGCATTGTGCGCATTATTCTCCCGGAAACCATCCGCCGGATCGGTGATTACGCCTTTAAAAGCAATCGGGATCTGGAACACATCAGTTTGTCTTCGAATCTGGTATCCATCGGTTCATATGCGTTATCTTACAATCAAAAGCTGACCGGCGTGGAGCTTCCGGATACGCTGACGTCCATTGGCGAGTACGCCTTTTACGGCGACAGCGCGCTTGCGCAAATCAGCATTCCAAAGGGCGTGACCTCCATCCCCGGTTATTGCTTCAGCCGGTGCGGCGCCCTCACCGTGCACGTGACGCCGGCCTTGACGGAGATCGACGAAACAGCCTTCAGCCAAACAAACGTCACGCTGGTCGGGCAGCGATACACATCTGCTGAGCGCTGGGCAAACGAGCACGGGATTCCCTTCATCCCGGAAGGCGGCGAATTAACCCTGCCCCGCGGCCTGGCCGAGATCGAAGCCGAAGCCTTTGCAGGCGGTGCATTTGGCGGCGTGACCATTCCAAATGGAACAAGGTCCATTGGTTCAAGGGCTTTTGCGGATTGCCGTAACCTGAAGTGGATCGTCCTTCCCGCGTCTGTTCAGGCAATCGCAGAAGATGCGTTCGCAGGCTGCGGCGCTGTTCGGATCGCTGCCCCGGCCGGTTCAGCCGCGGAATCTTTTGCACAAAGCCATGGCCTCACCCTTGTGACAATAGAATAACCTGTATGATTCATGAGCGTATAGCTCATATCCCGGAATTCTATCATCAAAGAATTCCGGGGTTTTTCGCTTTATGTGTGCTAAATGGACAATAAGCCAGCATGATGACTGTAGAATCAAAAATAACGGATGCAGATATAAAAGCAATATTTACACATAGTAATGGCATAATGCCAAAGAATAACTGGATGAATAAACCTTAGCTATTTTTCCATTTTTCAACAATCGTCATTGCGTCTCGCTCATTTACATAATCCATATCATCCTTACCATAGTCAAGGAAAAAAGAGGCTATGCCTTTTTGTGAACAGCCTGGCGTCAACGCAACAGGCTGTTTTTATTCAATTATCACAAGCCCTGGCTTGATGATTCTTGCCTCACACTGACTAATGACGTAGATGAACGCCGCCAACAATCTGCATACTCATTGTGATGATGATAAGGGCGGTTGGAGATAACGAAAGGAAAGAAAAAAATGCACGATATAGAAAATGTTTATAATCGGAAACCAAAACTCAATTGCATTGTGTTTACTATCCACGCGAAAATCAGGGCGCAGGAACGCCTGCAATTGAATGAAAAACAGCTAACCCGATTGGCAAAGAAGGCGATTCGGCGTGGGCGCACCTGGCGTGATTTCAATGCTCATACGAAGGTTTTCGAGCGGCAGTGGCTCCAGGACCGTGAACGTCTGGGCTGCGCCATCGTGTATAAAAACGCCTGCCTGATTTTTGCGGCAAATAAATGCATTACCGTTTATATTTTGCCGCAATGGTTCGATCATCTGTCAGCACGAAAAAAAGGAACATATCTCGACGCTATATAACAATTGAATTCCTCCAACCGTTCTGTCATCACTATTCATATCAAAAATTTTTCTTTTTTTAAAAAATATTAGATTTTTCTGCATACTGTTATCGCAGAAAAATAATGCGCTTTTTACTGCGAAAGGTTGGAAAAAAATGTCGCTCGAGGAAATGAAAAAAACCAACAAATGTTTTCTGACGCCACGGGATGTTGCATCGGTCATCGGTTGTTCCCCCTATTCCATAAACATACAGGCAGCCAAGGATGCTTCAATGCTGGGTTTCCCGATTTGCAAAATGGGTACCAGAGTTAGGATTCCCCGTGTTGCGTTTATCCGTTGGATGGAGGGAATCCAAACCGTCTCATGCTCGGACGATAACTGATTGAAAACAATCAAAGCTGCGAAAGGAGGTGAAAGCGATGCGATGTTCGGGTTGCATGAAAAACGTCAAAATGGAATACAGGTATTGCCCATTTTGCGGAACAGCCATGCCTGAAAATGATAATCTGAAAAGGCACACAAAAAAACGAGGCAACGGCACCGGAACTGCCATCCGGCGTGATAATGGCACATATACAGCTCGGGTAATCCTGGGGTATGACTCAGTATTGGAAACAGATGAAAATGGAGTATCCATACCAAAATTGAGGGCTCGTACTGCCAGCAAATCCGGGTTTGCCACCCGAACAGCAGCATTGCAATACTGTCCTACGCTGTTAGCCCTAAAAGATAAGCCAAAACCAGAACCGCAAAAAAAGGCTCCGGTTCTCGCCTATTATTGGCAGATTTTTTTAAAATCGTGTAATACAAAAAAACTGGCTCCAAACACAATTTCATCCTATAAAACAGCCTGGAGGAAATTGTCATCACTGCACAATCGGCAGGTTGACACGATAACAGCATCCGAAATCGTTGATTTGGTTTATCATGTTGCGTCCTCGCACGATACAATTAATGATATCCGGACAATCATGAGGGGTATGTTTCAACTGGCTGCCGCCGATAGGTGGGCCTCCCTGGACACGGTGCAGTGCATCAAAGTTCCGAACGCCATCAGCACGGAAACGGCGGCCTTTACGGTCGAGGAGCAGGCAGCTCTTTGGCGGCTGTATGAACAGGGAGATATGCGTGCGGCAATCCCCATTCTGATGATCTCCACGGGTATGATGCCGATTGAGGCACGAAAACTAAAAATCGAAAATATTGATTTATCCAACCTCCAGATTATTCATGCCGGAGCAAAAACGGAGGTCCGAAAACGAGAACCGATTCTCCTGCCGACGGATATAGTACCGGTCATGGAAGACCTGATTGCAAACGCAATGCCCAGTGGTTATTTATGGCCGCAGGATGAGAAAAAATGGAGGCAGCAATATGCTGATGTGTTAGAAGCAGCCGGATGCAGGCCTCTCCGTCCATATTCATGCAGACACACAACAGCCACACGACTGTCGATCGATAAAAACATCGCGCCAAAAACCATTATGCGCGTTATGCGTTGGTCATCGCCCAAAATGCTCTCGCGTTATTCGCACACGGACGAATCCCATGTACGCAGTGCGGTAAACGCGATCAATCAGGATGCGGCAAAAACGATCGACGAATAAAATAGCCCTGGCGCGCGTTGCACCAGGGCTTTTCCGTACCCCACTTTGTTACCAACCGGTGTTACCAATAGAAGTGAATTGGACGGTTTTTCAGCCGTTTTTGTCTGATATTTCAGTGTTTTCTATTTGGCTTTTTTTATATGAATAATCCCTCTAAACCCACAAAATCATGTATAATACGGCAATAAAATACCCCACATCCTGTGGATGCGAGGTATTTTGGCGGAGAAGGAGAGATTTGAACTCTCGCTAGGATTCACTCCTACTACTCCCTTAGCAGGGGAGCCCCTTCGGCCACTTGGGTACTTCTCCATGAGCCTGCGTGCGCTGCGAAAAAATGGCGGAGAGAAAGGGATTCGAACCCCCGGTGTCTTTCGACATCACCAGTTTTCAAGACTGGCGCCTTAAACCACTCGGCCATCTCTCCGCGAAGGCGTTTTCGACGGCCATTCGCCAAAGCGCTTAAATAATATACCATCTTTCCGGGCCGCTGTCAATCCCCCGGAGAAAAAAATCGTCATTGCCCAAAAGAATGGCAGGCAGCGGCGCAGGCGTTTTTCAACCCCCGGATATAAAAGCGGGGCGGTTCCCGGCAAAGGAAAACCGCCCCAACAGATCAGGTGTTCTTCCGTTACAGGAGCGTGAGCAGCTCCTCCCGGACCGCGTCCATCCTGGGATCGGCCAGGCCGAAATCCATCTGCCGGTAGCTCCACACCGCCCGGGAGATGCCGTACTTTTCAAACGCCGCGTGGATCATGCGGAACCACTTGAGCGCTTCCTCCGGCGCGCAGCGGTCGATCACGCCGTATTCGCCGCAGTACAGTTCGGTGCCGTATTTTTTCGCCGCCTCGATGGCTGGCGCAAAAGCCTTGTCAAAGTAATCCGCGGGAATATCGGCCTCCTCGAAGGTCATGCGCTTTTCCTGATCCAGCTTGGGCACCCAGTAAGCGCCCTGATGGGTGAATTCCACCGGCTCGTAGCAATGGAAATTGTAAATCACCTTATCGTCCGCCGGCTTGTCCAGGGCAGGCACGGCATGGGCGCTGTTGTTATGGTAGCTGCCCACCAATATGATGTGATCCGGGCAAATGCGGCGGATGCGGCGGATGCACTGGGCCGCAATGCGGTTCCAGGCGGTGATGTAGCTTTCATCGGTCACTTCGTTGAGTAATTCAAACGCCACGTGACCGGGATCGCCGCCGCAGCGGGAAGCAAGCTGCTCCCACAGGCGGCAGAACCTCTCCTGGTACGCTTCGCTCTCAAAGAAGCCCGTTTCGGCCTCCCCCGCGTCGAAGGAAAAGCCCGCGGTTTTATGCAGGTCGATCACCAGGTTCAAGCCGTACTTCCGGGCCCAGGCCACGGCCTTGTTGATCCGGTCAAATCCCTCGTCGATGTAGCCGCCCTTTCCGTCCTCCAGCACGTTGAAATCCACCGGCAGCCGCACGTGGTCCAGCCCCCAGGCGGCAATCTGCGCCAGATCCTTTTCCTCGATAAAATGATCCAGCCGCTCCTTGGAATAATCGCACTGGCTCATCCAACCGCCCAGGTCCACCCCCCGGTAAAAGCCCATTTCCTTCAGCATGGCGGATTCCTCCTTTGATGTTGATATACCTTGTCCAAGCCGCCCATCCTCCGCCCGGCGCATCCGCCCATCCCGGCTCAGGTTTCTTTTTCCGGGACGGCGCCGGCCGCAATTTGGGGCGAATCTCCGCGTCTTTTCGCGCTGGCTTCATCATAGCAAATCAGGCAGAAACTGTCAAGCGCGGCGCCGCAGCTGAACGCGGGAAGAAAAGACACGGCTTGACATCTTCTTCCAAAAAGCCCTATAATGAATAATATTGAAAAAAGCTGCCGAAAGGAGGTGAAACGGATGAAGCGCAGTCTGCACCGCGTCTGTCTGCTGGGATGCATTCTGACTGCGCTGCTGTTTTCCCTTTCAGCCTCCCTGGCGGAGCAGGACAGATCAGCCATCCCGGAGCCGGAGGCCGAAGAAGCCTTTGGCGGCAGCGACGGCGGGGACCTCTTTGCGCAGTACGTTCAGCGTCTGTTTGATACCAGGGGCACCGTGCGAAAAAAGACTGCCGCCTATCCTGTAGGCAGCCGCTTTACCGGCATCAACGCCCAGATTTACAGCCAGCTGGCCGTCATGATCCAGGAAGCCGCCGCGGGCGACCGCACATCCACCCAGTTTACCGTAACGCTGGACGCGTCTGCCATCGAGCAGGCGGAATTTACCGCCCAGGAGCTGGGCGTAGACACCGTGGTTGTCGACGGCGTGCTCAGCAAAGAAGCGCTGATTGCCGCAGAAAACAAGCTGGGCTTCAATTCCCCCGTTCTGATGCGCGCCCTCGTGGCCGATTATCCCTATGAAATGTACTGGTTCAACAAAACCGTGGGCATCCGGCGGCAATACCTGTTTACCTGGAAATGGGATCAGGACCTGAACGATTTTACCCTGGTGCTGCAAAGCAGCGCCGTGCTCCGCTTTACGGTAAACGACGAATACGCGCTGGATACTTATACGATCAATCCCGAACCCGTTCTCACCGCCCGGCAGGCCGCGGAAAACGCCCGGGAGATCGTGCGTCAGTACGCGTCGCTTCCCGATTATGAAAAGCTGGACGCTTACCGGACGGCCATCTGCGATCTGGTATCCTATGACTACGCCGCCCTGGATGATTCCAGCTACAGCAATTCCTACCAGCTGGTGTGGGTTTTTGACGGCGATCCCGGCACCAACGTGGTGTGCGAGGGATACGCCAAGGCTTTTCAGTTCCTCTGCGACGCTTCCTCCTTTCAGAGGGAAATCATCTGCCGCTCCATTACCGGCTGGATTTCCGGCGGAAGGCATATGTGGAACATCGTCACCATGCCCGACGGCCGCAACTACCTGACGGATATCACCAACTGCGACACCGGCATGGCCGGGGCGGACACCCTGCTCTTCCTGGCCGCGGCGGAATCATTTGACGAGGAAGAGGGGCTTTATTGGTTTGCCGTCCGGAACGGTTCGATGTGGTACCGTTACACCGATGAAACCCTGGAGCTGTACGCCAAAGAAGAGCTGACCCTCTCCGCGGATGCTTTCGACCGTTATTTGGTTCCCGCGCCGGATGTGAGCGGATTGACACAGCTGACGCTGCCCGATTCGCTTTCCCGTATCGAAGCCAATGCGTTGGAAGGCACGGCCGCGGAGCTGATCGTTATGCCGCAGCACGCCGTCACCGTGGACGCTCTGGCCTTCGCCGGCTGCCATTCCTTGCAGGCCGTGCTCTTCCCCGGGCCGGCTTATTCGCTGGACGCTTCCGCTTTCCGGGATTGCCCGCAGGTGATCCTTCTGTGCCGGGAGGATTCCGCCGTGCCCGCCTTCGCCCGGGAGAATCACATCCGTTACGCCATCGTGCCTGACGATTATCAGCCGTAATCAATGATCGCATAAACAGCGGACGGCCCCCCGAACAGAGGACCGTCCGCTGTTTGATTATTCTTTTTTTGCGTTTTGCAGCGCCTGGTAGATTTCGGGGAACAATTCGCTGTAACGGATGGAGCGGTCGCCGATGCGGTACAGCGCCGCGTACAGGGAAAGCGGGATCTGCCTGTTCTCCCATTGGATGCACTGGCCGTTCAGCCTGGTCACCTTATCCGCCACCGTTTTGGCCGCTTCTTCATCCGCAAAGCCGGTGGCCAGGGCAAATTCGTCGCCGCCGATGCGAAGCAAAAGCATATCTTCTTCTGCCGCCGCGGCGATGCGGCGCAGGGATTCCCGGATGGCCTCGTCCCCGGCCTTGCGGGAAATTTCGTTGATAGGCACCAGGTTTTTGATGTCAAAGGCGATCACCAGGGTGCCCCGGCGCTGGTTCAGATAATCGTAAAGCTCGCTGATGTCATATTTCTGATGGATTTCCGTCATGTCCATACCTCCCATGATGCTTTCATGCCATTCCAGCTTGGGAAAGATGCCGCCAAAGCGACGATGCTTCCTGAACTGGTTGGGCGTTTCGCCCCATACGCGGGTGAAGGCCCGGGTGAATACCTCCGCGGAATTGAAGCCGTAATCCATGGCGATGTCCAGCAGGCTCCTGTCCGTTTCGGCCATTTCCCGGGCACAGCGGGTGATCCGCCGGCGGTTCACATAATCGGCAATGCTGATGTGAAACGCGTAGCGGAACAGCTTTTGCAGGCCGGACAGCGATACGCAGCACGCCTCGGCCAGGACCTGCTGACTGATTTCCTCCGCCAGATGCGCCTCAATGTAATCCAGCGCGTCGTTGAGCACGCAGAAGTTTTTCACCGTCCCGCCTCCTTTCCAGGGGAGATAACGTTATCATGGCGTCATTATAGCATGGTTTGCGGCAGGCGTCTTGATGATTTGCGTAAATTTGAAAACGCCCCCGCAAGCTCGCAGAGGCGCATGAAAACTCAATCAGGTCCGTCCCTTCACCATGGTCAGGGCGATGCGCTTTTTCTTTTCGTCCACGCTGACCACCCACACCTTCACCACGTCGCCCACCTTGACCACCTCGCTGGGATGCCTGATGAAGCGGTCGGCCATGCGGGAGATATGCACCAGGCCGTCCTGATGCACGCCGATGTCCACGAACGCGCCAAAGTCGATCACGTTGCGCACAGTGCCGGTGAGCTCCATGCCGGGCTGCAGATCCTTCATATCCAATACGTCGGTGCGCAGCACGGGCTTGGGCAATTCGTCACGGGGATCGCGGCCGGGCTTTTGCAGCTCGCTGAGCACGTCGTTGAGGGTGGGCAATCCCAG
>Ga0247610_10007099_pt1 | contig 11533 bp, 8 predicted proteins | sample 174DNAGHGhighgp2_FD_193483 | JGI IMG/M metagenome (GOLD analysis project Ga0247610, IMG submission 193483) | Sheep rumen microbial communities from Palmerston North, Manawatu-Wanganui, New Zealand - 1742 DNA GHGhigh gp2 | ecosystem: Host-associated > Mammals > Digestive system > Stomach > Rumen ...
TAGTTGATTTATCTTTCTTATAAGTAATAACTATTTTATCTTTATCTGTTCTATCATATTTAACAACACGATTAAATACCTTTACTTCACCAGGATTAATACTTTTAATATTAAAACCAACAATAGGTACCGTAAATACAGCAAGTATTATGGCAACAACACCTACAATTAAAGCAACCTTACCTATTTTAGAAATAATAGATATAGCTTTACTTAAGCCCTTCATTTTCTTTTGTTTATCTTCTTTAAACTTAACAACACTCATTTTAACTTCTTCATCTAATGAGTTAATGTCAGACATAGATTCATGAACTAAATTATTAATCTTACATTTAAATATGTCGCATAAGCACATAATATTAAACATTGATGGATAATTCTCTCCAGTTTCCCACTTGGAAATACTCTGTCTTGAAACTCCTAACCTTTCTGCTAATTCTTCTTGTGATATGTTTTTTGATTTTCTAATTTGTTTTAAATTGTCTCCAAACTTCATTAGATTAAATCTCCTTTCATGCCTTTAAGTTTAAAGGAATATATATTTTTCAACTACCAACTTTTAAGTGCGTATATTTATGCACTCTATATTTTACATTCTATCTTTTGTTTAAATAACCTTGTTAAGATGATTTCAAAACAAGGTAACCTTTAATATCATAATCTATCCTAAATATATAATAACGCTTTTATTACTAAGTGTGCTATTAAATAGGTGTTATTTATACAGTATATTTACTAAATAAAAAAATTGTACATAAAGTACAATTTTTAAATACTCATCATTTGAATTACTGCAAGGACCAATAAAACCATTACACCAATACCAGTTGATACTAACATGTGCATTGTTTTACCTTCCATCTTTTCAAGTCTATTTTTATATTTATTTTCACGAGCTTTTTGTTGAAGTGATGAAATAGATCTAGAAAAAGCTAGTAATTGTTCTTGCTTTCTTTCTTGTCTACCTAAAGATAAACGATATAAAAGTCTCATCATACGCATTGAATCTCTTACAGGATATGTTTTAGCAAATTCCATGTAAGGATTAATGGTATCATTACCTGAGTTAATTTCATTAATTAACTGTTGAAGTCCCTCTCTAAATATAGGTGGAGCATCATTCATTGATTTACCCATAGCAACAGGGACTGTATAGTGTTGGATTAGTATCTCTAAGCCTTTTAGATAGTGAGGAAGCATTTCATCTATTTCATTTAAGTGTCTTTTATAATGATTTCTCATTGAAAAATAATCAACTTTAAATGTAATGACACCAATTACTAAAGCAAGTATAATTCTTAAGTAATCTAAATTACCAATAAACAAACATAAACATACAGCTGTAACAATTACAGCATTACGAATACGTTTATTAAATAAAACATTAGGATTAACACCATCACCAAATCTAGCTTTAACATAAAAGTCCCAGTCTTCTTCTTTTAGTTTACGGAAATACATTTCATTATCTTCAATAAACCTTGTGGTACTAATGTTTCCATTATATCCCATAATAAATATTATTATAAAGCCTAAAACAAGTATCTCAATATACATTATTCAACACCTACTTCGCCATTATAATATTTTTCACCGTTCATTAAGAACCAGCTATTAATAATAATAATTCCATGAAGAATTATTTTTACATACCATATTTCAATTAAAGCTATATAGTTAGATGGTGTTAATAAGAATTGCATAATCATAACTAATAGATAAAGAATTAAACCAAAAGAAACAAATCTTCTGTGGAAATTCTTTCGATCCATTTGATCTCGATAAACTCCTTCTACTAAGGCATCGATATCCATTGCCATATTTTCAAGAGCTTCACCAGAATCTCTTGCACCTTCTTTGGTTATTTGAAGGAATAATTGATGCATATTTTTAACCATATAATATGGATATTTTTGATTAAAGAAGTTAATTGATTCGTCAATTGAACCATTTTGATAACTCATATCGATCATCATTTTAACATCAGATAATACAGGATCTTCTAAGATACCTGAATCTCTTACACCTTCTAATGATTTAACGAAAGATTGAGTTGTATTAAATTCCATAATAACGTTAGTTGTATATACCTGAATTTGTTCAAAAACAAATTCACTATAAATACGATTACATCTTAAATAAGCTAGATATGGAACAAATAGTATAGCTACTGTAGCATAAAAAATTGCCCAAAGAACACTATAAAAATACATATATGAAATACCACCAGCAACACCAGCAAAGATAGCAACTTGACCAGCATATTGTTTAGCGGTGTATTCTTGACCTAATTCTTTAGTTTTTTCTCTAACTACTTTAAAACTGTAAGGGGCATACTTATTGTAAGCATTTGCAACTTGAGTTGCAAAAAATTTATAAACATTTTCACCAGTGTTTTTACGATATGCAATTACAAATACAGTAATTAAAAGTAAAATAACTAATTCCATATTATAAACTTCCCTTCCCTTATTCTTTTTTTAATACTACTCTATATATATCTTACAATAAATCTCCATCATTTGGGTTAAAATTGTAATTAAACTGTAAATTATTATCAACTACCTGGTTTGGAGTAACGTTATTAACGTTTACTAAACCAGGATCATTATTTACAGCTACATTTTCACTATAAGCTTGATTATTTACTGGATTAGTTGGTGCAGCGACATATTGATTATTTACTGGATTAGTAAAATCAACATTCATGTTTTGATTAGAAACATTATTAACATAATCCATTTGAACATTATTTTCTAGTGTCGGTGCTGGATTCATTACAGGTTCATTCACTAGATTTTGATTTTCTACCTCAGGAGTGTTATTTTCACCATTTAAGGCATTATCTAAACTCTCTGATGCGCCTTCATAATGATTACCATCATTAGTTGAATTTCCTTCAGCATCAACAAATAAATCTTCTTTAATAATAATACCTTGAGCACCTAAAATTTGTCTTAAATATTTTGTTGGATTATTAAAATTTAAAGTACCATCGATATTCTTTTTAAAAATAATGTTTGTTTTAGCTTCATTATCATCATCAACATAGAACTCAGCAACTTCAACAATTTCACGTTGGAATCTTCCTAGTTCAGCTGACATATATCCTTTAACATGTATACCTAATTGTACATATCTATGAATTGACTTTAAGAATTGATCAATATCTAGATTTGTTTCAAGAAGTGAATACATACGCATTGGAATATTTGCCGCTCTATCTGAGTGGATAGTTGATAAGATGCAGTGACCAGAAGAAATAGAGTTTCTTACTGACATAACTGCTTCAGCTGAACGAACCTCAGATAGTAAAATCCATCTTGGATTCTGTCTCATACATGTAACTAGTACATCAGAGTAATCAGCAATATTATTAGTTTTCATCGCAATAATACTACGATGTGGAAATATCCTATCAAGGTGTAACTCTAAAGTATCCTCAATAGTAATTAATTTTTCATTTTCAGCTGTATGTGATGCTAAGTACTTAACAAGTTCGGTTTTACCTGAACCAGTTTCACCACTAACTATAATGTTGCAGTGTCCCTTAACGCACGTAATTAAAAAATCAAGTAAACTCTCTGTAACATATTTTTCACTTAATAGTTTTTCTTTATTAAGTCTTATTTTAGCAGGAGTTTTACGAATGGTAACAGCAATACCATTAGTGGCAATTGATTCATGAATAAAATTAAGACGAAGTTCAGCACTCTCAGCATCAAGAAAAGGGTGAGCCATATTAAACGACTTACCCATTACATTTGAACATTGAAAAGCTAACTTCTCAATTAAAGCATTTGTGATTTCTGGTCTCTCAACACGATAGACACCTTTATCAAGAGTTTTAATAAAAAGTTGACCTTCATTGTTATATTCAATATCGGTAACATTATCATCTTCTAAAAACTCTTTGATAGGGCCAAAGTCTATCTGAGAAAATATAGCATCATTCATGCTAGCCACCCTCTTAATTTATTCTTCTTATTCTTTTTATTCTTATATATTTTAATTAGTTGGAATTACTGCAGCTTTAGAATTGATTATATCTCTCATATATTCACTATTAACTTCAGTTTCTCCAGGATTTGATGTATATGAATTATTTCTAGGAACTGGATGTAATTCAAAACCAATTTGTTGAGCTTTTGTTAAAAGCTCAAATAAATCATCAGGAACTGCGAATAATAATACATCAGCAGTACCAGCATTTTCTGTACCATCAAATACGTGACGGCCAGAACTATCTTTAGCATCTAATACTTGAATAGATGTGATGAATTTAACAAAAATTTCTTTTCTTGAATCATCTTTACCTTTTAAATATAAATCAATGTAATTTCCTGGATATATAGAGTTTCCATAAGTTAATGTATTATTAACTTTTAAGTTAAATACAGTATAACCATCAGGTATATCTGCAAAAGCAGAGTCTGGTAATTCTTTAGCATCAACTACTTGTTCAGTATAGAAAACTCCATGTTTAGGAACTTTACTTCCAACATTTATCTTTTTACCGATCAATTTATTGGCACTTGTAATTAAGTTAGGACTTTTACTAATAAAAGAACTAGAAACCTCAACATATTCAAGCATATCTGCAGTAATTGTTGTACGAGAACCAATAGCTTGTTTGGCAACAGGAATAGATTGTGGTGTAACAGCTTGTTTTACACGGTAACTATAACCAACATATAAAACAACTACACCCAAAATTACAGCTAAAATTGTAACTGTATTCTTGTTAGATAAAAATCTTTTAAATGTCTTTCCTAAATTACCCATTTTTATTCTCCTTTATAAAAGTTCTAATTAGAACTTGATTCCGCAGTTGGAAGTCCCAATTCTGGATCAAGTTCTAATATAGAATCAATTTTATTTACGATATCAAATGTTGAGGAATCACCAAAGATCTTAAAGGTATTTGATTTAGAAGATACCTTAACAGATACTTTAGGAGGTGCCTCATAAATATCATAGAATGATATTGTATAAGTAGAATTTAAACTTGCAGATTCTGCAAATCTACGAAGGAAAACTTCAATGAATTTTTCCTTATTAATTCTTACTTCACCATATTGGCGATAATAACCATAATCAACAGCATCAAGCATAGATGATTCAGTTATTTCTTTGACTAAATAATAGTCATGTGTATTTGTTGATGTAATATTTTGAATTAACATCATAATTACAATAACAAATATACCAAGTAAAATTAACCAATAACCCCAATATGATTGCTTCATTTGTTATATCCTTTCTACTACTTCCAAGCAGGTCCTATAGCTAGACTACCGATGAAATAACATTCATTCTCACTATTTTGACAATATTCACTTGTTAAGAAAGATTCAACTTTCTCACGACTATCTAAATGAGTATATGTTTTATACTGATCTTGAAGTTGTGATAATAAATCACTCTTACATACATTATAGTCATTTAATTCAGCTTGAGCTATCATTTCATCAGTAATTTCTTGACCATTTATTTTTTCATTTGCAGCTTTAAGAAGTCTTAGTTTTGTTGAATATAATTGGCAAGTCATACTATCATTTAAGTAACCATCAGCATTCTTATTTTTATTGTTATATTCTCTTATCTTACTAATTACAGCAGGAGTAAATGTAAATGAATATTCAGGTTTATCATAAGCACTTTCTCCAGTTTCAGTAATTCTTGAGATTGTTTCAGCTGCTTTTGGATTTTGTTTATCATCCCAGTTGAAACCAACGTTTTCTCTAGCTTTATCATCTGTTGCTAAATTAATTAGAGATGTTTGATGAATTGTATAAAGTGTTCCAGTTTGGTTAAATGCACAATGTTCACCTCTACATGAAGTTTTACATTGTCCACCATTACAATCTGGAAGATTACAGTAATATCCACGAGATGGATCATCTACACATTTAACTTTACATTCAGGACAGTTAACTATGTAAGAACATACATAAGAACCTTTGAATGGATGTGAATTTTCATGATCCGTTGCTTCATTCTTAGTTGAAATGTTTCTATCAATTTCAGGTTTCTTAGTTTTATCACTATCAATTAATCTACCTGTTAATTGTTTATCATAGAATTCACCAAAGTTATCAAACTTAAATTTATAGTTATATACACCTACATCATTTTTAAGTTTAACTGGTAAACCACCTTCAACAATTACTTTACCAGCGTTATTTAAATCTTGATGTAATTTAGATTCAACTAAAGTATATTTACATGTAGAATTTAAATCAGCAATTGGATTTCCATTTTCATCCTTCTTATAGAAATCAGGACAATCATTACTTCCAACTTTAGTAATTACTCCAGTGGAATACTTAGTCATAAAGTATGAACCAGAAGTATATAAAGATTTTGTTGCTATTTCTTTCTTAGCGTAATTTACAGTTGGTATTTCAACATTAGTTTCAGTACAACTATAAACTCCATTATTTAAACCACAATTATAACCTTTATATGTTCTTGTACTCTTAACAGAACTCATCTGTCCATTATTACAATAATTGTAAGTGTCATCAACATTTCCTACACAGAAGCTATCAGTAACTGTAACTTCGTTAGTACGACGTTGCATTTTTAAATCATCTTTTGGATACATATCAACATATTCTTTTTCATCATATGTATATGAAACTTTTGGACTGAACTCATTTTCTGATACTTTATCAACTGTATCATTCCATCCAAGATATGTATCATCCCAACCAGCAGCACATGAATTAATGTTATTTACTACTGTAGTATAACGATTATATGCTGCAAGTTTATCTTCATTTGTAGTAGCTGCACTTATAGCTGCTTTAGCAGCTTCAAAGTCAGCATTAAATCTATTATAGTCGATATTTGTTGAATAACATGTTTTCTTAGCATCCATGTTCATTCCTAAAGTAAAGTATCTACCACTTATAACATATCTACCAGCAGGTAAATTCATATTGTAATCTTCTTTACAGTATACAGTACAGTATGGGTTACCTACTTGTTTAATTGGATCAAATGGAACTACTTTATCGTCTTTACTTAATAGGTATCTACTATTATTTTCTCTACCATTTACAGAATCATCTAAGATACATAGTGCAATATCAGTAGGTCCTTCAATTGTACCTTTACGATCTTTTTTGAATTCATCAGATGAGAATTCTTTTTCAGTTATATCAACACAAGTTGTGTCCATATTAAATTTAGTATCACAAACACGGCAGTAATTTTCATACATTTCACAATATTTTTGATCTTTTTTATCGTTACACATGTATTCAATACTTTCTTTTCCAGCAGATTCGAAATGACAGCAATCTTTAATCCATCTTGCCCATTCAGATTTATTATTCTTATCTGGAGGTAAAGCACAGTTTGTCTTTTTACATACTACTTGGTTATTTTCATAATATGTAATATCTGGATCTGAAACATTTTCTTTTAATTGTTCAAATGAACTATATCCAGCATCTCTATAAGTTTTACCTTGATAGTCTTCACACTTATTACATACTACTAAACCAGTATTTTTATTTAATCCTACTTTTTCAGCTTCTTTAGGACTTCTTTCATATAGATTATCATACTTAGTTAGGATACCAGTGAAGTTACCAGCAGCCCATTCACCATATTTATATTTGTCATCCATACCTGCATAACTTTGACGTAATGAGTTACATGTTGCATTACAAATTAATGTATCTTTTGCATCTCCTACACAAGTAACTTTAGCGCTTTCAATAGCAGGTAATTTCTTTTTAGCATTATTACATGTATCTATTCCATATACATCTTTATATTTGTTACCATCAAATGATTCACAAGTTAATGAAGTTTTAGAACAAGTAATAGTTTGAGCATCTGCACTTGGAATAATTAATCTAGCTTCTTCAGCATTAGCTAAATCAAACATATCAACAAGTTCTAAGCAGGCAGCAACTTTATCAGCATCTTTTGATGGATCTTGTCTACAAGCAACTGATAATTCAGCTACCTTAGCAGTCCAAGGTTCTTTTGCTTCTTCTAAGTCTTTACAAACTTTAGCCTCACAAGATACTTCATATTTACCTTCTGCATTTTTAACGCAGTGTGCTAAATGTCCGTCTTCCATGAATCCATAATCATCAATTGATTTTTCACAGAACTCTTTAGTTGTATAAGATTTTCCTTGAGCTTTTAAATCATTACATAAATGTAATGTAATTACAGAACATGCAATCTTACCATTAACTAATTGACCTTTTTGTCCTTGAGTGATCTTCTTATTAAATTCATTTAAATCAGATTTTTTACAATCACTTGTAGCATTACACTTAGGCTCAGCTTCTTTTAATAATTGAGAACATGTTTTTCCACAATTATCTTTCCATGTAAATGTTAGTTTTGAAGGTGAATCTGAGTTACCCCAAACTTCTGTCTTATAAATATCTCCTTCAGCAACTAAGAATCTTTGCCATCTAGGATGAGATTTTGTATTAGCAACTAGATATGCACCAGATAATGCATTTTCACCATATACTTTGTAATAAGTATAAACTTTTAATTTAAAGCTTCCTGTAGATGCTTTAGATTTATCTAAAATACCTTTAAATACAATCTTAAATCTTACAGTAGTTTTATCATTTTTAATTAGACTAGCAAAGTCTACAGCATCTTTATCAAAGGCAGCATATGTTTTTCCACCATCCATTGAATATTGGATAGATGAAATAGCAACGCTTGTTCCTTTATTATCAGCTTCAACATCAAATGCTAATTTATAATCATCATCAATGTTATTAGCAAGTTTTGTTTTTAAGAAATTATAAAGAGTAACATCAACTACAGCAGTATCAGTAACTTGAATTGTATTATTCTCTTTACATACAGTATTATATTTTCTTTCTTTACTTACAGATGTAACACTTATTTTACGTTTATTTTGAGGATTACGTTGGTTAGTGTAACTTGCAGCATATTTAACTGCATTAACGTAAATTTGTTGTGCTGTTTTAACATCATCAACTGCAGTAGCTCCAGAAATAGAACCATCACTTAACATATAAGATGTGTATCCTGTAATACCTCCACGATACATAGCTCTTACCTTGTCAATTTGACTTGAATCTCCAGCTTTAACATCTATTCCTAGTAAAGCTTTAATTTCATCACTAGTAATACTTGATTTATTAATGTTTGAATAACCATTTAAAGTCCACCAAGTTGATGCATTAATATAAGCTTTAACTAAACCTGCTTTGCTTGATGCATCGTTATTATAGTAATCTGAGAATGTTTGCATAGAACGTACAGCAATTGATTTTGGATAGTAGCTAGAATATTCTTGTTGAGACATAATGTACATTAATGCAAGATCAGTAGGAACTGAACAAGAAAGAACACTAACTGTTATTAATGTTGTTTCGTCATTATTATTGTATGGTTGTTTAGCTGGGTCCAAACAATACATTTCATAAAATTTGCCATCATTATATCTGTAACCAGTGTGACGAGAAATTTTATATCTCATTGCTTCTACAGCTTTATTACCATTTACTTTGTAAACAATATTATCGTAATACTTATCAGCGTTTGGATCATTATTTGTTGGATTACGATGATATGTTTCATCCTTTGCAAAAGCAAAAACCTTATTACATGCGGCAAACATTGTAATAAGTAAAATTAAGCAAACGGATATCTTTTTCAATTTTTTTATCATATTAATCGACTCCTTCGTTTTTTAATTACCACACCTGTAGTAACAACCCCACTAACGATAATAACAGAGCCACCTATTATTAAAGCCATTTTATTCTTTTCGAAGAAACTTTTATCTTCATCTTTATCTTTTTGGTTTATATCATCTGCTTTTCTTTTTTCAACCTTTTCGGCTAGTTTTTGAAATTGATCAGCAGTTATTTCCTCTGTAACATACATCTGACATTCAGGGGCGTCAGTTTCTGTTATACAAGGTCCTGTTTGATAATAAATATTATAAGCAGGAAGTTTTATTGTATTTGCAACAATTTCCTCATTAGCACATTTGGTTTGCGAACTAGTATATAACTTATAATCTAAATTTGCAACATGAATTGAATCATCATCAATCTCGTAATTAATAACACCATCAGTTGCATCGCTACTTGAGAAAAGTTTTGATTCACCAGTTGTTGAATTAAATAGTTTAATATATAAGTTTCCAGTTAAGTTTGTAATCTTAACATTAATGAAAGAATATTCAACAGTTTCTGGCCTTTCTCCAGTATCGGAAAGTTCAGGATTATTATTTGGTACAGATTTTGTTTTAATCTCATATGCAACTTTTACCTTTGTGGCTTCCTGATTTATCATTGATAATTCAGTAGATTCACAATTTGATGCACTAACATTTTGCATAGAAATTAAACCAGCAATTATACCAATAACTACCAATTTTTTCTTTTTCATAGTATTACACCAACCTCTGATGTTATGGTATCACATATACATACAATTTTCAAGCAGTTTAAGTGTTTTTTCATAGGTTAAAAATATGTCGAAAATAGTTTAAAATGACAACAAATATTAAACTATTTATTATTTTTTGATATACTATTAAAAAGGATTGATATTATGGACAAATTTATTAAAATTTTAAAAACAATGTTTCTTTTTTTCGTGTATTTTATTCATGAAGCCTTAACAATGTTAATTTTAAAAAAATTAGGTGTTAAAAACAAATTTGTTGTTAGTTTCATAATGCTATTGGTAACCTTTATTTTAACGTTTATTTTTATACTTATATATAGGAAAAGATTTAAAAAAGATTTTTCTGAAATAAATAAAAAAGAAAACGATAAAACTTATATTAAAGATAGTATTAAAACATGGTTAATAGGTGTATTATTAATGATAATTGCTAACTTAATAATTGGAATATTTTTAACGGAAATATCACCAAATGAAGCATCTAATAGAGAACTTATTCAAAAACTATATATCTTTGCAATTCCAACAATGGTAATCTTTGGACCTATTTGTGAAGAAATAATCTTTAGATTATCATTTAAAGAATTTATAAATAACAAATATATTTATATATTATTAAGTGGTTTATGTTTTGGATACGCACATGTTATAGGTGAAACCGGAATAAACTTATTATATGTTATTCCTTATGTTATTTTAGGAATGTGCTTTGCACATTTATTTGAAAAACATCAAAACATCATCTGCCCTATTATTGCACACATGATACATAATTTAATGTGCATTATTCTTATAGTCTTGTTATAATTAATACTATAGTAGAAAGATAAGTGATTATTATGAAGAAAAAATTATTAATAATACTAGCTGTTATATTAGTTCTTCTTGCCACTATTTTAGTATATAGTAGTAAAGTCACATCACATCATATTAAAGTAATAGAAACTAGTATTATTGATGAAAGCTTACCTGAAAAATATCATGGTTTAAAAGTAGTTCATTTTTCTGATATTCTTTATGGTAAATTAACAACTATTAAAGATTTAGAAAAAGTTGTAACTAAAATTAATGAAACTAATCCAGACATTGT
>Ga0247610_10007102_pt1 | contig 11531 bp, 9 predicted proteins | sample 174DNAGHGhighgp2_FD_193483 | JGI IMG/M metagenome (GOLD analysis project Ga0247610, IMG submission 193483) | Sheep rumen microbial communities from Palmerston North, Manawatu-Wanganui, New Zealand - 1742 DNA GHGhigh gp2 | ecosystem: Host-associated > Mammals > Digestive system > Stomach > Rumen ...
AAGTCAGAAGTTACGGTCCTCGCGTGCTGTTTTTGTACGCCACGCATTTGCATGCACAGGTGTTCGGCTTCAATAACCACCATCACGCCTAAAGGATTGAGCGTGTTCTGGATGCAGTCTTTGATTTGCGTTGTGAGACGTTCCTGTACTTGCAGACGCCGCGAATAGACGTCCACTACGCGTGCAATTTTGCTCAGACCCGTTATTCTTCCGTTCGGGATATACGCTACGTGTACCTTGCCGAAGAAAGGCAGCATATGGTGCTCGCAAAGCGAATAGAAATCAATATCTTTGACCACTACCATTTGGCGGTAGTCCTCCTCAAAAAGCGCAGACCGGAGAATAGCCTCTGCGTCTTCCTTATATCCTTTGCAAAGGAACTGGAGCGCCTCTCCTACGCGGTGCGGCGTCTTCAACAGACCTTCGCGTTTTGGGTCCTCGCCTATTTGCGTCAGAGTCGTCTCTACCGCTTTGGCTATGGCCGCAGAAACCTCCGGATTAGAATGAAAATCTTGTAGGTTCATTATTCCATTACTAATATTTTATCCCGCACAATATAGGTTTCACCCATCATGGCCGGGTACTGTTGAACGAAGATCTTCTTGTACTCTTTCGCCTCGTCGTACGTACGGAAATCTCCTAAACGCACTTTCCAGAAAGGCGATTCATACTTGACATATATCGTTTGGCTCACTTTGTCTGTCAGCTGTGCTTCCAGTTCCAGAGCTTCCCCTTTGGCTGTCTGCTGTTTATTGGACGAATAGACCTGTACACGGTAGCCGTCCACTTCCACTAATTCTTTCTTGCCGTGTATAGCCTCGTCCAGCAGGACACCTACGGTGGAGTCCTGAACGATTTGTATGCCCGGTTGCCAGTTCAAAACGGATAACAATATAACTGCTAAAAACTTCATAACTGTTCTTTTTCTTTATACTTGGCAATAATCATGCCATTAATAGTGGAACGATGATCCACCGACGAACTCGCGCAAGAACGATGTAGGAGGTATCTCGCGTTCGGGAACCGGCACGAAATATTGCAGGAACTTCAGTAACCTGTGCGCTTCTGTGTATTCCTCACAGAATTTAGGCACTTCGGACAGAATAGGTTCCGCATGGCGTTTGAGGACTGCAAACTCAAAGATAAGGGCGGAGTTGAACATTACATCCGCTTCCTCCTGGAACGGATATACCCATTTTTGTTCTCCACGGATGACGCTTGGGCAGCGTGCTATCGTCTCTTGGGCGGAGAATCCGCGGTATTTGTAATCGCGTACTATACGACGCAGCAGACGGATATCTGTTGTAGGAATCCAGTTGTGGTTGTCGATGTTGATGGTGGTGAGAGCAGAAACGAATATCTTGAATGTCAAGCTTTTGTCCACGTCCGGAAGGATACACGGATTCAGCGCATGAAGACCCTCTATAACCAATACGGAGTCTTTCTGTAACTTTAGTTTGCGGCCTTTGAAGACGCGCTCGCCTATGGTAAAATCGTAGGTTGGAAGATCTACTTCTTTGCCATCTAACAGGTCGTGCATTTGCTGGCGGAAGAATGGCAGGTCAACAGCATTGACCGTCTCAAAATCGTATTCCCCGTTAGCGTCTTTCGGCGTATCTACACGGTTCACAAAATAATCGTCCATGGAAAGTACTTCCGGTTTTATCCCATCCACCAACAACTGAATCTGCAGACGTTTTGAAAACGTTGTTTTACCGGAGGAGGAAGGTCCGCTAATGAATACTATCTTCGGACGTTTGTCCGCTATGGCGTCCGCTATCTGTGCTATTTTCTTTTCATGCAGCGCCTCTGCCAGTTTGATCATTTCGAAGGATTTCTTATCTTTGCAGGCAATGTTGAAATCGCTCACGTTGTTGATATGCAGCAGTTTATTCCAACGGTTATACTCCTGGAAGATGGAGAACATCTTTTCCTGCTGGATCTTGTCTTCCAGTACAGTAGGATTCTGTCGGTTAGGTATCCGCACTAATAAACCATCTTTGAAAGGAATAATATCAAACAACGTAATATAGCCCGAACTGGGTAGCAGTACATTCGAATAATAATCAATGAAATCGCCCATGCGGAAATAGCGGCAGTATGGATTTCCAAGGGTCTCGAAGATGGATGTTTCGTTGTTATACCGCTCGGCGAACATCTTGATTACCGTTTTCGTCTGTTTCTCCTCTTCGAAGATAGGTCGGTCCTCTTGAATGATTTGCAGCATCCGCTCTTTGATTTTCTCTATCATTTCAGGAGTAGCAGAAGGCGGTTCTATCGTGTTATCCGGCTCTGTATTCTTGTCCATATGCCACTGGAGTGTACAATAATAGCCTTTGCTGATAGGATGCTCCACACGTAAATCCATTTCCGGATACAGTTCGTTAACCGCGCTTGCCAATACCATATTCAACGTGCGCACATACACGCGCATCCCGGAAGGTGAACTCGCATCCAGAAACTCTATGTCTTTGGGCTTGTAGAGTCGGAAATCCAGATTCTCCACTTTGTAATTGACATGTGCCGCGATAATCGGGTAGGGAAGACGGAAATCGATCAGATCTTTCAGTTCGATAAGCGAAATTCCCCGCGGCACTTCATGATACGTGTGCGTGTTCTTGCAATAAATGGTAATGCTTGCATCCATAATTATCAATTATCAAAATTTGAATTGTCTGTACCTTCCAATCGTACTCAAATACCTCAACGAGGTTTGTACGACCTTTTAACGAGGTTTTAACGACCTTTTAACGAGGTTTTAACGACCTTTTAACGAGGTTTTAATAACGTCGTTTATCTGCAAAGCTTGCCGTAGCAGTTTCTCCATATCACCGAGGCGTACTTGGTTGGCGGCATCCGAAATAGCCGTATCCGGATCCGGGTGTGTCTCAATGAACAAACCATCAATCCCCACAGCCACCGCTGCCCGCATGAGGCAAGGCACCATTTCGCGGTTGCCTCCGGTTATTCCTGTTTGTGACGAAGGCTGCTGTACGGAGTGTGTAGCATCAAAAATGACCGGACATCCGAAGCGGCGCATTTCCGCCAATGAAGTCATATCTACCACCAATCGTCCGTAACCGAACGAACTGCCTCGTTCCGTAAGCCATATACGCCCTTCTTTTGCGGCGTCGGGAGAAACCTGTTCTATTTTATGGATAGCGCCATCCATGTCCCAGGGCGCCATAAACTGACCTTTCTTGACGTTGATGATGCGGTGGGTTGCCGCTGCGGCTTGTAGTAAGTCAGTTTGTCTGCTCAAAAAAGCGGGAATCTGCAGTACGTCCGCTACTTCTGATACCGGTTTACACTGGTAACTCTCATGTACGTCAGTCACTATCGGAAGTCCGAATTGCTCCTTCACTTCCTGCAAGATTTGCAGACCTTCTTCCATGCCTACACCTCGTGCGGACACACTTGTGCGGTTCGCCTTGTCGAACGACGATTTGAAATAGAGCGTTATACCCAAGTCATAGCACAAACGGTTGAGCGTCTCTGCTGTCTCAAGAACGCAATCTCTATTCTCAATGGCACAAGGTCCGGCAATCAAAAACATGACACCACTTACTTTATGGTCGTATATTTGTAATTTATGCCTCGGTAGCGCTACCTGCTTTTTCTTCATCGGCAGCCTTGGTGTTACGCTGAGCGAGCGGAGAATCGTCAACCGAACGATACGCTCTTGCCCATTGAACTTTCAGCTTGCCTTCTCCGCCCTTCTCGGAATTTGGCAACCAACTCTGGGCGATAAAGAACATAGGCTCTTTCGGAAGACGATTAGGCAAACGAAGTAACTCCATATCGTTCACATACCATATCAATTCGTTCTTAGTCCAACGCAATGAATAAACATGATACATGGAACGCAGCATGCCGGTAAGATCGACCATCTTCGTCTTGTTTCCGTCCACCAAGCCCATCTGATGTACTTTACCGTTATAGTGATAAAGAGCAATCATCGGACTATTCAGTTTGCCGGTGGTCAGACCGAAGAAATGGTGTCCGCTACCTTGCGAACGCACTTTGGCGGAGAACATACCGGATTCTTGAGAGAATGCCGCTTTACTGTTCATAACGTCCGAAGTGTAGTTAAAGACGTGCTCAACAAATCCTTTCTTCTCATCCCACGCCAACGCTTTGTGGCTCTCTGCCCGTGTCTCGATGTCCATACGTCCTTCTACAAAGAAACTGTTTTTGCCGCCAACATATGCTTGCTGCTCGTTTGTGCGCGAGTGTCCGTCTTTCATTGCGGGATTGGCATAACCAAAACCGGGCTTCCAGTTGGCATTGGATTCCATATGGTCCTCAAACGACGGACGGAATAGTTCTGCCCAGTCTATTCTTTCCTCACGTTGCTTGAAGAAGAACTTGATATCATCGGAATTGGCAAGAGCCAGATAGCGCTGCTCGGTTTTGTATTCCTCCGAGTGAATCCAACGTTTGGTATCAGCCCACAGCGCATGGCGTTTCTGGAAATCCTCGGTATTGATTTCTTTCTCCAACGCTTCCATCTGGCGCAATTCCTGCGAGTTCTGAACCTGCAGATAGTTCTTGAAATAAGAAGAGCCGTTCAGCCAGCGGTACTTCATCATAACACCTGATTTGAGGCACTCTCTCAGGCTCTTCACTTTTTGGAACTCATCTGTATCACGGAAGGCAAGAAAAGCCTGAAACTCGTCATCTTTGAGTGCTTCTTGGTAACGGCGAATACTACGGGAAGAAGCCAGACGTTTGTATGACAGCATTTTTCGACCCTCGTCAGTGTCCTGATACTTGCGATTGATAAGGGTTTTCTTACGCTCCTGAAAATCGATGCTCTCGATTACTTTTTTGAGCGCATAGTATTCTGCCAACTCTGGCGATTTCTCAATCTCGCGCCAACGTTTGACGCGTGCTTGTAATTCACTAACGGTTCTCTCGTAGGCATCCGTAGAGAGCATTTTGCCGGTTAGTCTGGCGGTGAATAGATTCATAATGTATAAAATTTACAATTTACAATTTACAATTTAAGATTGCGTCGAACAGTTCATTGAGCGAATCGACAAAAACGGGTTTGTAACTCTGTTGCCCCGGAATGAAGTTCAGTTCCTCCATTAGTGCTATTTGCTGTTTGAGAGGTTCATAGAACCCTTTGTAGTTCAGCACGAATGTAGGTTTGTGGTGTTCGCCGATGATTGCGCTGCTTGTGGCATCCATCATTTCGTCCAAGGTGCCATAACTGCCCGGAAGACAAACAATGATATCTGATTCGTCCCTCATGCGTTGTTTTCGTTCGGCAATGTTCGTCACTTCTATCAGGTAATCACAATTGTTTGCTTTGCGTCCGCAAGCGATGATGCGCGGAGGAATCACTCCCACCACATGTGCGCCCGCAACTTTGGCGGCATTGCTCACGCGTGACATCAATCCACCCGTGGCGCCACCATAAACGAGCGTATGGCCATGTTCACCTATCCACTTGCCCACCACATCACCGAGAGACAGATATTCCTCGGGTATGGCATCCTTTGCGCTACAATAAACAGCAATTCTCATTAAGCGTCGATGTTTGCGTAAGTAGCGTTCTCTTCAATAAACTCGCGTCGTGGTGCTACATCATCGCCCATCAGCATCGCAATGATGCGATCCGCTTCAGCGGCATTCTCGATGGTCACCTGTTTCAACATACGGCGTGCAGGATCCATTGTGGTCTCCCAGAGCTGCTCGTCGCTCATCTCACCCAGACCTTTGTAACGCTGCGTCTTAATCGCTTTCTCATCACCAGCACCATATTTCTGGATGAAGTCAAAACGCTGTTGGTCGTTCCAGCAATACTCGCTGTAGTTACCTTTCGAGCACTTGTAGAGAGGTGCACAAGCGATATAGAGGTGACCTTGCTCAATCACTTCTTTCATATGACGGAAGAAGAGGGTCATAATCAGCGTAGCAATATGGGCACCATCGACATCGGCATCCGCCATGATAATCACTTTGTGGTAACGAATCTTCGAGAGGTTCAACGCTTTCGGGTCTTCTTCGGTACCAAAAGTAATACCAAGAGCCGTGAAGATGTTTCTTACCTCTTCGGATTCGAATACTTTGTGCTCCATCGCTTTCTCGACGTTGAGGATCTTACCGCGGAGCGGCAGGATAGCCTGGTGTACACGGTCACGTCCTGTTTTAGCCGTTCCGCCTGCGGAGTCTCCCTCGACGAGGAAGAGTTCGCAGGCGGCTGCATCCTTCGATACGCAGTCAGCCAGTTTACCGGGCAGACCACCACCGGAGAGCGGTGATTTACGAAGTACTGATTGACGTGCGTTACGGGCCGCAATACGAGCCTGCGCAGCCAAGATCACTTTCTCCACAATCTTCTTGGCGTCATCCGGATGTTCCTCCAGATAGTTCTGCAAAGCCTCAGCTACTGCCGCCGAAACCATTCCGGCTACCTCGGAGTTACCAAGTTTGGTCTTGGTCTGACCTTCAAACTGCGGCTCAGCTACCTTGACAGAGATCACCGCGGTCAGGCCTTCACGGAAATCGTTCGGGTCGATGGTTGAGTTACCGTCTTTATCTTTCAGTTTCGCTTTTTCCAGCATCTTGCTGTCCTCGGCGTATTTCTTCATCACACGGGTCAGCGCAGCACGGAAACCGGCTACGTGGGTACCACCTTCGATGGTGTTAATGTTATTGACATAGGAGTGTACGTTCTCGTTAAAGTCGGTATTGTAGATCATGGCAACCTCCACCGGTGTGCCGTATTTCTCTGTATTGAGGTGTATTACCTCGCTGATGAGCGGCGTACGGGTGCCATCGATGTAACGCACGAATTCAGAAAGACCCTTCTCCGAATAGAACACCTCTTTCTTGCACTCCGTCACTTTGGTGCCATCTTCGAGTTCGCGTTCTACCATGACGCGCTTGTCTTTGAGCACAATCTTGATACCGGCATTGAGGAACGCCAACTCACGCATACGGTTAGCGAGGATTTCCCAATGATATACTGTTTCTGTGAAGATGGTGTCATCCGGCCAGAACTGCACAAACGTACCTGTTTTGCGTTGCTCCCAATTACCGATGGCTTCTGCCTCGGTGATAGTATGCACGGGCGCTAACGGTTTGCCTTTCGCATAATCCTGGCAATGGATCTGTCCGTCACGATAAACCTCCACGTGCATTTTTGTCGAGAGTGCGTTCACGCAACTCACACCCACACCGTGCAGACCACCGGAGACCTTATAGGAATCTTTATTGAACTTACCACCGGCATGGAGAACGGTCATTACCACTTCCAGCGCAGACTTATGCTCCTCGGGTGCATATCCACGGGAATACCACGTCCATTATCCTGTACGGTGATTGAATTATCCTCATTGATATGAACCGCAATCTCATCGCAGAATCCCGCGAGAGCCTCATCAATAGAGTTATCAACTACCTCATAAACCAAGTGGTGCAGACCCTTCTGCGAGATATCTCCGATGTACATCGCAGGTCTCTTACGCACCGCCTCTAATCCTTCGAGCACTTGAATACTCGAGCCATCATACTTTTCGTTTTGTTCTTTGCCTTCCGGCACGATTATTTCTTCCATTATTTTGTGTAATTTATTTTCCTGTTTATTTATATGTGCACGCGCGTGTCTCACTCGCGCATAAAATCGGCTGCAAAGATACAAAAAAAAATTGACATACACAATAGTGTATGCCATTTTTCTTCATTTTTCGTTTAAAAATCAACCTTTTCTCCTATTCTTGCGTCCAAAAGGCGGATGTTATGTTGATCAGCAATCTTTCGTGCATTCAGTTCCGGTTCCTGCCACGGGTGCATGGCTAATGCGAATTTATGATGGTGGACCGTAAAGACCTGTTTCGCCTGCAAATCCACCATCGCTTTCTCCAAATCTTCCGGCGTGGTGTGGATATATTTCCAATTGTCATTATACTGGCCGTTTTCAAGGAAAGCCAGGTCGATAGAACCGAAGCGTTCGCGGATCTGCGCAAAGCGTTTGTCATAGCCACCATCGCCTCCTATATAGACCTTACGGCCGGCGTATTCGATCATAAACGAAGCCCACAGAGTCTGGTTGCGTTTCCCTAAAAGCCGGTTGCTGAAATGTCTGGATGGCAAGCAAGTAATTGAGAATTGAGAATTGAGAGTTGAGAATTGAGAATTGAGAGTTGAGAATTGAGAATTGAGAGTTGAGAATTGAGAATTTTCTCCCCAGTCCATTTCTATAATCTGCTCGTCCGTGTAGCCCCAGTAACGCAGGTAATCGGCGATGCCGAGAGGACAAACGACCATTTTGACGTGTTCCCGAATGTCACGGAGAGTTGCGTAGTCCATGTGGTCCCAATGCTCGTGTGTGACGATCAGCACATCAATCTCGGGCAGGTCTTCCGGCCGATAAATATCCGTTCCGGGAAAGGCCTTCATCATCAGCGAAGAAGGGAACTCCGGTTTCAGAACAGGATCCACTAAGAACCTCATTCCTCCGAGGCAGAACAAGTAGGACGAGTGCCCAAACCAAACCACCCAATCTTCATCCGTCGGAAGTGCCTTCAGATCCGTTTTAACGGTCTCTATCGGTTCAACCGGTATACGCACACTATCTCTATCCGTCAAGAAGCGCCACAGCATTTTAAATGCCCCGCCTTTATCCTTTTTGCCCGTAAACTGCGGTGTCGGTTCCTGGTTCTGAAACATCCCATTGTAGTAGTTAGGCGAGTTATGTATTTTTTCTGTCGAAACATGCCTGAACACGCCGAATGCAGGATGTGTCAACACTCCCGCAACAACGGTTGTCATCCCCACGATAACAATCAAGAATACCCACATTATTTTCCTTCCTTTCTTCATTATAGAAATGCTATAAATTAATCAAAGTCAATCTGTTATGCGTTTTTGCCGGATGAGCGCTTGTATGAACGTGTCGAGTTTGGAATACTGCTTTCGGAGGAGTTTGGAAGAGCCAGGTCGAAGTTTTTTCTCGAGAGGCGCTTCCGGGTCAGGTCTTTTGAATTGCGCGTAGAACCTCGTGCGGTAGTTTTCCAACTGAAGGCGTAGTTCGGCAATATGTGTTCGCTCTTCCGGGGTCATAGTAGCGAGTTCTTCCGGCGTATAACGCTCAGAGCGGATGATTTCTGTTGTCAGCCGGCTGATTTCCCCGAAGGAGCGCATATTATCGAGTTCTGCTCCTTCGGCAGGAGTACGTTTGAAGTCTCTTGGGCAAGCGATTTTGTAAGCCTCCTGCACGCCGACTTTGAGAACCGCTCCGTTGGGAGCTCTGTACTTCTTCTGGCGCATAACAATACCGCTGTTTTTCTCTAATTCTCCGTGCAATTCAGCCACGGGAGCATATAAATGAGCTTGTGACATATTGTTGTATTTTATGTTGTTAAAATTAAGATTTTTGTCTATCCAATTTGTCGCGAAGCAGCCTAAGCCTGACATATAAGGAATGACACGCTAATTACACGCTAATAACGCGGTAATAACGCGGTAATCACGCGCTTTTTTGCGTTTTAAGTCCTTATAAAACCTCGATTGATAATCGAGGTAATGGAGTGGTTATCAGGCAAATCCAAACTAATTGCTCCAAAAGTGAAAAAGAACACTTTTCAAATTCGGTGCAAAGGTACAACTTTTTTGCGAAATATGCAAATTTTGATGGGATTTTTTACATAATTGAGAGTGAATATTAATAAGGGAAAGCTATCTGTAATGGTCATAAAAATTTATTTTTCGCGCACGGAGGGCGCGAACACAGGACACCGTGGGATGATGTGAGAAAGACGATGGCGAGAAGGACGAAGGGGGAAGGGAGGATGAGAAGGACGAAGGATGAGGGACGAGGACGATGGGGGATAGCCGGATGACATCCAGCACAATGGACGACGTTTTTTATTGGGTAAAACTATTCACAAAGGTTCTAAAAATTTATTTTTATTCGTTTAGTCAACAGTTAAAGACCATTTTTTGTTCACAAAGGAACAAAGGGAACAAAATTGCTACTTATTGTTCACGAATTAAGCGAATTGAACGAATTTTTTTTCTTTATGTCAAAAAAGACCCAAAATGTTCAAAAAATTATTTTTTTCTTATAGTCAACAATTAAAGACAATTGAAGACAATTTTTTAAGAATTGTATGGAAGTTAGTAGTAAATAAATAGTAAAATGAGTAGTAAAATGAGTGGTAAAATGAGAGTGTGCCAACTTAGTTTTGACACACCCTCAGGTTGTTTTTCATTGAAATCTTTCAGTTCCGACTCCTTAATTACCCGCGTGTAGTGTGTGCGCACACATGTAAAAGGGTACGTTCAAGGGATGTGTTTTTTTAGCGGAGGCGGAGCGTGGTTCTGGCGATGGCGGAGGCGATCCAGGCAAGGAGAATGGCGCCGGCAGGAATCCATGCCCACAGGTTTACGGGATCGAAGAATAACGCCCAAGGGTTCTCTAACCATCCCATCCAGATAAAAATAGCTGACCATATAGCTACAAAAGCATAGCCGATAAAGATAGCGACCATTCCTCGCAGTTCAAAGAGATGGTGGTAGTACAGCCAAATGATGATCGGCAAGGTGAGAAAGATGACAGAGGGAATCCAATATGAGGCGATGCCGAGCAAAACGGCTACAAGGAAACATTCCTCTACCGAATCGGTATGGCGTCGAATACGGCTGATAATAAAGATACAAAGAAGTACTATTGCTGCTACAATATATCCTTTGCAATAGTTGAATGTGGAAAAAGGAAGGTGGAAGTCAAGCCCCGAGAGTACATGATTATTAGCTACGTCGGATTCCGAAAGTTGTCCGCTAACCGCAGAAATGAGAAGAGGCACCAAACTGCCACCTATTGCCAGCAGCCAAAAGACTACCGGCAATAGATGGTATAGAAGTGTTTGCGTGCTACGTTTCACAGAAAACAGGAATCAGTAATCAGAATTCAGAATTCAGTAATCAGTCAATAAATCCTTTCCTTCTCAGCAGGTTTTGGGGATCTGCCTCTTTTCCTCGGAACTCAAGGTAAAGTTCTTGCGCATCGCGTGTACCTCCTTGCTCCAAAAGATGGCGGAAACGTTTTGCGGTAGCTTTGTCAAAGAGGTTTCCTGTTTCTTTGAATGCTGCGAACGCGTCAGCGTCGAGGACAGCAGCCCAGGTGTAACTGTAATAGCCGGCTTCGTAACCTGTTGTGAAGATGTGGTTGTAGAACGTCGGTCGGTAACGGACGATGATCTCGTCAATCATGCCCATCTTTTCGAGGCTGGCTTTCTCGAAGGCATTTACGTCAAGACCTTCGGCTGTCGTCAGTTCATGGAAATCCATATCAAGGATAGAAGCTGAGAGCAGTTCTGTGGTCACAAATCCCTGGTTGAACTTGCCGGCATTGTTGATTTTCTCAATCAGTTCATCGGGAATGATTTCTCCAGTCTGATAGTGGAAGGCGTACGTTTTGAGCACTTCGGGTTCGTAGCAGTAGTTCTCCATGAACTGGCTGGGCAATTCAACGAAGTCGCGGGGCGTGTTCGTGCCGCTGGGGTTTCTGTAATGGG
>Ga0247610_10007103_pt1 | contig 11531 bp, 10 predicted proteins | sample 174DNAGHGhighgp2_FD_193483 | JGI IMG/M metagenome (GOLD analysis project Ga0247610, IMG submission 193483) | Sheep rumen microbial communities from Palmerston North, Manawatu-Wanganui, New Zealand - 1742 DNA GHGhigh gp2 | ecosystem: Host-associated > Mammals > Digestive system > Stomach > Rumen...
GGCAATCCTGACAGTCGCTATGACTCCAACTTCTGGCTGTGTACCATCACGCTGGATGAGAACCTGAAGATTAAGGGGCAGGAGAATGCATACAAGACCATCGTGACGGGTGCCGTGGGTGGTGCTGCCGGTGTGATTCATGCTGCAACCAGTGCACATACAGACTGTGAGCCTAACGCCAATGTGGAGGCTCTGCGTGTGCTGATGGATCAGGCACAGATTGAGGCCCGTCCGCTGTGGAAACCAATGCACAAGCAGCCGTGCTATAAGGATGCGCCTGCATACGTGAATGGCGTCAGCGAAGCGTTGTTTAAGGTGGGAATGTGCCTACCTGCTGGACCGTATGTTTCAGATGAAGACGTGCGGTATATTGTAGATACCATTAAGGCGGCAATCGTATGATACTAAAGTGGCTATTTGACAGGATAGTGGCATTTTTAGGACTGGCTGTATTATGGCCAGTTCTTGTTATTGTTGCTATTCTGGTTAAGTTAAAGATGCCTGGAGGTCCTGCGTTCTTTGTGCAGAAGCGTGTTGGCCTAAACGGGAATCTGTTTAAGTGCCATAAGTTCCGCACAATGACGGTGAAGCACAATGGCAGCACAGTTTCTGTTGCTGGAGACAGCCGCATCACTCCACTTGGAGCTAAGTTGCGCCATTACAAGCTGGATGAGCTGCCCGGGCTGTTGGATGTGCTCATTGGCAATATGAGCTTTGTTGGCCCGCGTCCAGACGTGCCTGGGTATGCGGATAAGTTGCAAGGGGATGACAGAGATGTGCTGAAGTTGAGACCGGGGATTACGGGACCGGCAACGCTGAAATATCGTCTGGAAGATGAGATGATTTCTGAGTATGTGGCTAAGAAGCAGAAGGATGGTGATACTCGTCCTATGCAAGAAATAGCAGTAGAGTATAACGACAACGTGATTTATCCTGATAAGGTCAGACTGAACTGCTATTACTACAGGCATTATTCTTTCATCAAGGATATACAGATGATATTCTGTACTGTACTGGGAAAGAATATGCAGTATGCTGGGGAAACTATTTAGCTTCACAGGTAAGAGTGAATAATGAAGAGTGAAAAGTTGATGTCAATCCTAAAAGGTGTTTGGGCTTTTTGCTCGGAAGGGGACAGGGGACAGGTACCTGTCCCAAGCTTCATTTCCAGCAAGTTGCATAAAATGCCCCTATTTCAACAGAAAAGGGGGCAAGCTGTATAAATAAACAAATATTGGCTATAGAATCAGGGGGACAGGAACTTTCATACACTGACTATACACCAATAAACACAATATAATCCCTCAGGAATCGTTATCTAAATGTAGCATAAGTAAAAATCTAGCATGCCTCAGAGTGCAAGAAAGGAGAGCATTTTTTTAGGAAGAAGGCTGGCCAATGAATATAAACAACGAAATTTTCCCCGATGTCTTTTCTGTATATAATTATTTGACCAAAGAGAAAGGATGGAGTTTCGGGTTCCATACGCCACCGCAGTTTGAGGTGATGACGCTGTATGGGAACCGCATGGCGGCAGCTCCAATGCCGATGTCTCCATTGTTCAGGGGAGAAAATTCGTTTCACGAACGATGTCTTCCCTCTCTTTTCCGAAGGGAATGGTCGGCCCTGGAAACACTGGAGCGGCAGGTGCAGCTGGAGGATTTCAGGCAAATTCTTCAGTCGAATCTGGAAATAAGGGAGATGGAGGAAGTCGGGCTGGAGGTGAACTACAATGGATTGGCCCAGCACTATGGGATTGAGACAAACATACTTGACCTGACAAATAGCTTCTTGGTGGCTGCTTTCTTTGCCACGACTACCTATGATTCATTGATGGATGTGTATCGTCCGATCGTGCATACGGTGTCGTTAGGTGTGATTTATTTTTTCCCTACGGGGGCCTTCCTGAATTTCGGGTACGACGCCCCCATCTGGCCCATCGGCATGGAGGCTTTACGCAGACCGGGAGAACAGCGTGGATTCGGAATGGAGATGGATGAACGTCACCGGGACCTGAATTGCTATTCGGATGCCCATCTGTTTCGATTCTGGCAAACTCCTCGGGTATCAATGAGGATCTGGGAGATGACGCATGGAGGCTATGACTTGTTTCCTTACGACCCGATGTCAGAAAAGGTGAGGAATATGCGGAAGTATAGAATCTACAGTGAGGAAGGACTGCGAAGGGCTTTTGAGACATGCAAAGGTCTGTTTTCGGGCATTGAAGAAGCCCATTCGGTGATGGCGCAGGCAGGATGTACTTTTGTGGACAAGTTGCCGTTTGCATATACGGAGAGAGAGTCGGTGTACATCAACGAATTGTTCAAGAAGATGTATCCTAGAAGTTTTTCCTAGATATGTGTATCCTGTCATTACACAAGAGCATTTACTGACTGGCGAGATAATTCTAATGGATTTGGATGAGATAAATGAACTATATGCAGAGGAAGTGGCGCTGCTGAAAAGAATTCGGAGTTCTGTAACGATGCAACCACAAGGGGAACCGGACCGGGTCGAAAAGGTTACGTTGCTATTGATGTTCCGTATCTTCTCAAACCTTTACTCGGCTTTGCTTTTAACTGTGGCCGCTCTAAAGAATGGTAAGTTGTCTTTCTTCCAACTTTCGATAGGAATCGTTTTACGTTGCTGCTATACAGATTGCTTGTTCGCTCTTTATATACAGCGTGTAGATGCGAAGCGTGCGATTGCGGAGCTTGAAATGAGGACTATTGAGTATGCCAATTCCATGCTTGAACGAAAAGAGGTCTACAGAGACCAAGTGAGAAGCATCGCGAAGGAGTTTGACGATGAACTGATTGACCATTTCTGGGAGTTGACGATGGAAGATCATTTTCTTGGATTACTGACTTTTGACGAGAATATGGAAAGGTTGACTTTGACTAAGCAATCAAAAACGCAATTAAAAGAGGCTGGATTCTCGAAGACGAAGAGCATTGCGACCAAAGAGATGGTAGAGTTTCTGGTGAATATTCCTGAGTTGGAAGTGGTGACGACACGATTATATCATTACTACAAGTACTTCTCGCAATATGAGCATTTCTCGGAGAATGGACAAGGGGATGTGTTGGCATCGGCGAAAGAAGATGGAAATGACAACATTCATTTTCTTTCAGCCATCAGGGCACTGAGTGCGGGGGTAGAAGAGGTAATAAAAAGAATGGCAAGTGTAAACGATTCTAAGGTATTAAGAAATTAATGATATTTGAAGTATGGGATTAAGTTCGAATATTCTTTGGCATCAGACAAATAGAGATGGATTCTATGGTATTTTGAAGTCCAAGAGACTCCGCTATTCATATTGTCAAGAAAGAATTGTTCCGGAATTCAAATTGTTCCCCATAGCATTTCCTATGATAAGTGTGAGTGACTACCCGTTCTCGGAAATCGGCAATAATAAATGGGCTTATGGCGATTTTTGTATTGGCTTCAAGCAGGAGTGGGGTGTGAAGGTTGGCTTTTCTCCTGTGTGCTATTGCAGTTTGGGATCCCGCGTCTTGTCGCAATTAAACAATCTACTAAAAGAGGCAATTAGAACTGACTCAAAAAAATACTTCGGCCTATCATTGTTTCTGTTTGCAAATATGAAATTTGTAAAGGCTCCATTAATCACGAAAACGAAGACATTTAAGGAATATCGCTTTTACGACGAGCGGGAGTGGCGTGTCGTACCTTATATCACAGAAACAGACGAAGCCGAGGTCTTACCATTTTTGACAGAAGACGGATATAAAGAATACAAAGCAAACCACAATGACAGTTCTTTACTTGATATAGGCGTCGATTTCCAATACGAAGATATCCATTATATTATTGTAGAATCGGAAGATGATGTGCAGAGAACGAGAGATATAGTTGGGATGAGTGTTCATATTTTCACCCAAGATGAAGTGATTGAAGATGTGATTGGCGTTGATCATCATGATGAGATTTTACCATCTCCATTGGTGCAGGATATGGAGGCTGCTAAACGCCATCTGGAAAGGACTATGAATGCGCTGAGAAACAGAAAAGATGTTGAAGAGAATGGCAAACATGAATAAAGCCGCCCCGAAAGGCGGCCAGATTGCAGTAAGACTTCCATGACTACTGCCGTCGCAGAGAAAGAGCAGAAGTCTTTGCACTAGTGCAGCGTGTAGAGAGGTGCCGGAGCGTAGATGACTGGGTCGGATTCCTACCGCCTGTTGTTTCTCTGCAACTAGGCAAAACGGGTTTTTCCCGTAAATAGGCCTCCTTGCCAGTTTGAACCAGTACACCTTCCCCTGCGGGAATTTGGACTGAACACCCACTTGTTTAACGTCGCTACCTCCATAGTCCGACGACCGAAATGGCGGTGCAAAAGTACGAATAAAAAATGAAATACGAGATAAATATTAAGGGAAAAACAAAAAAACAGGTCACAAAACTGAATCTTTCTGGCCGTGGACTTACGTCTTTTCCTGAAAACATTTTCGATTATCCCAATCTTACCAAGTTGGTTCTCAGCAATAACAAGATTAAGTCAATACCGAGAGAGATACTGACATTGAAGAAGCTACAAGTGCTTGACTTGGCGAATAATGAGATTAAGGTGCTGCAAAGTGCAGTGTTCCATCTGCCGAAACTAAGGACACTGAATGTGTATGGGAACAAGATAACGAAGTTTCCGAAACAGGTGTTTGAATCAGGGTTGAAGAAAATAATAGTTGGAAAGAATCCGCTGGAATCTGAAGAAATAGAGAAACTTCGGATTTTGTGTGAGGTGGTTGCAGATAAAAATGATGCACAGGTAAGGATTGAACCAGGGTCAGAAAAGATGGATGTTAAGGTATTGTTGCCAGAAACAAAACAGGAAATCAGAGATATGGAGAAGAGACATAGAATATTTATCAGTTACTCGCATATAGATGCCGAATGGCTTGAAGAGGTTAAGGTTCACATTAAACCACTGGAAAGATTTTATGGCATCGAGGAGTGGGATGACCAGAAGTTGAGGACAAGCGACAAGTGGAGAGAGAAGATATCCAACGCACTGAATAATGCCACAATAGCGGTACTGTTGATTTCTCCCTATTTCGTGGCTTCGGACTTTATCGTTAAAAATGAATTGCAGCCGTTGCTTGAGAATGCAGAGAAGAAGGGTGTGAAGATAATGCCCGTGATGGTTAGCCCATGTGAGACGATAGAGGAGAGCGGGCTTTTGGATTATCAGGCTCCCAATGGCCCTGACAAAACCCTGATAGAGATGACCAAGGGTGAAGTGCATCGCACATTGAGTAAACTTGTTAAAGATATAAAATCTTTTATCGATAATAAAAAGTAAATTTTATCCAATCTATCATAATTCTCTCCAAATGATATGGATAACGACAGTTACCTAAAGATTCTAAGAAATTCGGAAGCTTGGTTTGAGCAGGCGTTCGCCCAAAAGATGGTGGCGGATAAAATATTAGTTGATGTCATTATGAGTGAGGATTTTGTGGTGTCTTTGAAAGAGGATGAATCGAAATTGATGGATTTTGTTTCTTTGTGGGGGAATGCACTGTATCATTACGGTATTGGAATAGAAAATGGGTTGAAGGGTGTAATTGTCAAGAATTACCCAGAACTCATTAATTTGGAAATGTCGGGTGATGATATTGTTTTGAAAGACATTGGTGGGAAGGCAAGTAAAAACCATGATTTATATTCGCTTGCCAATCGCGCTGGGGTCTTGAACCGAAATCTAAATCTGTTTAAGTATGACTTTGACAGAATGTTACTGAAGAATGTACTTAATCATCTGACGGATGTGATAAGGTGGGCGTCCAGATATCCTGTGCCGACTTCCCCATCGAAAGTTTTTGAAATAGACCAAGGTGTTCCGATGGTCGGAGTGTATGGATTCCATATTTTGGATGTTATTTGTCCTTTGTTCGACTATTTCCAGACATTAAGAGATCCCAATAGCAAGTCCGTGAAGGATTACCTGGATGAGTTTTTGAATGATGAATCAGGTGCTGTTTAACGTTTAAAGACGATGTTTTACGGATGAGACTTGCGGAACCTGTGAAATCCGTAGCAAAATAGTTGATATAGAGTAATAATTGATAAGGAATGCAATAAAATACATGGAGAATCGTTAATTTTGCAGACAAACTCCCGAACGGAATTGCGCCAAATTCCCGAACGGAATTGCGCTAACCCACCGAATATAAAGGTGTAATTTATTGTATGGGAGGAAATTACAAACATAGAGTGGTTGATGCTTTGCTTGAGCGTAAGTTGTTGGGCAAAGGGGCAGTGCTAGTGGAAGGTGCCAAGTGGTGCGGAAAGACAACCACAGCGTCTCGTTTAGCCAAAAGCATACTGAAACTTGGCGAGACGAGTGTGCTACGCTCAAGCAGACAATTGGCTGAAATGAATCCTGCATTGTTGCTTCGTGGAGAAACTCCACGTCTGATAGATGAATGGCAGACTATTCCCATACTATGGGACAGTGTCCGTTCTGAGGTTGACAACAGAAGTTTGATGGGACAGTTTATACTGACAGGGTCTGCCGTACCTGTGGATTCAGACGAAATAGAACACACAGGAACCGGGCGCATTGGACGATTGATGATGAGGACTATGAGCCTATGGGAGTCGGGAGAATCGAGTGGCGCTATTAGTTTGGGGAGTCTGTTTGATGAACCAAAAGAGTTTTTTGCGGAGAACAAACTGGATATTGAGCAGCTGGCCTATCTCACTTGTCGTGGCGGATGGCCGCAGGCCTCGATGCTGGATGGCGCCGTGGCGTTGGATCAGGCAAGGGACTATTTTGATTCGGTGGTCCATTATGATATTCAAAGGGCAGACGGTGTGGATCGTGACCCTGAGAGGGTGAAATTGCTGATGCGTTCATACGCCAGACACCAAGGTGCTGCTGTGAACTACAGTGTGATTTGCGCGGATATGAAGACTAACGACAACTCTTCGCTGAATGATGATACTGTGGCCTCGTATGTAAAAGCCCTGAAGAAGATCTTTGTGGTGGATGATATGAGAGCTTGGAATCCGAATCTGCGCAGTAAAACATCGGTAAGGACGAGTGATACGCGTTATTTTACAGACCCTTCGATAGGCGTGGCCGCGCTGGGTGTTGGACCGAATGTTTTTCTGAACGACTTGAATACGTTCGGACTGTTCTTCGAGACTATGGCAGTGAGAGATTTGCGTGTGTTCGCAGGCCCGTTGGACGGAGAACTGTATCACTATAGGGATAAGAATGGGCTGGAGTGCGATGCCGTGCTACATAGACGTAATGGAACCTATGGATTGATAGAAATAAAGTTAGGAGGAGAAGGCTTGATTGAAGAAGGTGCTTCAAATTTGAAATCTCTGGCAGAAAAGATAGATACCACGAGGATGAAAGCGCCTTCGTTCAAGATGGTGCTGATAGGCGTTGGTCAATATGCCTACCGTAGTGAGGATGGGGTTTATGTGGTGCCCATCGGGTGCTTAAGGGACTAGAACGTGGATGGGAAATAGATACCTGCTCTAAGCCAGGAAATCATCGGTTTACATATTTATTCTCTCGTTTGTCAGTGCGATGGGGACGGTATGAACAAACAAAGGTTGTAGAAATTCGATAATAGAAAAATATCTAATAATCTATAGATATTGTTTGGTTATCTAAGAATAATTAGATGATTTGAGATAAGTTGAATTAATCAAATAAACTAACATATATGTCTGAAAGAAAACGTATATACCTCTGCTTGGCTCACATGAGCGAGGACGGAATGGAATAAAAGTATATCAAAGAGGCTTTTGATACTAACTGGGTGGTGCCCATGGGCCCCAACGTCAATGGGTTTGAACACGACCTCGAAGAGTTCGTGAACCAAAACGATAACCATAACGAAAAGCTTTCGAAGCGTGTGGTGGCACTCTCCTCCGGCACCGCAACGGTGCACCTGGCGCTGATTGCTGCCGGAGTGAAGGCGGGAGATGAGGTGATTGTGCAGAGTTTTACGTTCTGTGCTTCGTCGCACCCAATCACTTACCTCGGGGACACACCTATCTTTGTGGATTCGGAGAAGGATTCGTGGAACATGGACCCCGAACTGATGGAGGAGGCCATCAAGGACCGCATTGCCAAGACGGGCAAGAAGCCTGCGGCTATCATCCCTGTGGCTCTGTACGGTATGCCGTACCAGATTGACCGCATTATGGAGATTGCCAACCGCTACGACATCCCCGTCATCGAGGATGCCGCTGAGGGTTTCGGCAGCCGCTGGAACGGGCAGGTGCTGGGCACCTTCGGCAAGAGCGGCGTGCTGTCGTTCAACGGCAACAAGATGATTACCACCAGCGGCGGTGGCGCACTTATCACCGTCAATGAGGAGGAGTTGCGTGAGATTATGATGTACGCCACTCAGTATCGTGAAAGCTATCCATACTACCAGCACGAGAAGATAGGCTTCAACTACCGCATGAGTAACATCTGCGCCGGCATAGGCCGTGGACAGATGACGGTGGTGAATGACCATATCGCCCACCACAAATACGTACAGGCTCTGTATGAAGAGCTGCTGAAGGATGTACAGGGCATCAAGGTACACGGCAATCCGGACAGCCGCTATGATTCCAACTTCTGGCTTTGCACCATGACCATCGACCCCGAGGTGCGCATCAAAGGTCAGGAGAACGCCTACAAGACCATCGTGACAGGTGCTGTGGGCGGCGCCGCGGGTGTCATCCATGCCGCTGAGAGTGCCCACACCGACTGCGAGCCTAATGCCAACGTGGAGGCACTGCGTGTTATTATGGACCAAGCACAGATTGAGGCCCGTCCGCTGTGGAAACCCATGCACAAGCAGCCAGTGTATAAGAATGCCCCGGCATTTGTCAACGGCGTGAGCGAGGCATTATTCAAGATCGGCATGTGCCTTCCCGCCGGTACGTATGTGAGCGACGACGATGTGCGGTATATTGTGGAGACAATAAAGGGGGCAATTGTAAAATAAGAAGCATCAAATGACTGTAAATACCTTCATTTTCTGGTAGGTTTTCCCGTGCATCTTTGCGATATACTGGTTGATGCCTGTATGAATGGCTCGAGCAAGTCAATTGAGAGTATCGAGTCTATACCTCGCATGTTGAAGTACTCTCTCATGAAAAAAAAGCGAACTGCTGTACAGCAGTTCGCTTTTTTCATAATGGGTATCGTCATTACAGCTTTGCAACTCTTAAACCCAAATCGGTCATTAGACACGGTAGGGTAGAGAAAAGTGGTCGAGAGAGTTCCAAACGCCTTGGAATGCGGAGCGTGTTTTCAGGGATCGGGCAAGATAAAGGATGTGTTTGTCTTTTGATTTGGAGAAATATGCCGGAGTTGCGATGAATTCATAGCGTATTGTTTTCAGAAAGCTCTTCTTGGGTGAGTTGACCAGTGCATGCCGGAAGAGGGAGAAGAAGTTGTATGCTAGGACAATGAAACTGCCGCAGGCCTCCGAAGCCCAGAAATTGTGCGTGACAAAGCTGTCCACCGCGAAGTCGGCCTTCAGCTCCTTGATGCGGTTCTCGGAATCGGCACGGCCACGGTAGGTGTCGTACACCACTTTCATCGGCAGATCAAGGTTGGTCACAAAACAGCTGTAGTGGTACTTTCCATACTCCGACTGGTCCTCGAACAGGCAGAGCTGTTTCACCTGCTTGCCGGCCGTTTTCGGACGTTTCTCCACTTCCTGTCGCACCATAACGATACGCCTAGGATATTCCCAGCTCTGCGTCTGGTATGTTGTCTCGGCCATCTCAATCCCGTCGTCGATTTCCGTCCATACCCGTCCGCGTACCAGTTCCCGCATGATAGGCCAAGTGAATTTGCAGGCCACAATATACCGCAACTCCCTTGATTCCAGGTAGTCCAGTATCTCTTTGGCAAAGAATCCGCTGTCCATCCGTATCAGCCCGACGGTCTTGCCTTGCAGGTTCTCCAGCGTGTCTTCGAGGAACGCAAGGTAGTTGGCCGACGCGGATGTGTTGTCCGGCCACAGCCAGTAGTTGGCAATCATCCTGATGTCCGACACAAAGGCCAGTATCGGGTGGTGGGAGTTGCGGCCGGGGCGCTTTGGATTGTAGCCCTTTGCCGCACCCTCCTGTTCCCCCTCGCGCACCATCACCGTGGAGTCGAAGTCAAGCGTGTAGTTGTCAAAGATCAGCTGGCTGAAAAACCAGAGGTACAGCCGGCCAAAAACATTCTGGTTCGTGGCCTGCGTGAACTTGTTCAGGTAGCGCTGGTATGCGCGGTGCCCCGCACTGATATTCCACCCTATCATCTTGCTCAACACACGGTCGTAGCGCACCAAATCCAGGTGCCCGAATTTGCTCGCACCACACCCCAGCAAACAGGCCCATAATCAGCTGCCTCGGCTTGTACCCATGGTTCGACCCCTGCTCTGGCAGTCCGCACTCCCTCAGCACCTCTTCGAAACCGCACCGCTCCACCATCTTCAGGAATAATGACAGTCCTCCAAACGGCGTAATCTCCTTATCCACAAACTTTATGTCTATATCTTTGAACATTTGGCCTTGTTTTTGAATTTGCAAATATAGCAATAATTTGTCAAACAGGAGTATAGAACGATTTCCCCCTAATGACGGTCATTAGAAAACGACATTTTTATCGCTGCTGATTAATCCTAATGACCGATTTGGGTTTATGCTTTGTTTTTGACAAAAGATAAGAGCGTAAAAAATGGAACTGCATAAGGTGTGGGGCAATAGTTTTGTGGTTGAACCGTTATATTACATGTAAACAGTTTATATTAGGATTTGGGAAACAGTATAATTTGAGCTATGACACAGGATGAAAGGTGGCTGTCTAAATGGCAGGAGATTATGGACTTTATGAAGACCCACGAACGGCGTCCGTCGAAGTATGCTGACGCGGAGCGTGGTATGCGCAACTGGTGGAAACAGCAGCAGAAACTGGTGAACTCCGGCGGATTGAAGGAGGACAGGGTGGAACGGTTCAAACAGTTGCTGGAGATGGGAGAGCGATATCGGCATAAGAATCAGTATGAATAATCGTAGAACGTTAATGCGTGATGTTTGTAACCGACGGAGAATCTGACGAATTGCAAAGTGATGCGAGTGAATGGAATGACATCATATCTAAATACAGAAAATATTGCGCGGAGCAAGGGCGGTATTGAGTACCATCCGCTGAGGCCGTTTCTGCCGGAAGGGGCGCGGGTGCTGTTTCTGGGCAGTTTCCCACCACAGAGGAAGCGGTGGTGCATGGACTTCTACTACCCTAACTTTATCAATGACCACTGGCGCATTGAGGGTCAGGTGTTTTACGGCGACAGGGAGCGCTTTGTGGATCTTGAGGCGAGACGTTTCAAGATTGATGAGATTGTGGCATTCTGCAGGGAGAAAGGGCTTGCGTTCTACGACACGGCAACGGCTGTGCGGCGCTTGCAGGACAACGCGTCGGACAAGTTTCTGGAGGTGGTGGAGCCGACGGACATTGTGGGTCTGATAGGGCGGTTGCCGATGCTGCACGC
>Ga0247610_10007105_pt1 | contig 11529 bp, 12 predicted proteins | sample 174DNAGHGhighgp2_FD_193483 | JGI IMG/M metagenome (GOLD analysis project Ga0247610, IMG submission 193483) | Sheep rumen microbial communities from Palmerston North, Manawatu-Wanganui, New Zealand - 1742 DNA GHGhigh gp2 | ecosystem: Host-associated > Mammals > Digestive system > Stomach > Rumen...
ACGCTTTCATTATCTTTAATATCAATCAAGTTTGATACTGATGTTGATACTGGAGTAATAGATCCAATCTTATATCCTGTAAATGTTTTTGTTAAATTATTTAAATCATCCTTATTTACAGCAACATGTAGTACCTTATACTTGTCTGAATTTTCTTTGCTTGCTGTTAATATATATCTAGTATCTAATGCTTTTGCGTTATATCCTTTTTCACCACAAAGCAATTCGAAATCTATTTGAACTGAGTCTTTAATGTCTTTCTTTTCTAGCATTGAGAAGGCTTCAAAGTAATTGTATATTTCGTTTGATACGTTTACATTTATTTGGTCATGCTCAGAATTTGTTTCTGAAATGATCTTTTTTATGCTTGATATTAAATTTTCTTTTTCGTAGAATTCAACACTGAATGACTCTACTTTGATAACATCTTTGTCTTTTTTGAGTTTGGCGTACTTAATTACCTTCTCGTCGATAAAGATTCCTAAACTGCCGGCCATAATTTCTCCTTTTAAACCAAAATAAAAGTATATAGACGCTCCTATATACTTTTATTTATATTGATAAATCGGCATTTAGTCAATATTTTTAAATAAAACTTAACTTAAATGTAATACCGCTGTAATATTATCTTTCCTCTTTTAAATATCCGTTAGAATAAGCAAATAACAGTTTTTTTAAATCATCAATTTCACCTTGTAGTTTATCACCTATATCTGTATCTCTAACTGTCTTTCTATTAACCACATTTTCTTTAAGTATTTCTTGGCTTATAATGTCTTTTCCTTCTGTTATTGCTTTATTTTTTGATTCAAAAGGTTCGTTTGATGCTAAAACCAAACCATGAGAATTATATGTTAATGTATAACCAGCAAGACCTGTTGTCTTTTGATATGCTTTTGCGAATCCTCCATCTATAACAATTAATTTTCCACCTGCTCTTACTGGAGTCTCACCATCTTTAGCTTTTACTGGAATATGGCCATTTATAATATGGCCTTGTTCAATATCAACTCCAAAATCTCTTAAAATTTTTGTGCATACTTTTTCATCATTTTGATAATCATAATAGTAATTCTTATTTTCCTTATGTGTTTCTTTATCATCTATAAAATATCTTTCGAAAGTTGCAGCTTTATCTTTTCCAAAAAGTGGTGACTTAGGTCCGCACCATAAATACCATAATAAATCTCTTGCATCTTCTACCTCTTCACTATTTTCTTTAACAGCAAAAGCTTTGTATGCAATATTTTCTAAATGGTCTAAAAGTGCTTTTCCCTTAGCTTTCTTTCCCATTATTTCTAATTCTTCTAATTCTCCATTTTTATCAAGTGGTATGCATCCATGATACAAAATATTATTATTGTATATTTGGTACATATGTCCTTTTGAATATAAGAATGAAATATGTTTATATAGTTTCTCACTATTAACAAATGACCTTTGAAGTCTATCCATTATTTCTTGTTCTTTATCAGTTAATTTGTATGGATCATCTTTATCAATAGTAGGAAAGTTTGTATCATTTAATTTGTAAGCTTTCTTTCCTACGTAAACATAGCCTTTCTTTAAATTCATCTTATCTAATAATAACCTGTCATCCATTTTATATTCTGGATGTTTCTTTATTAATTGTCCTTCTACTTTAAATTGTATAACTGCCATAGCTTTTTGTATTTTTGATAAAACAACTTTATCAGTATTTGTGTATCTATTAATCTCAGAGTTTCTTGGAAGGAAAGCATTACATGGATCATTTTTATATGTTTCTATCGCAAATAGTGATAGCGGTCTAATATTTATTCCATACCCTTCTTCTAAAGTTGCTAAGTTATCATATCTACTACAAATTCTAACCACATTTGCTATGCAAGCCAAGTTTCCACATTGTGCGCCCATCCAAACTATATCATGATTTCCCCATTGTATGTCCAAACTGTGGAATTCCATAAGCTTATCCATTATTATAGGACCTCCTGGTCCTCTATCATAAATATCTCCAATTATATGAAGATGATCTATTGCCATTCTCTTTATCAAGGCACTCATTGCAATAATAAAAGCATCGGCTCTACCAAGTTCAATTATGCTATCAATAATCTGGCTATAGTATCTATCTTTGTTATAATCTTCTCCTTGTGAATGTAATAATTCATCAATAATATAATCAAATCCTTCGGGCATTGCTTTTCTAACTTTTGATCTAGTATATTTTGAACTTACAGATCTTGTTACTTCAATTAATCTATATAGTATGATTCTATACCAATCATTCATATTTTCTGTTTCTTTTTTTATAAGCTCTAGTTTTTCTTCTGGGTAATATATTAAAGTTGCCAAACTTTTTCTTTCACATTCAGTAATTGTGTTCCCGTATAATGATTCAATTTTACTTTTAATTATTCCTGAACCATTATTTAAAATATGTAAAAAAGCTTCGTATTCCCCATGTAAATCACTCATAAAAAGCTCTGTTCCTTTAGGCAAATTAAGTATTGCTTGAAGATTAATTATCTCTGTTGTAACTTCTTTAATATTTCTATATTTTTTACTTAAAAGTTCTAAAAATTTTGTATCAGAATTGTTCATAAATCCCCCTTAAATATCATGAGGTAATTCTATAGATTTATTATGAATAAATTATGAAAAAATCATGTAATTTTAGGGAATTTTTAAGGATTTTATTTCAAGTCTATTACCTTCAAAACCTTTACGGATACGGGGTTTTAAATTTTTTAAAATTTTTTCAAAAAAAGTTTTTAGTGTTTCCAAGGGTTTGATAAAAAGCGAACAAATTTTCTCAAAAAGTTATTGACAAACATTCGTTCTTTTATTAAAATTAAATCAAACAAAAGTTCTTATAATTTTAGGAGGTAAAAAATGAGAGTAGATAAGTTAAATAATGTAATAACATATACAGTATATAAAACAAACACATCAAGTGTTCTTCTATCAATTGAAAATAATGAAGTAATCATTAAGGCCCCTAGTAATTATACAAACGAGGATATAGAAAAAATTCTTCTTAGCAAAAGAGATTGGATAATAGAAAAATTAACTGGCGCAAAAGAACAATCATATAAAGGAACTGTTCCATACAAGCCAGATAATACAGATATTTTTGGAAAGAATTATAGAATAGATTTAGAATATGCAAACATCTCATCACCAAAACTAACAGTAAATACTTCTAATATATTCATTCTTCTTCCTTTAGAATATAGACACACAAACAATTCTAACTTACTTAAAACAATGCTTATCAAAATGCAAACAAAGATAATTGAATCAGAATTAGATTACATTTTTGAAGAAGCTAGAATCACTTTAGGAATTGCACCTGAAGACATCATTATTAAGAAGTTAAATGGTAGGGTTACTTATGTTACAGAGGATAAGAAAATAATAATTGACCCATCAATAGTTAGCTATGAAAAGACTATTATAGAGTTCATTATTTTCCATACATTCTGTCACCTACTTTATAAAACACATTCAATTAAATTTAATAAAATCATGAAAGATTGCTTCGACAATTTCGATGAGCTTTCACTAAAAACTAAAAACCTTAATTTCTAAATAATACAACAAAAATCCACATTTGGATAACCAAATGTGGATTTTTTATTTTTATTTTCTATTTTACTACTATATTAAAGATTTTTCCTTTAACATATATTTCTTTAACTACTGTCTTTCCTTCTAAGTAGTTAATAATTGTTTCATCATTATGAACAAGTTCTTTAACTACATCCTCTTCTGCATCCTTAGGTGCCATAACCTTTGATTTTAATCTTCCATTTACTTGAATTGGAATAACAACTTCATCATCGATTACTTTAGCTGGATCAAATGTTGGCCAAGGTGTTTCATTAATAGTTTTATCTGATCCTAATTTACTAAATATTTCTTCTGTCATATGAGGTGCAAATGGATTTAATAATTGTAAGAATACTTTGTATTCTGCTTTATTAATCTTCTTATCTTTGTAGAACTCATTTACCATAGTCATAAATACAGCAACTGAAGTATTGAACTTCATTTCTTCTATATCAGATGATACTTTCTTGATAGCTTTGTTCATCATTATTTCATGCTCTTTTGTAAATGTGTCTCCCTCTTCTACAAATTCTTGCATATTCCAAACTCTATCTAAGAATTTACCACATCCACGAATTGATTCCATAGACCATGGTGCTGTTTGATCAAATGGTCCCATAAACATTTCATATACTCTGAAAGTATCTGCACCAAATTCTTGAACTATGTCATCAGGATTAATAACATTTCCTTTTGACTTAGACATCTTCTCACCATTTGTTCCTAAGATCATTCCATGAGAAGTTCTCTTTTTATATGGTTCTTTAGTTGGAACTACCCCAATATCATATAAGAATTTGTGCCAGAATCTTGAATATAATAAGTGAAGTGTTGTATGTTCCATACCACCATTATACCAATCAACTGGTGACCAGTATTCTAATGCTTCTTTAGAAGCTAATGCTTTATCATTATGTGGATCCATATATCTTAAGAAATACCAGCTAGATCCTGCCCATTGAGGCATTGTATCAGTTTCTCTTCTTGCATCTTTACCACAAACAGGACATTTTGTTTTAATCCATTCTGTTTGTTTTGAAAGTGGAGATTCTCCGTTTTCACCTGGTTCATAATCTTCTATATCTGGTAATTTAAGTGGTAATTCTTCTTCTGAAATTGGGTTCCAACCACAATCTTCACAATATACCATTGGGATTGGTTCACCCCAATATCTTTGACGAGAGAATACCCAGTCTCTTAATTTATAATTAACTGTTTTCTTTCCTAAACCATTTTTCTCAATATATTCTGTAGCTTTAACTATAGCTTCGCTAGATGGAAGTCCATTTAAGAAGTCTGAGTTAACAGCTATACCGTTTTCAATATCTGTAAACGCTTCAGTAATGCCTGCATCTTTTAGCTTTTCATTCTCTTTTTGCATTTCACTAAAATCATTTGCAAAACTATAATCAAATTCAGCTTCAACTTCTTTAAATAAATCAGAATCTTTTGGAATAATTACTGGTTTAATTGGTAAATGGAATTTTTTAGCAAATTCAAAGTCTCTAGTATCATGTGCAGGAACAGCCATAATAGCTCCTGTACCATAAGTAATTAATACATAATCAGAAATCCAAATAGGAATTTCCTCATTTGTAAGTGGATTAATTGCTTTAATACCTTTGATTTCTACACCAGTTTTTTCTTTATTTAATTCTGATCTTTCAAAGTCTGATTTTAAAGCAGCTTTTTCTTTATATTCTTTAACTTCTTCTAAATTAGTTATTTTGTCTTCATATTTTTTAATAAATTCATGTTCTGGTGCAACAACCATATATGTTGCTCCAAATATTGTATCTGGTCTAGTTGTATAAACTAGAAGTGAATCATCAGTTCCTGAAATTTTGAAATTAACTTCAGCACCTTCTGATCTTCCTATCCAGTTTTTTTGTTGAGTCTTAATTTTCTCTAAGAAATCAACATCATCTAAATCATCAATTAATCTTTGTGCATAGTCTGTAATTTTAAGCATCCATTGTGATTTTTCTTTTTGAACAACTGGACTACCACATCTTTCACAAACACCATTTACAACTTCTTCATTTGCAAGACCTACCTTACATCCTGTACAGAAGTTAATTGGCATTGTAGCTTTATATGCTAAGCCTTTTTTATATAATTGAATGAATATCCATTGTGTCCATTTATAATAGTTAGGATCTGTTGTATTGATTTCTCTTGACCAATCAAATGAAAATCCTAAAGATTTTAATTGCTCTCTAAAGTGATTAATGTTCTTCTCTGTTGTTATTTTAGGATGAACATGATTTTTCATAGCATAGTTTTCAGCTGGGAGTCCGAAAGCATCAAAGCCGATTGGATATAAAACATTATATCCTTCCATTCTCTTTTTTCTAGCGATAATGTCTAAAGCAGTATAACTTCTTGGATGTCCTACATGTAATCCTTGTCCTGAAGGATATGGGAACTCAATTAGTCCATACCACTTCTTCTTATTTTTGAAATCTTGACTGGCATTAAATGTACCTTCTTCGTACCATTTTTTTTGCCATTTCTCTTCTACCTTTTTAAAATTGTAACTCATAGTCTTTCTCTCCCTTTTTTAAACTATTGCATTGCGTCTTCGCAATTAATGATTTAAATTATATATCTTTTCATCGTATTTTTCAAGAATTTCTTTAGTATTTCAGTATTTTTAGGCATAAAAAAAAGAATATGAAACCATATTCTCTTTTTTATCTATTTTGAACTAAGCTTTTTTAGCGATTTCAGCTATCTCTGTAAATGCTTTTGGATCAGATACAGCGATTTCTGCTAGCATTTTTCTATTGATTGTAACATTAGCTTTCTTTAATCCTGAGATTAATTTACTATATGTTAATCCATTTAATCTAGCTGCTGCATTAATTCTTGCAATCCATAATTTTCTAAAGTTAGATTTTCTATCTTTTCTTCCTACATATGCATACATTCCTGATTTCATAACTGCTTGTTTAGCCATTCTGAATCTGTAATGTTTTGCTCCAAAATATCCTTTTGCTTGTTTTAAAACTTTTTTATGTCTTGCTCTTGTTGTTCTTGCTGTTTTTACTCTTGCCATTTATATCAACTCCTTTACTCTCTAAATTAATAATTAATTACCATATGGTAATAATCTCTTGATTCCTGCTTCAACTGTTTTATCAGCATAAGCATTTTGAATCTTTCCTGATTTTTTTTGTCTTGTTGTTTTTGTAGCTAAACGATGTCTTCTATTAGCTTTTGTTCTTTTTACTTTTCCTGTAGCTGTCATAGAATATCTTTTCTTTGCAGCTTTATTTGTTTTTAATTTTGGCATAATCTAAAAACCCCTTTCATTTATTATATTTTTTTTGATAGCATAATATACATGTTTTTACCTTCTAAGAATGGTTTTTTATCAACTGTTGCCACTTCAGCTAATTCATCAATAAATTTTTGTAATACTGCTTCACCAATGTGAGTATTATTCATTTCTCTACCTCTGAATCTTACAGTGATTTTAACCTTGTTACCTGCCTCAATAAATCCTCTTGCATTTTTACATTTGAAATTAAAATCATGATCTCCAATATTAGGTGTAACCCTGATTTCTTTAATTTCTACAGTCTTTTGATTTTTTCTAGATTCTTTTTCTTTCTTAGCTTGCTCGAATTTGTATTTACCATAGTTCATTAATTTACAAACTACTGGTTTAGTGTTTGGAGCAACCAAAACTAAATCTAATCCTCTTTCTGCCGCAAGATCTAACGCTTCATCAATGGCCATAATTCCTAGTTTCTCGCCATCTTCAGCAATTACTTGAACTTCTTTTTCTCTAATTTGTTCATTTATTGGCAATTCTTGTTTGATAGTAAAACACCTCCAAAATAAAAAAAATTTGACTTATTTTAAAAAGCCAAATCCACAAATAATCATTATTAAAATAATAAAATTATGTTTTCTAACCCTATACTTACAATATTGAAAATAAGGTGAGCTGTGGAGCTTCTTTTTAAAACATAATTAGTATAAATCGTTTTGCCTATTTTGTCAAGCATTTTTATTCTTTTTTCTACTTTAAAGTTATATATTTCTATCCATTTTTACATTTTTACCACTTTTTATCATTTTGTGGTAAAATTGTAAACTGATTTTAATAATAATTTTTAAACTTTTTATAATTTAATTTTTTAAATAGAAAAGCAATAGTCGATTAAGACATCATAAAAGGTAAGATTATTTACTTTAATCTTACCTTTTATTTTCCCAAATCCATTAGCATATTCAATTCTAATATCTATCTAATTTAACATAATAGTTTTTATGCTTTATTTAAGTCATATCTTCTATACGTACTAATTAGTATTATATTACTTTTCAATTTTTCTTAAAATGCTTTAAATTATATTATTTAAAAAATTCCGGTTGTCACTATATTCCTTATAATTAATAGGAGCTATTATCTGTAGTTGAAGAAACTATTACCATGATAACTGCATAAATTGCAATAGCATAACCAATTGCATTTAGGAAAAGTGCTTTATTCATAGTGATTACACCATTATAGAATGAATAGTCTCTATATAAAGATATTAAACATCCAATAATGATTCCAATAATAGCTACAATAATATGAGCCTTTTTTCCTGGTTTAGAAATCACTACTTTATAAAGTGTTATTTCTATTAGTTCATATACTATAATCTGAATAATTATATGAAGATTATATTTTTCATACCCAACAAAGCAAAGTACTGCTGATATAATTGCTAAAACTGTACTTAGTATAATCTTAGGCAGTTCTTTTTTATCAAATAATTTTTCAAAATCCATATTACATACCTACTGGACGATCTTTAATTAATTCATATATTTCTTGAGGAACATATGATGAAATATCTCTACCATTTTGTAGTAGTTGAACTACAAAACTTGAACTAATATATCCTAAGTTACCAGCTCTTATATAAATAGTATCTAAACCTGATATTTCTTCATTAATTAATGCTAAGTTTTCTTCATAATCATAGTCCATACCATTTCTTATTCCTCTTATGATAAGGTCTGCCCCATTATCTCTTGCAGCATCAACTGTAAGATTATTATATGTAACTACTTCAACATTAGTTAAGCCTTCTCTTTCTAAAACTCTTCTAATAGCTTCTTTCATTTCTTCATGATTATATCTTACTTTTTTGTCTTCATTTAATCCTATTCCTATTACTACTTTATCAAATAGTAAGCTAGATCTTTTTACAACTCTTAAATGTCCATTTGTGAATGGGTCAAAACTACCTGGATAAAAACCAATTTTCATATAAATTATTCTCCTTTTTATTAAAATTTAAATCCAAAAACATTATATCATATAAAAAATTATTTTAATACTCGAAAAAAGCTTAAAATTTCCAAATTTCCCTTGACTTTTGGCTACATTTATATTAAAATAATTAAGCATTTGAGTAGAAATCTTAAAGTTAAGGTTACTTCTCCCCGGTAGTAACAGTGATTTTTAAGAGTTTTTACTATATAACGAAAATTATAATGGAGGGGTTAAATACCATGAATAATAGAACATATAGTCCTAAAGCTTCTGAAATTGAAAGAAAATGGTATATTATTGATGCAACAGACAAATCATTAGGTAGAGTTGCAACAGAAGCAGCAAGATTATTAAAAGGAAAACACAAACCAACATATACAACACATATGGATGTTGGAGATAATGTAATTATAGTAAATTGTAAAGACGCTGTTTTAACAGGTCATAAGTTAGAACAAAAAGTTTATAGACATCATTCAGGATACATCGGTGGAATGAAGGAAATAGTTGCAAAAGATATGATGAGCAACACTCCTGAAAAAGCTATGTTCCTAGCAATCAAAGGAATGCTTCCTCACAACAAATTAGGAAGACAAATGATCAAAAAATTAAGAGTTTATGCAGGTAGCGAACATGAACAAGCTGCTCAAAAACCAGAAGTTTGGGAGGTAAAATAAGATGGCAAAGAAATCTGAAAATATCGTATTCCAAGGAACAGGTAGAAGAAAAGAATCTATCGCTAGAGTTAGATTAGTAGCTGGTAAAGGTGAATTTACAGTAAATGGTGTATCACTTGATGAACATTTCAAATCAGAAATATTAAAAGTTGTTATAAATCAACCATTTGCAGTTACAAACACTGTTGGAAAATATGATGTAATTGTTAAAGTTACAGGTGGTGGATTATCAGGACAAGCTGGTGCTGTAAGACACGGTATCGCAAGAGCTTTATTAAAAGTTAATGAAGAATATAGACCAGAACTTAAAGCTGCTGGATTATTAACAAGAGATCCAAGAATGAAAGAAAGAAAGAAATATGGTCTTAAAAAAGCTAGAAAAGCACCACAATTCTCAAAGAGATAATTATTTATTTGCACTGTACAAAAGTACAGTGCTTTTTTTATGCACAAAAAAAGAGAAGGTCTTCCCTTCTCTTTTAATTTTTATACTTTATTTTCTGATTTAGTTGTGTTAGTTGTTTTCTTACTTGTATTAGTTGTATTTGTTGTTTTCTTTGTTGTGTTTGATGTAGTAGTATTAGTTGTCTTTTTCTTCTCTTTTTCTATTTCATTTTTAGCTTTGTTTTCTGCATCAATTTCAGCTTCTTTTTCTTTTATCTCTTTATTATCTTTAACTAAGTTAGATAACTTTGTTCCAAATCTACATATATATAAATCTTCGTTTCCATCTTCTGTATTAAATTTGATTACAGTATAGTTACCATATTGGTATAAAGCATATTGATCATCTACAAATGTATATTTAGAAATTAATCCACCTTTAGCATCATTTTCAGCTTTATTTAGTATTTGTTCTGCTTTAATATCGCCATCATTTAATGCATTTTTTAGTGTTAATGTTCTAGCTAAAATTCTTACATTAATACTACAATTATATAAGTACACATCATAGTCATAATCATCATTTTTCTTTGAATCAACTATTTTAACAAGTCCATTTTTATTGTTTCCAATAATTAATTCATATTCTGTACTTTGTGTCTCTTTCACTTGTACTTCTGCAATTACAAATTGAGGATAAATATCTAAAGAAACTGAAGCAATATTTCCTGATTCATCTGAATATAGAACTAAATCACCAATTACTTCCTTCTTTGGTTTATTGTACTCCTCTTTCATTAGACTATCTAATGTGCTTTCATAATCTGGTTTTATAATATATTTATTTTCTTCTAATTCTACCTTTTCTTCTCCGCTGAAGTTGACTTTAAAAATAGCCCCAACAGCTTTTGTAAAATCTTCCTCACCGAATATTTCTACTAATTGATTAGCAGGTTCTCTAAATGATAAATAAGTAACTCCTAAAATCACTGCTAATACAAGAACTATTATTCCTATTACCTTCAAAAAATTTTTCATTAGAATCTCCTTCATGCAAAAATACTAAATGATTATACCACATTTTACTAAGATATCAATCTTTTTTGCTTAAAAACTACCATTAAGCATAGTCATTTCAGAACTTAATATTTCGTTTAAAAAGCTCATAATATTGTTACCATAGAAAAACACATCTACAAATATAACTATTATACATACTACTATTGTTATATTTGCTACTTTGGGTTCAACGCTTTGTTTATTAATAAGAACAATTATAAGTACTATTCCAGCTAAAAGAAACATAAATGTAGGTGCAAGTTCACCTGACTCAAACATTTCTCCTATCTTTGAAAAAGCTTCCTGTCCTCTATTGTTTGTTGCTGCAAAGCATATTGAAAAAGTACTCAAAAGTACTAAAAAAACAGTTAAACTAATTACAATTTTTTTCATAATTAACCCCTTAAATTTTTACTACTAATATTATATTCTAAACAAAAAATAAAATAAATACATTTTATTCTTTTAGTAAATTTTCTCTTCTTTCATCGTAATCATCTAGAAAATTGTACTTCATATCCCCTTTTT
>Ga0247610_10007106_pt1 | contig 11525 bp, 10 predicted proteins | sample 174DNAGHGhighgp2_FD_193483 | JGI IMG/M metagenome (GOLD analysis project Ga0247610, IMG submission 193483) | Sheep rumen microbial communities from Palmerston North, Manawatu-Wanganui, New Zealand - 1742 DNA GHGhigh gp2 | ecosystem: Host-associated > Mammals > Digestive system > Stomach > Rumen...
CGGCATCTTCACCATAGCGGTGAACACCGGCCCTCTGCCCGACGCCACGTTGTGGGCGGCCGGTGCCGACCGCGTCTATGCCGACATGCACGCCCTGGCAAAGGCGTTGGACAATTCTCTGAGAAAAAGGAATACAGCCTAATACGTTCCTGACATACAGATAAATAGGTGTCACTCTCCGAACTTCACCACCACCGTCCTGAAGCCAAATGAGCGCATCAGGGCGGTGAGTTGTTCGGTGGCATTGGCCTCGGCACGAGCATAATTCTCGGATGTCAGCGAACGTGCCTTCATGATGCGTGCAGCACGGTGGTAGAGGGCATCCTTGTCGCGAGCCGACCATGACCCACTCTCATAGAATGCCACGACGCGAGCCTCGTCGATGAAATGTTCCGACAACAGCTGCACTCTTGGCACGGTGAGGCTTACGCTGTCACCGCTCGCCACCAGCCAGCCTTCGCTACACTTTGATAGGTCGATACCAAGGCGTAGTGTGCCACGGTAGATGCGTGCCAACTGGTCGTCGCTGCCCAACAGACGCCGGCGTGTGGTGTCAACGAGTTCCTCGTCGGCAATGCTGAGGAACTCCCACTGCCCAATGCGCTCGATGCTGCGTATCTGTTGGGGAGTGATGTCTATTGACTTGTTCTCGTCTATGGTGAGCTCGACAAACTTTTCGCCGGAGTTGACGCAATCGCGGGCGCACAATGCTGCAACAGCCACACAGGCTGCTATGAAGGCAATGAGCCAGAGTGGGCGTAACAGTTGCCGTGTGAGCCATGAGTCTTTTTGTTCGTTTGCCATATCTTGTGTTGCAAATGGAGCTAAGTGTGTTCTTGTCAGTCTCTGCTGCGGCGTTCGAGGATAGTGCCTAAGTCGCGACGGGAGTAGTTGGCCTTACGGAATGTCACCACAATCTGGCTCTCGTCGTAGCCTAACGATGCTGCCATGGGAATCAGAGTCGCGGCGGCGTTCTGACGGGCCGTCTCAATGATTCCTATTTCCGGGATTGTCCTCAACACGGACTTCACACCTTGTTGAGTGAATGAGGCTATCTCCTCATCGCTATATGACGAGCGCAGGAAGTCGGCATATTGCCGCGTCCGGGCATGGTCAACGCGCGAGCCGGTGACGACGACTTTAGGGTCGGGCAGTATGATGTGGAGTGTCTGACCGTCGGCCGAGCGTTCGATGTTGGCCTCCGAAAATGTGGAGAAGTCAACGTATGCACGCAGGGTAACATCGATGGGGATGGCAATCTTGCGGTCGCCAAGCGTCAGCGGTGCATCGAACTGATGTCCCAGCAGGGAGCCACGCAGACGGCGCACATCGCGATGTGTTACTATTTTGTGAACGTGATACTCGGCAGTGTAGAGCCGCGATGTCTCGCGGACACGCATCACCAACGCTGCCGAGTCGGGAATGATGGGTGTCTCAGCGAGCATGGAGGACGGCGTTTCGGCATCGTCATGCATGGTACAGGCCGTGGGCATGGCGGCCAAAATGGTCATGGATAGCCAAAGAAGTGATGTTCTGTTCATATTTTTGCCACAAAGATACGTTTATTTCACAATTAATGCTTACATTTGCGGCGAAAAAGTTTTCAAAAACATGAAAAAAGCCCATTTCACACTGCTGACAGCCGCTGCACTCACCATCCTGACGGCATGTCGGAACACATCAAATGCCCCGGTAGAGGAAAGCCATCAGAACGAGTACGAGACTCCTGACGACCAGCCTACAGGCATTCAGCGCATGAATACTTACGACTTCACCGACACCGTCGTCATCAGCGGACACACCTATATTTATAATATACATCGCGAGGCTTCTGACAGCCTGCCAACGGTCTCCGATGATTTCGGGACTTCCTTCGCCGACAATATCTACCACATCAATATTCGCAGAGATGGCGGGCAGTTCTACAGCCATTCATTCACCAAGGCTGCATTTGCAAATATGCTCACGGCAGAGATGAAGAAACATGGTGTTCTCGATGGCATGCGTTGCGACACGACGCTCGACGGACTGTGCTTCGCAGCCAGTATCTCGCAGCCACAATCTGACCTCTATCAGCCTTTCATAATAACTGTCGCACCAGATGCCTCTACGGCAATCACACGCGACACGCGTGACGAGATGGACCTCAGCACGCCGGCAGAATAGCTCTCACATTCTTGTCCAAAAGCACCTCACATGCAGACGCCAGCACACAGTTCCTACCTTGTACATGGAGACACGATGCCACAGAGTAAGTCCTTTTCTCTGTGCCATCGTGTCTCCGTGTGTAAAATGTCTTATCATATTATTAGTTGTTAATGACTTTCCTCACAACGCCCATTAAGGGTATTTTCATACTTGAACCACGCCTTTTCCGAGATGAGAGGGGCTATTTCATGGAGACATTCTCTCAGCGTGAGTTCGACGAGCACATAGGCCCCGTCCGCTTCGTGCAGGACAATGAGAGCCAATCTACACATGGTGTCATTCGTGGACTGCACTTTCAGCGCCCACCTTTCACACAGGCCAAGCTTGTACGTTGCACCCACGGCCGCGTCCTCGACGTGGCTGTTGACATACGGGTTGGGTCGCCGACATTCGGACAGCATGTCGCCGTGGAGCTCAGTGACGACAATTGTCGGCAACTGTTCATACCCCATGGCTTTGCTCACGGCTTCTCGGTTCTCTCAGAGACAGCTGTATTCCAATATAAATGCGACAATTTTTATCACCCCGAAGCAGAAGGCGGCCTACAGCTATGTGATTCAGCCCTCGCCATCGACTGGCAGGTACCTGTGGCTGAGGCCATACTTAGCCCCAAGGACAGGATGCATCCACTGCTTCGTGACTTCGAGAGTCCTTTTACCTATATTTCTTAATCTGTAATCTATTATTCGACATGCGTAGCATCATCATCACTGGCGGGGCTGGATTCATTGGAAGCCATGTTGTGCGCCTCTTCGTGAACAAGTATCCAGACTACCGAATCATCAATCTCGACAAGCTAACCTATGCCGGCAATTTGGCCAACCTCAGCGACATCGAGAATCGTCCCAACTACAAGTTCGTACGCATGGATATATGCGATTTCGACGGCGTGTTAAAGCTCATGCAGATGGAGCACGTTGACGGCATCATTCATCTTGCTGCCGAGAGTCATGTTGACCGTAGCATCAAGGATCCGTTCACCTTTGCACAGACAAATGTCATGGGCACGCTCTCACTACTTCAGGCTGCCAAGCTCTACTGGGAAAGTCTGCCCGAGCGTTATGAGGGCAAACGATTCTATCATATCTCCACCGACGAGGTATATGGAGCACTCGAGATGACTCACCCAGAAGGCATCCCTGCCCCTTTCTCCACAAAATCATCGGCCGTGACACACCTCGCCTATGGAGAGAAGTTTTTCACCGAGGACCTGAAGTACCAGCCTCACTCTCCCTACAGCGCCTCGAAGGCCGGCAGCGACCACTTCGTGCGGGCTTTCCACGACACCTATGGTCTCCCCACCATCGTAACCAACTGCTCCAACAACTACGGCCCATATCAGTTCCCCGAGAAACTGATACCACTCTTCATCAATAACATACGCCACCGCAAGCCACTGCCTGTATATGGCAAGGGTGAGAACGTCCGCGACTGGCTCTATGTCGAGGACCATGCACGCGCCATCGACCTCATCTTCCATGCGGGTCGTGTGGCCGAGACCTACAATATCGGTGGCTTCAACGAGTGGAAGAACATTGACATCGTTCGTGTGCTCATCAAGACCACCGACCGTCTGCTCGACCGTCGCGAGGGTGAGGACATGGATCTCATCACATACGTCACCGACCGCGCCGGCCATGACCTACGCTACGCCATCGACAGCCGTAAGCTGCAGCGTGAACTCGGATGGGAGCCGTTGCTTCAGTTCGAGGAAGGCATCGAGAAGACCGTGCGCTGGTATCTCGACAACCAGGCATGGCTCGACAATGTCACCTCCGGCGACTATCAGCGCTACTACGAGCAGATGTACTCCAGTCGCTAAACACATGACATCCTGTGCGCTTCATGGCTATCTTAACACATACTGGACTTCAGAGATTGCAGCAAACGTTAATAAGCATTATAATGTGTTAACAAGCACCACGTCGTGCGGCCTAATTTGCTACCTTTGTATCAAGATAGCGTGCACACGCATGTTATGACAACGGAATTATTAATCATTAAAACCATACAATCATGAAAAAATTTCTTTTCGGCCTGATTATGGCCTTGACAACCATCAACGCAAATGCTCAGTTCGAAGCAGGAAAAAAGTACATCGACGCATCCTTCTCTGGTCTCAGCCTCACCTATAGCAAGCAGGAAAAGCTGCGCTTTGACATTGACGCTACGGCCGGTGCATTCGTAGCACGCGACTTCCTGCTCTTCGGACGCGTAGGCTTCGACCAGAAGCGCATCACCCTCGAGAAGTACAACCAGGAGTACAGCAAGTTTGTCCACGAGATTACTATAGGTGTCGGCGGACGCTACTACATTGAGCAGAACGGCATTTATCTTGGACTCGGATTCGAGTACGGACATGGAAATGACGGCTTGCACAAATATGACAACTTCTACATCACGCCAGAGGTGGGCTACGCCTTCTTCGTCAACCAGTACTTGACGATACAGCCTGCCGTCTTCTATAACATGTGCCTCAACAACTTCTCTGATGCATCCAAGGTCGGACTCAGGATTGGGCTTGGCTTTTACTTCTGAGACATCGTAAACACGCCACCGTCACATCCCGCCACAAACGCAGGCACGCATGAATAAAAGGTGGAAGATGCCGAACAGTGTCTTCGGCATCATTCCACTACATTAAGACTAACACCTATATTATTATCGTATGAAAACAAACCTAAGTTCACAAATCACCCTCGACCGCGTGTCGCCGCGCTACTACCGTCCAGGAGGCAACATCGAGCGCTCTGTGCTGACACGTTTCGAGAAGCTTCCCACAGACATCTATGCCACCTCTGAGGAAGGTGCACAAGCCATAGCGCTCAAAATTGCTGCCACCATACGCCAGAAACAACGCGAAATACGCGCATGCACAATGGCATTCTCAGGAGGAGCCACCCTCACCGAAGTCTTCAACCAGCTCGTACGCATGCACGAAGAAGAGGGACTCAGCTTCCAGAACGTGGTCGTCTTTGTGACATATGAGTACTATCCTTTGCCGGCGGAATCGACAGCCAGTAACCTACAGCAACTGAAAGACCAGTTCTTCAGCCGCGTGGATATCCCCGTACAGAACATCTACCCGCTCGACGGCACAACGCCTCAGGAACGACTCACAGAGCATTGTATGGCCTACGAGAAGATGATTGAGGAGATGGGAGGCATCGACATCTGCCTGCTCGGCATCGGACGTATGGGCAACATTGCCATGAACGTAACAGGCTCTCAGCGCAACTCGCGCACACGACTCGTACTGCTTGACCCGTCGTGCCGCGCAGAGGCTGTCAAGGTATTCGGCTCAGAGCAGAACGTGCCCCTCTGCGCCATTACCATGGGCGTCAGCACAATACGTCAGGCCAAGAAAATCTACCTCATAGCATGGGGCGAGACAAAGGCCGACGTCATAAAGAACGCCGTCGAAGGCGAGATCAGCGACCAGCAGAGCGCAACATTCCTACAGATGCACAACAACGTGCAGGTCGTCACAGACCTCAGCTCTGCTGCCAACCTCACACGCATACGTCGCCCATGGCTCGTGACGTCGTGCGACTGGACAGACAAGCTCATACGCTCCGCTATAGTATGGCTATGCCAAAAGACCGGAAAGCCCATCCTCAAGCTCACCAACAAAGACTACAACGAGCATGGGCTGGGCGAACTGCTGGCTATCTATGGATCGGCATACAACGTCAATATCAAGATCTTCAACGACCTACAGCACACCATCACAGGATGGCCCGGCGGCAAGCCCAATGCCGATGACAGCAACCGTCCTGAACGTGCCGAACCTGCACAGAAGCGCGTCATCATCTTCTCGCCACACCCCGATGACGATGTCATCTCGATGGGTGGCACACTACAGCGACTCGTAGCACAGCACCATGAGGTACATGTGGCATACGAGACCAGCGGCAACATCGCCGTCGGCGACGAAGAGGTGTTCCGATTCATGCACTTCGCAAAGGGCTTCAACGAGCTCTTCGAAGGCGGCAAGAACGAGACCATCAAGGCACGCTACGATGAGTTCATCAACTTCATCAACAACAAGAAACCCGAGGATTTCGACACACGCGACATCCTCGAGGTGAAGGGACTCATACGCCGGGGCGAAGCTCGCATAGCATCAATGTACAGCGGCATACCACTCGAACGCGTACACTTCCTAAACCTGCCGTTCTATGAGACAGGCAAGATTCAGAAGAACCCCATCAGTGAAGCCGACATTGAGATTGTCCTCAACTTGCTTCGCGAGGTGAAGCCACATCAGATCTTCGTCGCAGGTGACCTTGCCGACCCGCACGGCACTCACCGTGTCTGCACAGATGCTGTGCTGGCCGCTATCGACATCGAGAAGGAAGCCGGTGCCGAGTGGCTCAAGAACTGCCGTATATGGATGTATCGCGGAGCATGGGCCGAGTGGGATATCGAGCACATAGAGATGGCTGTACCCATCAGCCCCGAGGAGCTTCGGGCAAAGCGCAACGCCATACTCAAGCACGCCAGCCAGATGGAGTCGGCACCGTTCCTCGGAAACGACGAGCGCCTGTTCTGGCAGCGTGCCGAGGACCGCAACCACGCTACGGCAGAGCTCTACAACAATCTCGGCCTTGCAGCCTACGAGGCTATGGAGGCTTTCGTGCAGTATCACCCACTATAGCGAATAACACATGGAGACTTTCCTTGCCGTAGATCTGGGCGCGACGAGCGGTCGTACCGTGGTGGCTACCACCGACGGCCAGCGTATCGACATGCGCGAACTGACGCGCTTCGAGAACCCTCAGCTGCCCATTGGCAATCATTTGTTTTGGGACCTGCCGCATCTCTACAATGAGGTGCTGAAAGCCCTGCGACTCGTGGCGGCAGAAGGCATTGAACTGCGAAGCATCGGCATAGACACCTGGGGCTGCGACGTCGCGTTCATCGGTGCCGACGGACAGCTGTTGGGACTGCCATACTGCTATCGCGACCCGCATACCGACAACGCCATGGAGCTTTTCTTCTCCGAGCGCTTGCCGCGTGAAGAGGTCTATCAGCTCACCGGCATTCAGTTCATGCCTTTCAACACACTCTTCCAGCTTGACACGTTGAGGCGCGAGAAGTGCACAGCGTTGAGGGAGGCTGCCAAGGTGCTCTTCATCCCTGACGCCCTCATCTATATGCTCACAGGAGAAGCTGTATGCGAGCAGACCGTGGCTTCGACATCGCAGATGCTAAATCCCGCCACCGGCGACCTTGACCCCGTCATCATACACTCTCTCGGCATGGTGAGACAACACTTCGGACGCCTCGTGAAGCCGGGTGAGAAGGTAGGATGCTTGACACCGCAGCTTCAGGTCGCCACAGGGGTCGGCCCTGTAAGGGTCGTTGCCGTGGGAAGCCACGACACAGCCTCGGCAGTGGCTGCCGTGCCGGCAACGGATGCCAACTTCGCATACCTCAGCTGTGGCACATGGTCGCTGCTCGGCGTCGAGACCGCAAAGCCCATCATCACAGCAGAGAGCTTGGCAGAAAACTTCACCAATGAGGGTGGCCTCGACGGTACGATACGTTTCCTGAAGAACATCACAGGCCTGTGGATCTTCGAGCAGTGTCGTAAAGAATGGAACGCCGACACGTCGCGATGGAACATACCCTCTGATGTCAACGAGCTGAATGCCCTCAGCCTGACTTCAGAGTGTCAGAGCATCATCAATCCCGACGACCCGCGCTTCGCTCATCCCGCCTCAATGACGGCTGCCATTTGCGACTATCTCACAGAGACTGCGCAACCGCTGCCCCAGACGCCTGCCGACTATGTGCGTGTCATCTTCCGGTCGTTGGCAGAGCGTTATGCACAGGTCATCGCCACCCTGCGACGACTCACCGACGTGGACATACAACGCCTGCACGTCATTGGCGGTGGCTCGCGCAATGAATTCCTCATGCAGTTTACGGCCGATGCCATTGGCATGCCCGTTATAGCGGGGCCGCAGGAAGGCACGGCTCTCGGCAACGTGCTCGCACAGATGCGAGCCTGCAGCCTTGTCGGCGACCTCACGCAGATGAGGGCCGTGGTGAGCAACAGCATAGACCTGCGCACCTACATGCCAGCATAACCCGCGTGACACGCTCACATGCTAACCGCCATATACTTATTTGCCCCTCATGGCTGCCACACATGCCATGAGGGGCATTTTTTTGCAGTTTTCACGTCATAAAGGCTCATTATTTATGGAAAAGTTGTAACTTTGCACCGCTTCAACCTACGTCGGTTGTGGAGCACTGCATGGTGGAATGCGTTGCTGATGCTTTGTTCATGGCTGTTCGGAATGACAAAACGCGCGTCTTCCGTTCGCAGGCCTTGGTACGTTTCGAGTTGCGTACAAGCAGAAGCCGGATACCCCGCTTTCCCCCTTGTTGTCAACGTAACATCAATCCTATCTGTCCGACCACGGGTGTCAGGCGGACCTGTCGTGAAGAAGATGAAAATAGCATACCTCGTGAAGCCGGATGCCTGCTACAACGGTAATGGCGACGGCACACGTAAGCAGGCCGAGATATGGTGCAATGAATTGCGCCGCCAAGGGCATCAAGTGGATATGATAAGTCCCTGGGGCGACTATCAGTGGAAGACCTACGATATAGTGCATTTCTTCGGCTTTGGACTCTGGAACTACGACATGATACGTTGGGGCAGCGGCATGAACCCCAATGTGGTATTCTCGCCGGTGATAGACTCCAACACCCCTTTGTGGAAATATCGTCTGTTCTCGCACATAGGCTGCGGGCGTCTGCGTCTGTTCTCGCAGAACTATGCTGTCCGATGCTACAGAGACGATGTGAAGCTCTTTCTCGCCAGGACGCAGTATGAAGCCGGCTATATCCGTCAGTATGGTATGGCAGAGGATAAGATAAGGCTTGTGCCACTTTCCTTCACTGCCGACCACTATGATGCTAGAGTCGCCAAGGAGCCGTTCTGCCTGTTCACAGGCACTATGACGCAGGAGCGCAAGAACGTTCCGCGCCTGATAGCTGCGGCCAAAAAGTTCGGCTTCCGTCTCGTGCTTGTAGGCAGTCTTGGCAATGCCGAATCCGAATCGCGGCTCCGTGCGCTTATTGGCGATGCGCCCAATATCGAGGTGAAGGGGTTCGTGAGCGATGACGAGCTGTATGCCCTCTACAACCGCGCCAAAGTGTTCGCTCTGCCCAGCCTGAATGAGGGTGTCGGGCTGGTGGCGCTTGAGGCTGCCGTGCATGGCTGCAACATTGTCATCACACGTCTGGGCGGGCCTAAAGAGTATTACAGGGAGGGGTCTGTCTGGCTCGTTGACCCGTATGATGTTGACGATATCGGGGCCGCTGTCGTTCACGCACTTCAGGCTGACAACCTCCAGCCCGGGCTTCGCGATGAGGTCAGGGAGAACTATTCTGTGGAGCATTGCGTGAAGATATTGCTGGAACAATATGCCGCCGTCGCGGGAGCAGGCGATGCACGCTAATCATGACAGATGTCATGTAACACAATCAACACCCGTCGTTATCCCGAAAAAGTTACGTTCTGCCAACCTCAAATCACTAAAAAATATGCGTTTTCTGCCATCGTTTACGTTTTTTAAGCAAGTTCTTTTGGCCGTATGTTCATTTTGATATAATTTTGCACCCACGTAAGAAGAATTGCAAATCACGCCCTGTAAGGGCAAAAGATTGAGATACAAGTTCTTTTGCCCTTACAGGGCGCGGGATAGACGTACGCCACTAACCTGGGGCGATGCTCTGGGCAAACATATCGTTGCCACTTTGGGGCGTGCTAACGTATAACGCTCTACATCACATTCATACAAGCTGAAACACATACAATTAAGGACAAACCCATATAATTCATAAAAGACAAACCCATAAAAGCAACTCAACAACAATGAGAAAGAAAATCGTGGCAGGCAACTGGAAGATGAACCTGAACCTGCAAGAAGGCGTGGCTCTGGCCACCGAACTTAAGGCTGCCCTGGCCGAAGACAAGCCCAACTGTGATGTTGTGATCTGCACACCTTTCATACATCTTGCCAAGGTGGCAGATATCGTTGCCGGAACTGTGATTGGCCTAGGTGCCGAGAACTGTGCCGACAAGGAGAAGGGCGCCTACACTGGCGAGGTCAGCGCCGCTCAGGTCAAGAGCACCGGTGCTCAGTATGTCATTCTGGGTCACAGCGAGCGTCGCGCCTACTACGGCGAGACAGCATCCATCCTGAAGGAGAAGGTGAATCTGGCTCTTGCCAACGGTCTGAAGGTCATCTTCTGCATCGGCGAGGTGCTCGAGGAGCGTGAGGCCGGCAAGCAGAACGAGGTCGTTGGCGCTCAGCTGGCCGACAGCCTCTTCGACCTCACCGAGGATCAGCTCTCCAACATCATCCTGGCCTACGAGCCCGTGTGGGCTATCGGCACTGGCAAGACCGCAAGCGCCGAGCAAGCCGAGGACATGCACGCCTTCATCCGCGGCTGCATAGCAGGTCGCTTCGGCGATGCTGCTGCCGAGAACATCAGCATCCTCTATGGCGGCTCGTGCAAGCCCAGCAATGCCAAGGAGATTTTCGCCAAGCCCGATGTCGATGGCGGTCTCATCGGCGGTGCTGCCCTGAAGTGTGCAGACTTCAAGGGTATCATCGATGCCTGGAAATAACGTCTTACGCCGAAAGCTCCAGACCGTCAGGCGAAGAGCACAGTGTTATTCGCCTGCGGTGACATGACATTACGAGCCCACTTGGAAAAGTCCGGCTGACAGCTTCTGCCCCTCCCGGGGCGAGGCACAGCACCCTGATTACGACTCAGGGCATGAAGTTCGCACAGGACTTTTTCAAGTGGGTTCTTCAAGTGGGTTTCAACCCACACGCCATACGAAGTGACAAGAAACGTCAAATCACTTTGCACACAAATTAAGTGTGTGTGCCGACAACAGAAATCATATCGATGAACAGAATCCGAATCCACAACACAGCGTGTAGCAGCGTGACTCATCTGAGTGCGCTGGTTGCCGTCTCTTGTTTCTTCTTGTATATGCCCCTTCGCGTAGCGGGTCAGGAGCGCTTCACCGACTATCTGACCCGTAAGAACGACGGTCAGGGCAAGGTCACCGTGCAGCAAGACCCCGATATTGAGCGCCTCGTCAATGGCACACCACCCTCTCGCGGCAGCCAGACAGCCCCCCACGTCACTCGCAACGGCGAGAACATCGCTGCCTCAGACAGCGTCATGGGAGCCCGCGACAGCTCTCAGTTCGACTCCCGCCTTTTGGCTCGCCGTGCCCGCATGAATGGTTTCCGCATACAGGTCTATGCTGGCGG
>Ga0247610_10007107_pt1 | contig 11524 bp, 8 predicted proteins | sample 174DNAGHGhighgp2_FD_193483 | JGI IMG/M metagenome (GOLD analysis project Ga0247610, IMG submission 193483) | Sheep rumen microbial communities from Palmerston North, Manawatu-Wanganui, New Zealand - 1742 DNA GHGhigh gp2 | ecosystem: Host-associated > Mammals > Digestive system > Stomach > Rumen ...
TCGACCGCGAGCCTGACCCTATGTTTATCTTCGGCGACAATGTGAAACCTATAGTGCTGTTCCCTCAGGCGCGGCATCCCTTTCTGTTCATTTGGTTCTTCGAGTTTTCGGTGAAGAAGGCGTTGAAGCAAATCCAACCCGACTTGTTTTTCTCGCCCGATGGCTACTTGAGCCTGCGTTCCAATGTGTCACAAGTGGCTCAGTTCCATGACCTTAACTTTGAGCATTTCCCGAAAGATATGCCAAAAATCCATCTTTGGCATTACAAAACGTTTTTCCCGCGTTTTGCCCGCAAGGCCAAGCGCATCGTGACGGTGTCGGAGTTCTCGAAGCAAGACATCGTGGAGTGTTATGGCATCGAACCCGATAAGATTGATGTCGCCTATAATGGTGTAAATGAGAAGTTTGCGCCTATCTCTGATGAGGAACAGGATGCCATCCGTGCCAAGTACACCGACGGCAATCCGTTTTTTATGTTTGTCGGCTCGCTGCATCCGCGCAAGAACTTGGCGCGATTGTTTACGGCCTTCGACTTGTTTAAGAGCCAGACGCCTTCCAATGTCAAGTTGCTGATTGTAGGGGAGAAGCGTTGGTGGTCGGAGCCGATTGAGCAGGCCTACAGCCAAATGCGGTTCAAGGATGAGGTGGTCTTTGCCGGTCGCTTGAGTGCCGAAGACCTGCACTTGGTGACGGCAGCGGCCTTGGCTTCGGTGTATGTGTCTTATTTCGAGGGTTTTGGCATCCCGATTTTGGAGGCGTTCAAGTGTGAGACGCCCGTCATCACCTCCAATGTGACCTCCATGCCCGAGGTGGCCGACGATGCGGCTTTGCTTGTTGACCCGTTCAGCGAGGCCTCCATTGCCGAAGGCATGACGGAGATGCTCGACGAGAACGTACGCGAGGCCTTGATAGAAAAGGGCCGGGAACGTGCCCAAGAGTTCTCATGGGATAAAGCCGCTGATGATATTTGGAATTCATTAATGAAAGCAATAAAAGAATAAGATATGGCTAAAATTATAATGTACCCTGGCGAAGCCAGAAAAGAAACCATGAACTGGAAAGATGCTCAAGGACAACATATCACAGCAGTGAAACGCAACATATTGGTGCTCGGTTCAGGAGGCCGCGAACATGCCTTGGCATGGAAACTGGCCCAGAGCGAAGGTGCCCATGTATTCATTGCTCCTGGCAATGCAGGCACGGCCCAAGTGGGTGTGAATGTCAATATAAAACCGTCTGATTTTGAAGCAGTAAAAGACTTTTGCTTAAAGCAAAATATCAACCTTGTTGTGGTGGGTCCTGAGCAGCCCTTGGTGGATGGCATCGTCGACTTTTTCAAGCAAGACGAGTCACTGAAAGGGGTAAAGATTATCGGTCCCGACAAACGCGGTGCCCAGTTGGAGGGCAGCAAGGCCTTTGCCAAAGATTTCATGGAGAAATACGGCATACCGACGGCGAAGTGCTTCAAGGTCAACAAGAACAACCTCGGCGAAGGTTGCAAGTTCCTTGAAACAGTGAATGCTCCCTACGTATTGAAGGCAGATGGCCTCGCTGCAGGTAAAGGTGTGTTGATTCTCAACGACTTGCAGGAGGCAAAAGATGAGTTATCCAAAATGCTTGACGGCAAGTTTGGTGCGGCTTCGGCCACCGTGGTTATCGAGGAGTTCCTGAAAGGCATCGAGGTTTCAGTGTTTGTGCTGACGGATGGCGAACACTATGTGTTGCTGCCCGAAGCTAAGGACTACAAGCGCATCGGCGACGGCGACCAAGGCTTGAATACGGGCGGTATGGGTGCCGTTTCGCCTGTGCCTTTCTGCACCTCCGAGTTTTTGAACAGGGTAGAGGAACGCATTGTGAAGCCGACATTGAAAGGTCTGAAAGCCGAAGATATCGACTATAAAGGTTTCATTTTCTTGGGTTTGATGAACGATGGCGGTAATCCATACGTCATTGAATATAACGTTCGTATGGGCGATCCCGAGACCGAGGCCGTGATGACTCGCATTGAGGGCGATTTTGCCGACCTGCTCGCGGCCTGCGCCGATGGTCGTCTAAACGATGTGCATTATGCCAAGAGCGACAAGACCGCCGTCACGGTGATGATGGTGTCGGGCGGCTATCCCGAGGCATATAAAAAAGGTATGATAATGAGCGGATTGGACACCTTGAAAGAGGTCGTCGCTTTCCATGCTGGCACGGCATTTGATGCTGAAAAAAATGTGGTTACCTCTGGTGGACGTGTTATCGCCGTCACTGCACACGGTGATTCGATTGAAGAGGCGAGAGGCATCGCCTATCGCGAGGTGGAAAAGATTCATTTTGAAGGAGCTAACTACCGTCATGACATTGGACTTGACTTAATGAAATTGCAATGATAAAGTTTTTCCGACAGAGCTATATCGTTCAGTATGTGATGATTGCGTTGATGGTCCTCGCTTTTTGGCTGCCGACTTTCATCGCTGGAAAGGTGCCTGTTGGCTTGTCGTCGCCAGTCACGCCCGTTTATGGCTCCATCGAGCGTTTGTTGGACTTCTCTCCCTACATGCAGCTTGCATTCGCTTTCCTGCTGATGCTACTCGAAGCTGCTGTCATTAATGCGGTTCTAGTTGACAATCAGATTGTTGGCAAAGTCAGCACGATGGGCGCTTTCGTCTTCGTCATCTTAATGAACCTGACTCGGACACAGGTCAATTTTTATCCCTTTGCCCTGGCCACGCTGTTCATTTTGTTGATGTTACGGATGGTGTTTCTCGTCTACACCTCTCAAAAACCTGAGATTGACCTGCTGAAAGCAGGCATTTACACTGCTTTCGCTTCAATGTGCTATTTCCCTTCCATCTTCTTGGTTTTCTGGATGATGATAGCACTTTCCATTGCGCACAAAGGCGGTTTACGCCTGCAAATGATTCCCATCGTAGGCTTCCTTGGTGTGTATTTCTTCTATTTCACAGGCATTTACCTGTTTGGCGATTTTCTGGCTACCATCCATGGTTATCGCGATTGGTTTACATCGTTGCATTTCACTATTTCTGGATTTAACTTGAAGAATATCATCTTGTTATCTTTGCTTGTTGTGGCTACAGTGATGTTGCTCTTCATGGGTGGAAGTGGTAATTTCGAGAAAACAGTGGCCGTCAGGACGAAGTTGACACAATCCGTTATCCTGTTGCTTTTTGGTGTGCTACTGCTGTTTTTCGGTGGTAACGTGCTGCTTAATGGATTGGTATTCATCGGATTGTCAATCGTTATCGCATACGAGTTTTCCTATATGGGCAACACGGGTTGGGCCAATCTTTTCCTGGTTATTTTCCTCTTGTTGGTTTTTGCCAATCATTATTACTTCAAATTGCTGTAAATCATGGGCTTGCTGACGCATTATTCTGATTTGATTGAGGCTGGCTGCGACGAAGCAGGACGCGGTTGTCTTGCCGGACCCGTGGTGGCGGCTGCGGTCATCCTGAAAAGAGGTGCCGACTTTCCCGAACTGAACGACTCGAAGCAACTCTCAGAGAAGAAAAGGATGCAGCTTCGCGAGGTGGTGATGCGAGAGGCACTGAGTTATGGAATTGGCATCGTCACAGCGGAAGAGATTGACAAAATCAATATCCTAAACGCTTCATTTTTAGCGATGCACAGGGCGCTATCTGAACTAAAGGTTCAACCAGAATTATTGTTGATTGACGGCAATCGTTTCAACCCGTATCGCGATATCGAGCATGTGTGTGTGGTGGGCGGCGATGCCAAATACCAGTCGATTGCAGCGGCTTCTATCCTCGCCAAGACCACAAGAGATTTGATGATGGTGCAATATCATGAGCAATATCCCGTTTATAACTGGAAAAAAAACAAGGGCTATCCAACGGCTGAACACAAACAAGCCATTGCAGATTATGGGACTTCACCTTTGCATCGCATGACTTTCAATATGGCGATTCAGTTAAAGTTGGATATTAAATGATATGCGATAAAATAAAGATTGTGAGGAAAATATCAAAGTACATATCATTGTTTTTATTCTTCCTTTTATGTGTCGATCTGAAAGCACAGGATTTCAATGCTGACACGTATTGGGATGGTGTGGATTTTGCTGATACGGCTTTGATTGACTCAAAGGCGTTTTCAGACCAAGTGATTGGCTTCTTATATCAGTATGCCTGTTGTGACGAACAACAATTTGATAGTTTGTCGATTTTGGGAGTGGGTTTGGTGCTTGAAAAGGCGAAGGTCAATATGCGGGTTTATGAGTTTGTCATTGAGTTTTTGCTGAATGGATATAGTGCTATGGGTAAATCGCAAGTTGTTGATTATCTTCTGAGTTATCCTAAGTTATTTGAAGGAGAGATTTCAATGGAAGAAGGTCTTCGACTTGACTCAATTACCGAGCCTTACCAGTTGGTTAAAGTGGGCGCGAAGGCGCCTGAATTTGTAGGCACGACCATCGATGGCAAACCTTATTCGATTTATGGCTCATCTGCCAACCGCACTATTATCGTTTTTTGGTCAACCGACTGCGAATACTGCCATGATTTTCTAACCTTAATCAGGAAGAATCTTGATTTGAAGTCTGAATATGAGTTGGTTACATTTGCGTTAGGTGATAACAGCGATGATGTAAAACAATCAGTAAAAAGAATGCGTTTGCCTGGATACCATTTCTATGATGACTTGCGTTGGGAGGGTATGGCTTTCCTTAATTATCATGTCACATCAACGCCTACCGTATTTGTGTTGGACGAAAACAAGACGATTGTCTGTAAGCCTTACGACTGGATTGACTTAAAGCAATGGATTAATTCAAATGTTTAAAATTATTATAAAACAATAAATTATGATTACAAATAGATTCCTTACGGCCTTTGCTCTGGCTTTCATGATTGGTCAAGTAGTTGCCCAAGATGCCGAAACCCGCTGGGTGGATTCGGTGTATAACAGCCTTACCACCGAACAACGTGTGGCGCAGTTGATTTGTGCACGTGCCAACCAACCCGACAAACCTTTTTATGAAGATGTGACGAAATACATCAGGCAGTACAACATCGGCGGAGTATGTTTCTTCCGTGCCGATGCCGAGGCGCTGGTGAAACAAACCAACGATTGGCAAGCCTTGGCCCAAACGCCCTTGATGGTTTCTATCGATGCGGAATGGGGCTTGGCTATGCGCGTGAAAAACACTTTGTCTTATCCATACGCGATGACTTTGGGTGCCATAAACGATGACCAGCTGATTTATCAAATGGGTCAACAAATCGCTGAACAATGCCGCCGCATGGGCATCCACGTGAATTTTGCCCCTGTGGTTGACGTCAATTCCAATGCCGCCAACCCCATCATCGGTATGCGCTCGTTCGGCGAGAATCCTGAAAAAGTGGGCGAGAAAGGTACTTCCTATGCACTCGGGATGCAGAGTATGGGCATGATTACCTCCATGAAGCATTTCCCTGGCCATGGCAATACAGCCACCGACTCGCATCAAACCCTGCCCACTGTGAATCGCACTTTGGAAGAGGTGCGCGACATCGAACTGGCACCTTTCCGTTATTTGATTGCCCACGGAGTGAATGGCGCGATGGTGGGTCATTTGTATTTTCCGGCTATCGAAAAGGTGAAGAATACGTCGTCGTCGCTTTCGCGTGGTGTGGTCACTGACTTGCTGAAACAAGAGATGGGCTTCGATGGCTTGATTTTCACTGATGGTCTCGACATGAAGGGTGTTTCTGAGAAAGTGCGTCAGGATAGCGTGCCCTACGTGGCCTTCATGGCGGGCAATGATGTGTTGATCCTGCCCACCAACATTCCTTTTGCCATCAAAACCATCAAGGCTGCTGCAGAGCGTGACCCAAATGCAGCGGCGCGTTTGGAAGAGAGTTGCAAGAAAATCTTGCGCTTCAAATACCGTATTGGCCTCAACCATTACAAGCCCGCGTCGACGGCCAATCTCATGGCCGACTTGAAGAAGCAGGAATACAAGGACTTGCGCCAACAGCTTTATGATGAGGCGATTACGGTGCTGCGTAATGAAGGTCAGGTGATACCTTTGGAAAAATCTAAGAGAATTGCTGTGGTGACCATAGGTAACACCAAAAATGATGTATATAATGGTCTCGCCGAAAAAGGCTTGAACATCAAGTCGTTTGTTGTGAAGAAGGAAGACATAGCCGCTAAGTCTGCCGAATGGCTGAAAACTTTGGAGAGTTATGACTTAGTAATGGTGAGTATTGAGAAGACAACGATGTTTGCTAACCAAAACTATGGCATCAATGATGGTACGGTGAAGTTCTTTAATCGACTTGCAGCTCAAAACGATTTGATTCTCAATCTGTTTGCCTGTCCGTATGCTTTGGATTTGTTCCGCCTCAACAACAGTGTGAAGGGCATTGTGGTAGCCTACCAGGACGAAGTGCCTGCCGTGAATGCTTTAGTCAAACTGCTCTTGGGCGAGATGGAAGCCGTGGGCACCTTGCCTGTTTCGGTGTCGAAATTCAGTTGCGGCGATGGCATCGTAGGGCAATCTAAAAAAAAAGTCCACATTCTTCCCACTAAGGAACAGCCCCAACCCAGTCCCATGATGCAAATGCCCGACAAAGCATCTGCTCCCAGCACTTTGCCATCGGGAAAGATGGCTGAGAAATATGAGCGCAAACTCGATTCGGTGGCGCGCTTGGGCATCAAGAAAAGGGCTTATCCCGGCTGCCAGCTCGTGGTGATGAAAGACGGCAAGATGGTGTACGACAAATGTTTCGGCCATTTCACCTACGGCGGCGAGCACCAAGTGGGACCTGACGATCTTTATGATATCGCTTCATGCACTAAAATCTTTGCTTCGACGCTGGCTATCATGAAGTTATATGATGATGGCCTTATCGACCTGAACAAGACCCTTGCCGATTTCTTCCCTTATCTGAAAGACAATGCACATGGCAAGCTGAAGATTATCGAGCTGATGACGCATCAGGCTGGTCTGAAAGCTTGGGTGCCTTTCTATAAGATGACAGTCGATGAATACGGCCCTAAGTCTGAGTTTTACACTACGAAAATCGATGAATTCCATACAGTTAGAGTGGCCGAAAACCTGTATCTCGTCAACGATTACGAAGACCGCATTTTCGATTCCGTCTCAAAGACAGCGTTGGGCAAGAAAAAGTATCTTTACAGCGATATGGGCTTTTATTATATCCCAAAAATCGTGAAACAGCTTACCAATCAGAGCATTGAAGATTACTTGAACGAGCACTTCTATTTTCCCATGAATTTGACGCGCATCGGCTACAAACCACTGAACCGTTTCTTGCGCGAGGAGATTGCTCCTACTGAAAACGACACTGTCTTCCGCAAACAGCTGGTTTGGGGCGATGTTCACGACCAGGCAGCTGCCATGTTTGGCGGCGTAGCAGGTCATGCCGGGCTGTTCTCCAATGCCCATGACTTGGTTGCCATTATGCAAATGTTGTTGGATAACGGTGTGTATCAAGGTGTTAGGTATTTGAAACCAGAAACGGTTCGCTATTTCACCACTGCACCTTTTTTAGATAGCAACGACAACCGTCGCGGCATTGGTTTCGACAAGCTCCCGAAAGGGAAGAAGGGGTCGTTCACTCCATCCAAGTCAGGCTCGATGAAGGGCTACGGACATACGGGCTTTACGGGCACTTTCGTTTGGGCCGACCCTGAGAATAATACGGTGATTGTTTTCCTGTCAAACCGCGTTTATCCCAATGCCGAGCCGAACACTTTGGTGAAAATGGGCCTCCGTTCCGTCTTGCACGATATAGTGTATGAGGCTTATCCGATTGAATGATTATTAGTTTTCCTCAAAGTTCTTTGGAAACCGTTTCCACATCGCGTATGGCTTTCCAGCGTGACTGACAAAGGTCTCCCACATGTCGCCTTCGGGGATATGGAAAAGCTGTTGGGTGGTGATGTTGCCGACGAGCCATGAATTGCGTACCAACTCGCTGACCAATTGCCCTGCGTCCCAACCGGAATAACCCAAATAGAAACGAGTGTTGCCCTCGTTGGCAATACCAGTGTTAATCAGCGTTTTAAGCGTTTCTTTGTCACCACCCCAATACAACCCTTCGATGATGGGCGAGGCATCGGGGATCATCTCGCCGAGGGTGTGGATGAAAAACAGCTGGTTGTCGGCCACTGGACCACCAAGATAGACAGGTGCGTCGAAGTCGTGGAAGTCATCGACGATCTGACCTACCGTGGCATTGAGCCGCTTGTTGATGATGAGACCGAGCGTGCCTTCCGCTGCATTGTGGTCGACGAGCAGGATGACCGACCTCCCAAAATGGAAATCGTGCATCAAAGGCTCTGAAATCAAGATGTTACCCTGCTTCGGATCCAACGAATTGCTTCTTATGACAAACTTTTCTCCTAAATCCATACTGCAAAATTATGCTTTTTAGCCGATATTCGGGAAATAATTCGTATTTTTGTAACATAAAACGATCTATTTTGCAAAAAAACGATAATCAATCCAAGTTCGACGCTTTACGTGAGGCGTTTTCGACGTTCACTTTTGAGCGTCAAACGGTGTCGTGCAAAGACGGCAGTCTTTCTTTGGCTTTCGAGTTCAACCTCGACGACCGCTACCATTTCGAGCCTACTCTTGAAATTCCATCCCGACCGTTCTTCGACTGGGAGGCCATTCCTAAGGAACAACTGGAGTTTTTGGCCTTCCAAATCGGGATGACCGAGTTGGTGAGTTATTGGAAAATCGCCTGCCCGAAAAGGGTAGTGGTGAAGCCTTTTGCTTTGAATGAAAGCCAAAATAGGTTTTGGAAAAAGCTGTATTACAACGGCTTGGGTGAGTTCCTTTATCTGAATAGCATCAAAGTATCGGAAGCGGAGTTGATGGATTTGGAGTCGCTGCCGCAGCTGCCCATGTCATTCCAAGGAGGGATTGTGTGGGGGAAGGAATCTATGGGCAGCGTACAGTTCAGAGAACAAACATTAGTTCCCATAGGCGGTGGCAAGGACTCTGTGGTCACCTTGGAGTGTTTGCGACACAAAATGCCTGTCATCCCGATGATTGTCAATCCTCGTGGAGCAACATTGAATTGTGTGGAAACGGCTGGATACAAGGACAATGGATTTATTGTCATCAACCGTACCCTCGACCCGATGATGCTGCAACTCAACAAGGAAGGCTATTTGAATGGTCATACGCCTTTTTCGGCCTTGTTGGCTTTTATCAGCATTTTGGTGGCCTTTGGAAGCCATTCGAAATATATCGCCTTGTCGAACGAAAACAGCGCCAATGAAGCGACTGTGCCGGGGACAAACATCAACCACCAATACAGCAAGTCCATCGAGTTTGAGCGCGATTTCAGGAATTATGTGGCTGAGAATATTAGCGATAAAGTGCAATATTTCAGCTTCTTGCGTCCTCTGAGTGAGTTGCAGATTGCGTCGTTGTTTGCCCAATGTGAGGCTTATCATCCGGTGTTTCGTAGCTGCAACGTGGGCAGCAAGACCGACTCATGGTGCGGCCATTGCCCGAAATGCCTCTTCACATGGATTATCCTGTCGCCTTTCCTCTCGCGCGAAAAACTGACCGCTATTTTCGGCAAGGATTTGATGGCCGACGAAAGTTTGCGTCCCATCCTTGAAGAATTGAACGGCACGGCACCTGTCAAGCCGTTTGAATGTGTGGGCACGGTGGAAGAGGTGAGGGTGTGCATTAATGCTATGAAAGACAAAGATAGCACATTGTTTGAGGACGCGGGCATTTCGACAGGCTCAATGATCGCTGCTGCTAAGGTCCCTGAGCCTGTCGAAGGGCCGACTCATCTGGATTGCTTCGTTCCTCGCAATGACGAAAAGCAGCTGTCAGAAGTCAAGGTCCCTGAGCCTGTCGAAGGGCCGAATAATAAAGTTAAGGTCCCTGAGCTTGCGGTCCCTGAGGCCACTCGAAGGGTTGAAGGGCCGACCGTTGAAGAAATCCTTCATCGCTTCAACGATGAGCATTTCTTACCTGAGAAGTTTGTGGAAATATTAAAAGAAAAATTGAATGTTTGAACTGATTCTGAATCGCTTGCGCGGTAAGCGCATCCTTATTCTTGGCTTCGGGCGCGAAGGCAGGTCGACATGGGCGTTTTTGCAGAAATACCTGCCTGATGCCGTTGTCGGAGTGGCCGACAAGGTTGAAATGGAGCTTGTGCAACATTTTGGCACAGGCTATCTCAATGCCATCTACGATTACGACATCGTCATCAAAACGCCAGGCATTTCGTTGAAGGGCTTCGACACGAAAGGCGTGGAAATTACTTCGCAGACTGATTTGTTTTTCAATCAGTTCCGTAAGCAGACCATCGGCATTTCAGGCACCAAAGGTAAGAGCACGACTACCAGTTTGATCTATCATTTGTTGAAATCATCGGGTCGTGATGCCATCCTGACGGGCAACATCGGCATACCTTGTTTCGACATTTTGGAAGACATCAAGCCGGAGACCATCGTTGTTTATGAGCTTTCGGCACACCAGCTGGAGTATGTGCACCAAAGTCCTCACGTGGGCGTGTTGCTCAACATTTTTGAGGAACATCTCGACCATTTTGGCACTTTTGACCGTTACAAACAAGCCAAACTCAACCTTCTGCGTTTTATGGAGGAAGATGATACGGCCATTGTCCACGACAGCCTTATGAATGAAACTTTGGATTTGTTTGTCAACAACAAGGTGTTTTCTCTTTTCGACTTCGACGACCTGATTGACCGCACGGCATTGCCAGTGAAAGGCGAACACAACTATCAGAATGTGAAAGCGGCTTTGCTGGCATGTGATGCCTACGGCGTTGATTATCGCGAACTTATACCGTATTTATATAGTTTCAAGCCGCTGGAGCATCGTTTGGAACCCGTGGGCACATTCGGTGGCATGACCTTTGTCAACGACAGCATTTCCACCATTCCACAATCCACCATTCAGGCTTGCAAGGCTTTGGGTCGTGTTGATTTCCTGTTGCTCGGTGGGCTTGATCGTGGCATCAACTATCAACCTTTGGTGGATTTCTTGAGACAAAACCTTGTGCCGCACTTGCTGTTTACCGGCGAAGCAGGGAAGAGGATGATGAAACTCATCAGTGGCGTTTCGATAGGCTCAACGACCGCTGAGGTTAAGGTCCCTGAGCCTGCGGTCCCTGAGGCCACTCGAAGGGTCGAAGGGCCGACCTTGTCTTATTATGTCTCCATGGAAGAAGCCTTTGCCTTCTTGGCAGCCCATGCCCAAACGGGCGATGTCTGCCTGCTCTCGCCAGCGGCTCCAAGTTACGACCAGTATAAGAATTTCGAGGAACGTGGCGCAAAGTTCAAGGCGTTGGCCTCGGCATTTGGGAGATAACAAAAAAAAGTCGGAGACATTCCCCGACTTTTTGTTTGCTTTGCAATAATGCATTAAGGCTTCGTGACCTTTATGGTCTTGCCGCCACCACTGTTGGTATTGCCTGAATTGCCGGAGCCGCCCGTGGTGGGATTCGGCTTCACGGTCTTGGGTTTGGTGCCGCCCGTCGAAGGCTTG
>Ga0247610_10007108_pt1 | contig 11523 bp, 7 predicted proteins | sample 174DNAGHGhighgp2_FD_193483 | JGI IMG/M metagenome (GOLD analysis project Ga0247610, IMG submission 193483) | Sheep rumen microbial communities from Palmerston North, Manawatu-Wanganui, New Zealand - 1742 DNA GHGhigh gp2 | ecosystem: Host-associated > Mammals > Digestive system > Stomach > Rumen ...
ATTTTATGATACTGAAATGGGAAAGGTTTCATCTATTGAATCATTAGAGTCAGTTGCAACAACATATAATGAAATATTAGATGATACAAAAGCATTTATAAAGACTGAAACAGCTAAAGTTGTAGTAGCTTTAAAGAATAAGGCTTTAGAAAAACTAGATCCTTATGTTACAGCTTTAATTCAAAAGATTCCTTTTGATACATTAAAGACTGATACAGAAGCATTCTATACTGAAGAAAAGAAAAAATTAGAAGCAGTTGATACTATTGAAGGTGTTGAACCTTGCTATGAGGAAATCAAGGCCGATTTAGAAACTTATGTGTTAACAGAAGCTAAGAAAATTGCTATTGAAGAATTAGATGCTGTTGTAGATGCTGGCTTAGAAAAGCTTCCTAATGAAACAATTAAAGCGGATTTAGAAGACTTTGCCGATACTGAAATTGAAAAATTAAATGCAATTGAAAAGATAGAAGATGTCTCAACAACATTAACTACAGTTTTAAAGGAAACTGCGGAACATATTAAATCATTATTAGTTAGTACTGTAAAAGATTATTTAACAAGATTAACTCAAGTTGAAACAGCAACTGCTTATGACTACTTACCAGAAGCTATGGTACCATCATATCAAGCAGATAAACTTAAAAATGCTAATTTAAATTATGATTTCACATCATTTGTTAACGTTTCAGATATTAATCATGAAGGATATGGCGAACAATGGCAAATGGTAGTTGAAAACATTAATCAATCAATTACTATGGCTAAGGTATTTAATGTGGCTCAAACTGCATTAAGTGCTGCAGGAAATGCAGTTGATATTTATATTACTAACTCATATGCTGATGAAATGGAATATGAATTTAGTGGTAATGGATATAGTGGTGTATTTAAATTCAAAGATGGTAAATTAGCATTTAATATTAATATTACATCATCAGTTACAGTTCCTGCTGTTGGAACAGTACAACCAATTGTTAAGATGGAATATGATTTAGCTAATGATGCTAAGGGTATGTTCATATCATTAGGTGATGCATATAAGATTAAGTATGTTGTTAGACCAGATGCATATGAAATGGCAACTACATATGGTGTTACAGTTGCAGGTCATAATGGCTCAAGATCATCTTATTTATCTGTATCTAAAACTAAAGATGCGACAACAAATAAAGAAAAGACTACTGGTCATATTTATGAATATACAACATTAGATGGCTCTGATAAGATTAAAGCTTGTGCTGATTTCTATGTTGAAGATGGATATGTATCAGTTGTTGGCAATAAGGCTTCTGGTATGGTTGGATTTGATGGATATGTAAATGAATTGTATAAGGCTTCAGAAGGTAGATTATTAGGATATGAAGTAAAAGAAGAAAAGACTATATCTGGAGTTAAAGGAACTTATAATACATTATGGTTCAATCTATGGGACATTTCAGGCATTAATTCAATTAAAGTTACTGATAAAACTGATGGTAATCAATCATCAAGAAGTACAGTAGATGTATATTTAAATGGTTCATCTTCATTATTTGTTCCTACATATAATAAGAAGGCGTTTGTTAAAACAAGTAGAAAATATGATATTGAATATCGTTCAAGATTCTATTACACATATGATTCTGTGAATCAAAAATATGTTGCTAATGAAGTTAAAGTCCCAATGATGTTTATTCAAGAAGATAATAGTATTGATTCTAATTTCACAGATTATCCAAATAATATGTTAGATGATAACGGTATTACTTCATCAGTTATAATGAATCAAAATGATTTAAATAAAGTATTAGCTGATTATGATAGCTATATTCCTATATTTAAAGAAAATAAGGATTCAATGAGCTCAGATGCTATAGTTAATTATTTAAATCAATACGAGGATTAAATTAAAAATAGTAAAGGCCACTTATGTGGTCTTTTCTAAAGAAAATAAAAAAATATAAAAAACTATGTTTTTTACTAGAAAAAGCCTTACTTACGGTTTTGTTTACTAAATTCAACTTTTTGTTTATTTACAATTTGTTGAGTTGTACCATATAATGAAAGTGTCTCAAGGGAGGATACGAGGATGTCGTTAGGATCAAAAATTAAAGAATTAAGAAATTCAAATGGAATGACACAAAAGGAGTTATCAGAACAATTAAATGTTACTGCTCAGGCAGTATCTAGATGGGAATCAGATGAAGTAGAACCATCAGTTGCTACTATTAAGCAAATGGCTACTATATTTAATGTTTCTACAGATGAGCTTTTAGGAAATGAAACAGAACCAAAGGTTGTAGAGGTTGAAAAGATAGTAGAAAAGCCTATAGTAGTTGAAAAACCATTAGTAATTGAAAAGGATGTAGTAGTAGAAAAGCCAGTTACTAATCGTCAGGCAATAGGTGTTTGTGATTATTGTAAAAAGCCTATTTATGATGATGAGAATTATCATTCAGGTACTCATTCAGGAAGAGGATACCATCATGATTATTTAATTCATGTTGAATGTGAAAAAACAAAGGCTGAAATATATAAAAAGGAACAGGCCGAGAAAAATAGGAATAGATTATTCTTATCAATCTTCTTAGGCTTATTAGCATTTGGTGTTGCTTTTGGTATATTCTCATTTATGGCATTACATTCAAATACACCTGGTTCTTATTTTGGAATGGGAGCTGCATTTGGCTTTGCAATGTTTACTATGGTTTCATGCTTCCTATTAGATAATAATTTTGTGTTTGATCTATTCTGTGATATTGCAGGATGGAGTGTTAGATTCCCTGGAATTATTTTCACAGCTGATTTGGATGGATTAAAATTCTTAATTATTATGAAATTATTATTTGCTGTAATTGGTGTAATAATTTCAATATTAGCATTTATATTTGCATTACTATTATCTGGATTCTTATCAATATTTGTATATCCATTTGCATTATATAAAAACATTAAAAATAAGGATTAATAATTTCAATTATTTAATTATGAGAACACCTTGGGTGTTCTTTTTTTAAAACTAGTATTATTTCTTCTTAGCATTAAATTCATGCTAAAATTTAAATAGGGTTTGAAAAAGAAAAATAGAAAAATGAAAAATTATTACCGCTAGTATTATCAGTTGGATGCTTATTTTTAGCAGGCTGTAGCGATTCAAATGAAGGAGAAAAGAAAAACACCTATGGAAATGAAACAATTTCAATGGTGTATAGTGAAGTATCCAATAAGCTATCTAATGATAGGATTGAATTGTCAAGCAATAAGGAAAATTTAAATGTATTAAATAGTATTTCACTTAGTGAGGATTTTGTTGAAGAAACAGATTTAAATAATGTTCAGGGAACTAGATGCATCATTTATTTTAATTCATTATTATATAAAAAAGAAAATTTCCCATTTTCAGGTTCAATTGCAAAATATACTTGTGAAAGTGAGTCTGATAATGCACATTTTGATATGTGTTCATTATCCACATTAGACATATCTAAAAATAATATTTCATTACAAATATATGGTTCTAAAAATAATAGTGATGTATTTTATGTACAATTAGATGTAAACTATGATTTTCAAAAAGAAGATATAATTGAATTTGATTTATATGCGGCTCTAGTTTATCAATATAACTAAAAAATATTGCTTAAATAAAAAAATATGATTATAATAAAGATAGAGGAAGCCAGTTGAAAACAGGCTACTCTAGCGTATATTGTTTAGCTATGAGAGCGCCGTTTGCAGACGGTGTTTTCTTTTGCTTTCATAGTCATATCTAAGAAAGATTATTTCTTTCTTTTTTTATTAAATTTTACTTTTTATCTTTTTGATATTATCAAAGTGATAAAAACATATTGACTATATATTCTAATAGTATTAGAATAGTTAAAAATGGAGGAATTAACTATGTTAAAAGAATATGGCTATGTAAGAGTAGGTGCGGCAGTTAATGAGATACATCTATGCGATGTAGATTATAATGTCACTGAAATTATAAGATTAGTAAAAGAGGCAGACTCTAAGGGAGTAGAAATATTAACATTACCTGAATTATCTATTGTTGGATATACAGCTCAGGATATGTTTTTAAATTCTGATTTATATAATGGATGTCTAAAGGGATTAAATGCTTTAAAGGAATTTAGTAAGGAAACTAAAACAATATTTATTGTAGGTTCACCTATTAAAATAAATAATTCCTTATATAATTGTGCTATTTCATTTTATAATGGTCATATTATTGGTATTACTCCAAAGACATATATTCCAAATTATAATGAATTTTATGAGGCTAGATATTTTAAAAGTGCAAATGAATTAAAGACTAATTCTATTTCGCTTTTAGGAGAAGATGTATTAGTTTCTAATAGACTATTATATAAATGTGATAATTATGATATCACATATGCAATTGATGTATGTGAGGATTTATGGATGGCTAATGCTCCATCAAATTTCACATCATTAATGGGTGCTAATATCATATTTAATTTATCATCATCTAATGAAACTGTAGGTAAGGTTTCATATAGAAGAAATCTAGTTAGGATGCAAGCATCTAAGACATTAGCTGCATATATTTATGCATCTAGTGGCTTAAGTGAATCTACAAGTGATATTTTATTTTCAGGTCATGCAATGATTGCTGAGCCTGATGGAACATTTATTGAAAATGAAAGATTTAAATTTGAATCTAGCTTAATAATTCAGGATATAGATGTAGCTAAGATTACAAGTGATAGATTAAAGGAAAGAAGCTATGAGACTGTAGGCTTTGATAATGAAATTAATCTAGCTCATTTTAGCTTAGTAAAGAGAAATAATGAATTATTAAGAGAATATACTAAAAAGCCATTCCTAGCTCATACTAAGGAGGGCTTAGAGGAAATATTAAATATTCAAGCATATGCATTAGCTAAAAGAGTTAAGCATTTAGGTAATTCTAAGATGGTAATTGGAATTTCAGGTGGTGCTGATTCAACATTAGCATTCTTAGTATGTATGAAGGTTACTAAAATATTAAATTTACCAAAGACTAATGTTATTGCGATTACAATGCCTGGCTTTGGTACATCAGGTAGAACATATAATAATTCAGTAACACTAATTAAGGCCTATGGTGCTGACTTTAGAGAAATTTCTATTAAGGATGCATGCATTCAGCATTTTAAGGATATTAATCATAAGGATGGAGTTTATGATATAACATATGAGAATGTTCAAGCAAGAGAAAGAACTCAAATCCTATTTGATGTTGCTAACCAAGAAAATGGTATTGTTGTTGGTACTGGAGATATGAGTGAGCTTGCCTTAGGCTGGGCAACCTATAATGGAGATCATATGTCAAATTATGGTGTTAATTGTTCTATTCCTAAGACATTAGTTACTACACTAATTGCTCATATTAGAGATCAAGAGGATGGAGTTATTAAAGAGACTCTAACTGATATTTTAAATACTCCAATTTCTCCTGAATTATTACCATTAGATAGTGATGGTAATATAGCTCAGGCAACCGAAAAGAGTGTTGGTCCTTATATTTTAAATGACTTTTTCCTATATCATTTCCTAAGATATGGTGCTTCATTAAAGAAAATTTATTTTCTAGCATGTCGTACATTTAAGGATGATTATAAGGATGAAGAAATAAAAGCAACCCTAAAGGTATTTGTAAGAAGATTCTTTACTCAGCAATTTAAGCGTAACTGTGTACCGGATGGTATTAAGGTAGGTAGTGTTGCTGTATCACCTAGAGGTGATTTAAGAATGAGCTCTGATACCTTTAATAATATGTATTTAAAGGAGCTAGAGAAGCTATGAAAATAGGTGTATATGGAGGTTCTTTTAATCCATGTCACCTTGCTCATAAAAGATTAGTAGAGGAATTATTAAATAGAAATATATTTGATAGAATAGTTATTATACCTACAGGTAATTACTATAATAAAAGTAATTTATTAAAGGGTGAATATAGAATAACTATGCTTGAATTAATGTTTAAGGGAAATGATAGAGTAATCATTTCTGATTATGAATTCAAGAATAATCTTATTTCTACATATAGAAGCTTAGATTATTTAGCTAATATGTATAAGGGAGATAAATTATATTTCATTTTAGGTTCTGATAATTTAAAAAGCTTTAGTACATGGAAAAGATATGAATATATCCTGAATCAATATAATTTATTAGTTATTAATAGAGATAATATTGATTGTAAGGAAGAATTAGAAAAATATTCTAAATATAAGGGTGAGCTAGAATTTATGGATATTAATTTAGGAGGCATTAATTCTAGTAAAATAAGGAAAATGCTAGAGGATAATGATCCTAAGGCTAAAGAATATTTAGATTCTAATGTTTATGATTATATTTTGAAAAAGGGATTTTATTCAAAGAATTATGTTGATGTAGATTATTCAAATATGACTGATGAGGAATTCTTAAAATCCTATAATGATAATGATTATGAAAAGATGAGTATTACAACAGATATTACATTATTTTCTGTTAGTGATATTTCTAAATCTAATTATAGAAAAACTAATAAAAAGGCTTTTAGTGTTTTATTAATAAAAAGAACTACTCCTCCATTTAAGGGAAAGTGGTGCTTGCCTGGTGGCTTTTTATCACTTGATGAAACATTGATTGATTGTGCTAAAAGAGTATTATTCTTTGATGCAAATCTAGATGATATTTATCTTGAGCAGCTATATACATTTTCTGATATAGATAGAGATGTTAGAGGTAGAGTTTTATCATGTAGCTATTTAGGTCTTGTTGATAAGGCTAAGGTTGAGGGCAATTTAAATCCTAATGCTAGATTCTTTAATATTTCATTAAATGAAAATAATGATGATATTGAAATTATATTTAAGAATGAGGATGAGGAATTTAAATGTGTTGTTTCTAAGGTTATAGATGATTATGGCTTAGAATCATATAAGGAAAAGGAAAATGATTATTTAGCTTTTGATAATTTAGAGGTTATAATGACCTCTATAAAGAGATTACAAAGCAAAATTAATTATACAGATATTGTATTTCATATGATGCCTAATAAATTCACTTTAAAGGAATTACAATTAGTATATGAGGCAATATTAGATAAGAAGCTATTAGATCCTGTATTTAGAAGAAGCATTAGTGATTTAGTAGTTAAAACAGATGAGGTTAAGCAGGATGGTGGTCATAGACCAGCTATGCTTTATACTAGGAGGTATCAAGATGACAAAGGAAGAAATGATTAAGGAAATCGAAAGATTAAAGAAGGAGAAGAATGCGATTATTTTGGCTCATTATTATCAAAAGGGTGAGATTCAGGATATCGCTGATTATTTAGGAGATTCATATAATTTATCAGTTATTGCTAAAAATTCTGATGCTAAAATTATTGTATTCTGTGGTGTTTTATTTATGGGTGAAACAGCAAAAATTTTATCTCCAGAGAAGAAGGTTTTAATGCCTCATAAGTATTTACCATGCTACATGGCAAATTTAATTAATGCGAAGGCATTAAAAAAATATAAGGAGGAAAATCCTGATAGAGTAATTATTTCTTATGTTAATACCTATGCTGATGTTAAAGCATTATCTGATTGTACTGTTACATCATCTAATGCGCTTAAGATTTTAGAGCATTATAAGGATAAAAAGATTTTGTATTGCCCTGATAAGAATTTGGGTAATTATGCCTCTAAAGAATATGGATATGATATCGATTTATGGGATGGCTGCTGCCAAATCCATGATAGATTAACTGTTGATGATGTTAAAAAAGCAAAGAGTGAGCATCCTAATGCATTATTCTGTGTTCACCCTGAGGCCCCTTATGAATTAACTCAAATGGCAGATTATGCTGGTTCAACTAAGGGTATAATTGAATATTGCACTAAATCGGATAAGGATGAATTTATTATTGGTACTGAAATGGGTATTCTACATGAATTAGAAAAGAGAAACCCTAATAAGAAATTCTATTTATTAAGCAAGGGCTTATTATGTAAATCAATGAAGCTTATTTCCTTAGAGGATGTTTATAAATGTCTTTTAAATGAGGAATATGAGGTTACAATTGATAAGGATACTATGGATAAGGCTAGAGTTGCTTTAGATAAGATGCTAGAGCTTAGCAAGTAAAGGAGAAGCTTATGAAAAAGGATGAATTTGATGTCGTTATATTAGGTGCTGGTCTTGCAGGTATGTATACTGCAATGAATATTAATCCTAAATATAAGATTGGTATGTTTGCTAAAGATAAAATTGATAGGGGGTCTTCTAATTTAGCTCAGGGTGGTATCGCTGCTGAAATTGATTTTAATCCAGAAAAGATAGAGGAGCATTATGAGGATACATTAAGAGCTGGTTCTTATATTAATGATAAGGAAGCAACTAGAATATTAGTTAATGAGGCTGGAGAAAATATTAAGAATTTAATTAATATTGGCGTTAATTTCGATAGAAATGAAAATGGTGAATTAGTTAAGACATTAGAGGGCGGTCATAGATCTAGAAGAATATTACATGCTGGTGGTGATGCTACAGGTGCTCGTGTAATGGAGGATTTAAGAGAAGCCTTAAAGAGAAGAACTAATATTTCTGTTTTTGAGGATTGGATGGCATTTAGCATTATTAAAGAAAATAATAAGGCTGTTGGTGTTATTGTCATTAATCAGGAAAATGAGCCTGTTGCTATATTCTCAAATAAGATTGTTGTCGCAACTGGTGGTTGTGGTGGTATTTATAAAAATTCTACTAACGAAAAATTTGCGATGGGCGATGGTATTGCTTTAGCTTATAGAGCAGGTGTTGATATTAAAAATATGGAATTTGTACAATTCCATCCAACAGGTCTTTATGAAGAGGATAAGACAGGCCAAAGATTTTTAATTAGTGAGGCTGTACGTGGTGAGGGTGCTATATTAAAGAACATCGAAGGCGAACGCTTCATGGCTAAATATGATAAGGAAAGAATGGAACTTGCTCCAAGAGATGTTGTTTCCCAATCTATTTATAGAGAAATGTTTGATACATGGAGTGACCATGTTTATTTAGATATTACTCATAAGAGTAAGGAATTTTTAATGAAGAGATTCCCAACAATTTATAATAAATGCTTGTCAATTGGTGTTGATATGTCTAAGGATTATATTCCTGTTGCCCCAATTGAGCATTTCCTATGTGGTGGTATTAATGTTGATGTTAATGGACATACATCCCTATCAAATCTATATGCTGTTGGTGAATGTGCAAATACAGGAGTTCATGGTGCGAATAGATTAGCATCTAATTCGCTTTTAGAGTGCTTAGTATTTGGTAAAAGAATTGCTGATGATATTAATAAGGCAAATGATATAAATCCTAAGAGCTCTAATGTTCCTGATTTACCTTATAAGTTTAAAAAATATAATTTCAAGTCAATTAGAGTTGAGGTTAGACAATTGATGGATAAATATGTATCAATTGTTAGAACTCCAGATGGACTTGAAATTGCTAAAAATATTATTGAGACACATTACAATAATTTATTAAAGATTCATGTAATGAGTAGATATTATTTTGAAACATTAAATATGGTTACATGTGCTCTTTTAATTATTAATGCAGCACTTGCTCGTCATGATTCAATTGGTTCTCATTTTAGAATCAATTACAACATGGATTTAATGGTTGTAGATAGAATAATTAAGAATGCCTTAAAGGAGGATATGCCAACAGGTGATATTACAACAGATAATATCTTTAAGGATGGTGATAAATCTCATGCTAAATTTATAGCTAAGGATACTGGTATTATATCAGGCTTAGAGGTTGTAAAGAGAGTATTTGAAATAGTTGGTGGAGAATTTGAAATTAAATTCAATTTCAAGGATGGCGATAAGGTAAATAAATTTGATGTTATTGCTGAAATTGAAGGTGAAACAAAGACTATTTTAAAGGGAGAAAGGGTTGCCTTAAATTTGATGCAAAGAATGTCAGGTATTGCGACTGTAACAAATATGTATGTTAAGGAAGCAGTTGGTAATACTAAGATATTAGATACTAGAAAGACTACTCCAAATCTAAGATATTTAGAGAAGCTTGCTGTTAAGCATGGTGGAGGTACTAACCATAGATTCTCACTTTCTGATATGGTAATGCTTAAGGATAACCATATTGATGCCGCAGGAGGCATTACAAAGGCCGTAGAATTGATTAAGTCTAAGGTCCCTTCAAATATTAAGGTTGAGGTTGAGGTTGAGAATTTAGACCAATTTAAGGAGGCCTTAAATACAGAGGCTGACATTATTATGCTTGATAATATGACAACAGCTTTAATGGCTGAATGTGTTAAGCTTAATAATGGTAAGAAGAAGCTTGAGGCTTCAGGCAATATGACATTAGATAGAATTAAAGAGGTATCATCAATCGGTGTTGATTATATTTCTGTTGGAGCTTTAACTCATTCTGTAAAGGCCTTTGATATTAGCCTAAAATTCCATGATATAGAAAACAAATAATAATGATAAAATGCTCATTCAAATATGGGCATTTTATGCTATAATTTATATGCTTTAGGAGATTTAAAATGATATATGTTACTAAATTAGATGAAAATGTTAATAAGGAATTAAATAGAAAAAATATGCTATCATGGCTAATTGTTTTATTAATTGGTATTGGCGTTACAGCATTTGGTGTTATAGCTACATTATTTAGTCTTTTAGAAAGCTTTTATTGCTCATTAATGATGGTTATTGGCATGCTATTTATTACATTTTCTTTAATATGTATAATCATTATTTTAAAAATGGGAAAAGAACAAAAGAATTCTAATATTGAATTAGTATATGATTTTTTAAAAAAATATGTCATTTTAAAGAGAATGGAAAATGGAACAGAAATAGAAAGTGAAAAAATATATTATAAATTTATTATTAAAACTAGAAAAACTAAGAATTATATTTATATTTATAGATCAGATAAAACTGTTATTCCATTTTGTATAAGGGATGTAAATTTAGAGGATTTAAAAACAATTGAAAATTATTTTTCAACTTGTAATGATTAATCATTAATTTCTTGAATAATACCATTAATAATGGTAAAATTTATTTAGTATTTTATAAGAATTAGAGGTTTTAAAAATGGCACAAGAGGTTACAATTAAAGCATTTGAAAAAAATGCTCAAAGAGCTAATAGAAATGGTTTAGCTAGAAGCTATAATACTATGCTTGATAATTATAAGGAATATGTTCCTTATCCACCTTTATCATCAACATCAAAGCTAATGTTTGAGGTTACTGTTGATAAGGATTATACTGATCAATTAATTGAGTTAATTAAGAATGAGGGATTTCCTTTCTTTGGTTCAGTAAATTATTTTTATACTGAAGAATTTATCAATCAATATAACAAAGCTCCCAATAGATTTAATGTTGATCCTAAGATGATTGAAGCATTATCTAAGGATTTAGTTAATCTAAAGAAGGAAGCTATGGAAAATGCTTCTAAGGAAGCTCCAAATGATGATAGAGTATTCTATTTCATGCCATATGCAGAGGGTA
>Ga0247610_10007109_pt1 | contig 11522 bp, 9 predicted proteins | sample 174DNAGHGhighgp2_FD_193483 | JGI IMG/M metagenome (GOLD analysis project Ga0247610, IMG submission 193483) | Sheep rumen microbial communities from Palmerston North, Manawatu-Wanganui, New Zealand - 1742 DNA GHGhigh gp2 | ecosystem: Host-associated > Mammals > Digestive system > Stomach > Rumen ...
TTAGTTCGGTACCATCCGTCTTATAGAGCTCGATCCAAAGACAGGATTCCGCGTAAAGGGTAACAAGGAGAAGGATATCGCTATCGACTGTGAGGCTACAGACCTTCTGTATCGCGATGGCTGGTATTATCTGCTGGGCACACACGGTACCTGCTGCGATGGTGTCAACTCTACATATAATATTGTAGTAGGTCGTTCTCGCAGTGTAGAGGGACCGTATATAGACAATGTTGGTCGTGATATGTTTCACGGAGGTGGAAAGATGGTTATTGCCGCAGGTGACCGCAAGACCGGTCCTGGACATTTCGGACGAACCGTCATCGAGGATGGTGTAGAGGTGATGTCTTGTCACTTCGAGGCCGACTTCGATCTTAGCGGACGTTCTACTCTTGGCATCCGTCCTCTGTTGTGGAAAAACGGCTGGCCTGTAGCTGGCGAGTTGTTCAAAGGTGGTGATTTCTGGATAGAGTCAGAGCGACGCGGATACTCTCTTGAGCTGAGTGTAGACTTTGTTCGTATGCAACAGGAGCGTCAGGGATGGTTTAACCGCGAGCAGATGAAGCAGCCTGTAAAACCCATCCCTAACCAGAAACTGGAAGAGGTTATCGGCACATGGCCGGAGGGAGAGATTGCTGTTCGTTGCAGCGACTATATGTTCCGTCCTTGGCAGCACTGGACCATCATTCCTCGTCCTGAGGCTGGCGGACGTCTTACAGGTCCTCTCTATGAGATAAAGATTGAAGGCACCAACCGTGCCCTTACAGCTACAGCAAATCTCGAACTTACCACAAAGGAATTTCAGGGTGAGGATTCTCAGCTTTGGTGGATAGAGCAGCTTACAGACGGTACTTACCGTATCATGCCCTTCGCTATTCCTGGTCAAAAGGAGTTTAATACAAAATACTGTATCTATTCTGCAGGCGATTCCACTCCTACCCTCGCAGAGTTTGATTTCAGTTCCGATAACTCAAAGTGGAATTTCAAGAAAGACTGATAAGACGAACAATGAAAAGAACTATTATTTCTTTAGCGCTTGCAGCAGTGTGCTGCTTTAGCGCTCAGGCACAGGAGAAACTCTTCAATAGTGCCAGTGTTCAATCTCCAGTTGTTAACAACGACGGAACCGTTACATTCAATCTCTTTGCCCCAAAGGCTGTTAAGGTTGAGGTTACTGGTGACTTCCTGCCCACTCAGCCTATTGAGATTCCTGGCTATGGCACTTACGATGCTCCAGGAGTAGCTCAGCTTAAGGAGGGTAAGAACGGCGTTTGGAGCTACACCACAGACAAACTGGCTCCTGAGATGTACAGCTATACCTTTAATATAGACGGTATGACTGGTGTCAAGGACCCTGCGAACATTTATGTGAACCGCGACATCGTATCGTTCACAAATATCTTCATCGTTAGCGAGGCTAAGGGTGACAAGGGTGACCTATATCGCGTAAACGAGGTACCTCACGGAAACCTGAGCAAGGTATGGTACAACAGCCCAACGCTGAAGATGCAGCGCCGCATGACTATCTATACCCCAGCTGGTTATGATAAAGGTGGCAAGTATCCTGTACTCTATCTGCTTCATGGTGCTGGTGGCGACGAGAATGCTTGGAGCGAACTCGGTCGTGCTGCACAGATTCTCGACAACCTGATTGCTACAGGCAAGGCTAAGCCAATGATCGTGGTTATGCCTAACGGCAATCCTAACTGTCAGGCTGCTCCTGGTGAGTGGTCATGGGGAATGTACACACCAGGCTTCCGCGATGCAGGTACAGGTCCTACCGCTCCTGCCGCAGCTTCTATCCCAGAGAGTTTCATGGATATCGTCAACTATGTAGATGCCAACTACCGCACTCTCAAGGATCGCTCTCACCGTGCTATCTGTGGCCTGTCGATGGGTGGTGGCCACACCTTCCATGTAAGTCTGCTCTATCCTAACAAGTTCGACTACTTCGGACTCTTCTCAGCAGGTCTGCATCTGGATAACGGCACATTCGAAGCATCGTTTGCCAAACAAATTGAAAACAGCCCCACCTTCGCTCAGCAGAGTGCTAAGCTCTTTGGCAGCAAGCCAAAGCTCTACTGGATGGGTATGGGTAAGACTGACTTCCTCTATCAGAGCACCGTCGACCTCCGCGCATACTGGGATTCAAAGAACTATCCTTACGAATACGTAGAAACCGATGGTGGCCACATCTGGCGCAACTGGCGTATCTATCTCACCATGTTCGCCCAGAAAATCTTCAAGTAAGATATTAGGCAATTCTAGGCTATCCTAGGCTTTCCTAGAGAATCCTAGGATTGCCTAGGATTTTTTAAGCTCTTCGAGTTTCGCTCTCAGAGCAGCTAGCTCGGCTTTAAGCTGCTGATTTTCGGCTTCCAAAGCGCGCATATATGCATCCTGTTGCTGGCGATAGCCAGTGCGAGCTGCATGCATCCGCTCTTTGATACCTCCCTCTGTCACAAAGCGATGCTCCAACTTTTCAATATAAGCACACATCATCTTGTCTGTCTGATGACAAAGAGTGAGCAACAAATTAGCCATTTCCTCATCGTTCATCTTTTTCACTAATGGAGCATAGGCGCTATAGTCATTGTTGGAATGACAGAAATCACGAAGACGTTTCTGACGTTCGCTGTCATGAGGCCATAGAGGCAAGTGATGGGTATTAAGATAGTCGTTATAATCAGCTCGAAGTTCCTGAAGGCTACCACGAGCAACGTTTAAAAGTTTAATCTCCATTTCTGAACTGGTCTGTCCGTCTTCGCTACCCTCCACGATATTCTGTTTGCCAGAACGTGCGGCCTGAACCATCTGATCTACAGTGCGGTCACCATGAGATGGAAGGAAACGCTTGCAGAACTCAACTGTGAGCTGATAGATAGTATCACTCTTGCGATAGAAGTACAAATCTTTCCAAACGACAGCTTTCTTCAGAACTGATCCTTTTGTGTCATGTTTCATAGTTATTCCCTTTTTCTTTCAGCATCTTGTTATTATCAGATGCCACTCCATGTCATATTGGTTTTATTTCGGGAGCAAAGATAATAATTTCCCACGAAACTACCAAACAATATGCGCACATAATTAAACGAAAACTAAAAATACTGCTCGACATCCTTGAGATTACTGATCGCATGCCTTGAGAATAAGGATCGGTTATTTCTCAATAAGATACGCTTATTTGTTAATAAGATACGCTTATAAGCAGAAAAGAGCACAACCCTAACATTTCTATCATAAGTGATTTATAATAAGCTCGTTAGCGATGTTAGGGTATACAATTCGCGAAAGTATGATAAACACAGGGCTTCCGCGAGATTCGTGTTAGGGTTAGAGCATTTAAAAAAAACTCTCAGCGATGTCAGCATAGCAGTACAATTGTGTGCTTCGGGTCTTGATAACATCGGTATGGAAATGGCGTTCATACTGAATCTGGCATAAAGACAGCCATGAGGCAGAGAACGAACGATTATATGCTGTGGCAAGAAGGCGCACCTTTTGTTTCCTAGACACTTTTGCCAGTTGTGGAAGACGCAGCTCTTGAAGACGGATGAAGATGGCAAGGTATCGGCACTGTCCCTCCTCTGTACCTAGACGTAATACACGACTGCGACGAGCTTCAGCGTTGTCTGCAATATTAAACGAAAACCCATATTCTTGTGCAAGAGGCGAAGAGTTCCAGGTCCGTTCCACTTTTTCTGCAAACGAAGGTTTCATTTGGAACCTTCCGACAGAGAAATCAGCACCATCCCTGCCTTTTTTGACATATAGCCCATTGACTGCCACTTTCTCTATCTCATCCTTCCAGAAAGAATAACGTATAAGCTCAGGAAACACGACAGCTTCAGCCAAACGTGCATCGACCCCAAATACATCGAATTCCTTTTTCCATGCCTCGTGATGCTCAATGACATATCGTTCTGCATCTGTCCAGTCACTACCAAAAACCTTAGGGTAATTGACAGAAAAAGCTGTGGCGTTGCCCATCACGAGCAATAGCCACAGCATATAAATGTATTTTACGTTTGGCATTATAGCTTATAAGTGCACTTCACGATATTTCTATCACTCAGGATAATCCACTCCAACAAATTGCTTTTGGCTGTGAAGGCGATAGGAGCAAATGAAGTCATACCGTTGACAATCAGCTCACCTGTTTTACTGTATTCTACTATACGCTGACCACTACGGCTCTTGTAGGTTCCGTAAGGTGGTTTTTGTCGTGTTTTGTCAGTATTCTTCTGACGCAAGTCGGCCTGTTTGTTTATGCTCTTCAGTTCGTCTTCACTGATCTTTCGGAACTTGCCATTTTCTACTACTCCATACTCTCTCTCATCGCCTAAAGCTTTTTCGGCAAGCAGCGGCCAGTTGGCGCCAGCCTTGAAACCATCTACAGCCCCAATGAATCCACGACACTCCCACAAGCCAAAGCTCCAGTCCTGAGGCAATGAGTAAATGGTCTCCATGCATACAGGCTGAGCTTCCTGTTCCGGAAGTTCCTTATAAGCCTCGTCAAGCAGATTGCCAACCATGATGACAGCATTCAAGTCCATACGTCCTACAGCACACTCAGGCAGATCACCACTGTCGATAACCTCCTGAGAAAGACGAGCATACTCGGAAGCGAACTTCTTTACTTCGGCAATTTGGCGCTGTAACGATTCACGATATTCTTTGGCTGCCTCCAGACGATATTCATAGAGCAACTCATCGGCCTCTGCATAGAGCTTGTCAATCTGTGAGGCATCGTCAATATCGCATATTTGCGCATACAGTTTCTGAAGTTTGGTGTTATATTTTCTGGCAATGCCTTCATAACTATGGTTCTCCTCACGTTCTATCGTTTTCGAATAGTCCATTGCGAGCATCCCCAACTTAGCCGTATAATCGTTGAGAGCGGCATTCATCAGATTGGCTTTCTTAGCGAAGCTGCCTGCGTTCTGACCTATCTTCATCATCCTCTGCATAAAGTCAGGATGAGCCTTGATGTATGCCTCCTGCTCCTTCTCGCTCATCTGCTCGAAGCGTTTCATCTCAGCCATGTCGGCACCGTCAGTACCCATTATCTTCGACAGCATCTTCTGACGGATAGGCTCCTTCTTGGCTTCGCTGGCATTCTCGTCGTTAAGGATGGCAAACTCTTCTTTCGTCAGACCGAACATATCCTGTATCTTGTTCTCCCATTTCTGTCGCTGGGCTTCCATCTCTGCGTCGGAGCACTCGTCAGTACCTTTCTGCAACTGCTCGGCACGCAGGGTGACAGCGGCTATCTTCTGTGTATAGGCATCACGCTCCTCCATCGAGCTGCGTGCCATCTTCTCGGCAGATGGCAGAGCCGGCAGCTCCTTCATCAGGGCAGCTGCTGTGGATGCCGTACTTGGAGTGATGGTGCCGTCCCACGTGATGGTTGATGTCTTGCGCTTGGGCACGATGTCGCTGCCCTGTGCCACAGTAAGGTTTGAGGGATCGGCAGGTTCGTCGCTGTCGGCATCCTGCTGCTCTTCACTATCTTCATTATCTGTACCTTTGATGCTGCTGACAGCGGCCTGGGCCTTCTGCTTCAGCTTCTTCAGGAATCCCTGTGCATTGGCATCTGTAGCATCGGACATTAAAACTACAGCTAACAAGAATAAAACTTTCTTCATCTCTTTATGAATAAGTTACTGACTTTATTATTTCTTAATAAACTCTACTCGGCGATTCTTGGCGCGACCATTCTCGGTCTTATTGTCAGCAATAGGTTCGTGAGAGCCCTTACCTACGGCACGCATATTAAACGGATCGCAGCCCAGACTCTCGAGAGCCTTCACGACAGCCTCAGCACGTTGTTGAGAGAGAGGATCATTGATCTTGTCAGAACCCTGATTGTCAGTATGACCCTGCACCTCAAAGCGAGCCGTCGGATTCTTCTTCATATAGTCGGCAACTTTCTGAATCTCAGCCATCGACTCAGGCTTCAGCGTAGCCTTGGCCGTCTCGAAGAGGATGTTGTTAGTGACGAACTTACCCGTCTCGGCGATGGCTTTCTCAACGGCAGACATGTCTGTAGTATTTCTCTCATAAAGATCCTTAGCACCTTTGGCAATGACCACATGGCCTACGCCGCGATAGGGATATTCGCCGTAGTGAATGTAGTATTCAAAACGACTGGGAGCCTTCACATTCGGAAGATTAATGACACGGTTGCCGTTGATATAGTACTTAAAAGCACGCTTATTAAACGAAATGGCAAAGTGATTCCACTGGCCTAGCTTGACATATTTCTGGATATGATCCCACTCAATCTGACCAGCTACCTCGTCGCCAGAACCTCCGCCCTTCTTAAGACGATAGTTACCGTAGCTATCAGGAGAACCCGGGCGAAACATCAAATAAATATAGCCGACTTCATCCTTCCCAGAATAGAAAGTAATCTGCTGCGCTGCCTGGTCAATATCGCCCGGCTTGCAATAGAAGACATCCCACTCAAGGGTGAAGACATCAGGCAGATAAGACTGCATGTTTTCCATCAATGGTGAGAAAACGCTGGACGGAGCATTGCTATGCGCATACTTCTTGCCATTGACAGAGGCGACCTCGATACTACCGTCGCTGATATCCCACTTCGAAGGGAACTCACCCAGCTGCTCGTTGGCAAAATCATCCTCGAAGAGAATCACGCTACCACGAACGAAGTCGCTCTTCTGATTCTGAGCCACAGCATCGGGCGTATCGTCCTCGGCGTCAGCATCGTCGTTCTTCGACTTCTTGCTCTTCTTGCTGGACTTTGACTTCTTTCCGTCGAGCACGTCGTCCATCGCCTTGTCGGTCTCCTTGTCGACCTTACGTTCCACCTTACGTTCTACGGCGTTCTCAGCAGCATTGATAGCACGCTCTTTCAGTCTCTTCAAGAATCCCTGTGCATCAGCATTCACTGCAAAAGCGAACATCACCATCAGAATTAATAATAGTCTTTTCATATTTATTGGTTTTTGATTAATTAAACACATATATCCGCAAAGATAGTCGTTTTTCCCTATGATACAGCCACCCAAAAGGGTGGATTTTGCATAAGAGTATAGATTTTCCACCCATTTGGGTGGTGAAAATGGAAAAAAAAAGGTAAATTTGTAGGCAGAATGAGAACAATTATCTTTTTTGCGTGTCTGGTTGCCTGTATGACAGCTCATGGCTATATCGATCACCGCAATGCCAAAGTGGACTCGGCTGAACAAGTATTGCTAAGCAACAAGCACCTCAGCGACAAGGAGCGCTTGAGCTGTTACAGCATCCTGATACGCGGCTATATAGGCAAGGACGGCGAGAAGCACGAACGCTACTGCCGCGAGATGCTCGCCCTGACTTACAAGATGGATGCCAAAAACATGCGTGAGAGCGCCCTCTACAACCTAGGGCTGCAAAACTACGGACAGGAAAAGTATGAAGAGGCAGAACGCTACTTCCTCTGGGCGCTCGCCGTCACCGACTCGATGAAAAACGACAAGCGCTACACCGAGAGCGACATCGATGATAACCTTTCGCAGCTCTACGGTGCCATCGGCAATCTCTACAACATCCAGGACAAGGCGCTGCTGGCCATCGAGTACTACCAGAAGGCACTACCCATCTTCGAGAAGCACGGCTGGCTGGAGTCGCAGACCATCCTGCATCACAACGTGGCTGAACTGTGGCTCTCGATGGGCAACAACAAGAAGGCTGAGGCAGAGTATCTGAAAGCCATCAAGACAGGCGAAGCATCAGGCGACTCACTGATGGCTGCACTGCCCAGAAAAGGTCTGGTGAAGATATACATCGAAGAAGGTGACTATGAAAAGGCCCGTCAGACCATCCTCCCTGCCTACGACTACTATCACTCACATCGCAAAGAGGAGACGGGCGACTACCCCGAAATACTTGCCTCGATGACAAAGTTCTACCTGATGGACGGCCACACAGACCTGGCTAAGGCAAAGGCATACGCGGCAGAAGCCCTCTCGCTGGTGAGCAACGAGATGATGATGGAGACCCGCTGCGACATCTATGCAGCCGCCACAATGGTAGCGATAGAAGAGCACCGATGGCAGCAGGCCCTCGAATATGCCCTGAAGTCAATACACGAAAACGACGACGAGGCAACCTACGGTGATATCGGCTGCTACGAGCTCCTGGCACAGATATACATACAGCTTGGCAACAAAGAGCAGGCATCTATATATATAAAAAAGGTACGCACGCTACAGGAGCGGCTCTCCACGAGGAACTACCAGAGCGGACTCTCGCAGATGGAGGTGCTCTACGAGACAGCCCAGAAGGAGGCGCAGATTGTAACACTAGACAAGCAACGCTCACTCTACCTATGGCTCCTAGCTGCCGCCATCATCGCCATCACTGCCCTTGTGGCTGGATTCGTACTAATGGTGGTGATGCACAAACGAAAGAGAGCACTGTTGGCTGCTAAGGTGGCACTGGAGGCAGAGACTAAGGAGCGAAGAATACTGGCACGTGACCTGCACGACGGACTCGGAGGGATGCTGTCGCTGCTACGGATGAAGCTAGTGAATCAAGGAGACGGTTCTCCCCGTGATCTGCTCGACGATATAATTATCGAACTGCGCCGCACGGCCCATCACCTGATGCCCGAGGAACTGCTGAAGAACGGACTGGCTTCTGCTCTTAACGACTTCGCTGTATCCGTGCCTGGGGCGATATTCCAAGCCGTTGGAGACATCCATCTCGAAAAAGACGTTGAACTTGTGCTCTATCGCTGTGCCTACGAACTGGTAAACAATGCCCTAAAGCATGCCCAGGCCAGCAGCATCAGTATTCAGCTGATGCAGGACGAACACGAAGTGACACTCACCGTCAGCGACAACGGAAGGGGGATACAGAGGGGAACCGTTTCGGGCGAGGGCATGGGTCTGCAGAATATCCGTGAGCGCATCGAGTCATACAATGGCAGGCTCGACATCGTGTCAGCCGAGAGCAAGGGAACAGACATAAACATCATATTACCACTATGAAGAATTATCTGATAGACGTGTATATCGTTGACGACCACCAGATGGTTTGCGAGGGACTCACGGAACTAATCAACAACAGCGGCAAGGCCCACGTCAGCCGTAGCTTCAACACTCTGGAAGCCTGCAAGCAAGCCCTACAAGACCGGCGTCCCGACGTGCTTCTGCTCGACCTTTCGATGCCAGATGGAGACGGGGTAGCCTTCTGCCGGCTGGTTGTCAGCGAATATCCGATAGTCCGCGTCGTCGCTGTCACCATTCACGATGAGTACTCCATGATTCAACGCATGATGGAGTGCGGCGCCCACGGCTACGTGCTGAAGAGCTCTCCCGTAGAAGAGTTGATTGAGTCTATCGTCAGCGTATGGCAGAAACAGCAGTATGTGTCGCCGCATGTGGAAGCCATTCTCCAGAAAGGCAAAATAAACAGCGTGGTGCTGACGGATGTGGAGAAGAACATCCTGCGCCTCATCTGCGACGGAATGACCAATCCTGAGATCGCCGCCCAACTGCACCTGAGCACAGAGACGGTGAACTGGTACCGTAAGCGTCTGCTGGCGAAATTCAACGTGAAGAACACCGTCGGCCTCGTAAGACTGGCATTAGAAAAGAAATTGGTGTAACTTTTTTATTCTTTTACATTTCCTTATCCATTATGAAAGGATTGCGTTTGAGATTCTCGATCATCTCATCGAGTTTGCGAAGCTCACGGGGGATGCGGATGTTCTGCGGGCAGTGAGGCTCACACTGGCCACACTGGATGCAGTGGTCCGGCTGACGGTCACGAGGCACCACTCTGTCCAGAGAGATAAGATACTGGCGGCGATGCTCGCGATACTCACTGTCGCCCACACCCATAGGCAGCGATCCCTCGTTCTTACATTTATTATAATGTACGAAGATGGCAGGGATATCGACACCATAAGGACAAGGCATGCAATACTTACAATCGTTGCATGGGATATTCTCAAGCCCGACAATCTTCTGAGCCACCTCATCGTCGAGATATCGCATCTCCTTGTCAGATAGCGGAACGAGAGGACAATAGCTGAGGAGATTATCCTTAAGATGCTCCATATACGTCATTCCAGATAGTACCGTAAGCACACCCTCCGGAGTACCAGCATAACGGAAGGCCCATGAGGCAACGCTACGCTCTGGGTCATGGCTCTTAAGCTCGGCGGCAAGATACTGAGGCAGATTTGCCAAGCGACCACCCAATAGAGGTTCCATGATAACAGCGGGTATACCCTTCTTCGCAAGTTCTGCATAAAGATAGCTGGCATCGACATTACGCTTGTTTATCTCGTCGGCATAGTCCCAGTCAAGATAGTTGAGCTCTATCTGCACGAAGTCCCAGTGATACTTATCATGCATGGCGAGCACCTCATCGAAGACACTCTTCTGTCCGTGGAACGAGAATCCAAGATTACGTATACGTCCTGCCTCGCGCTCTTTAAGAAGGAAATCCATGATGCCATTGTCGACATATCGTCCATGAAACTCATCCATGCCTCCACCAATGGCATGCAACAGATAATAGTCGATATAATCTACCTGGAGTTCCTTCATCGAGTTATGGTACATCTCCAAGGCTTTCTCCCGTTTCCAGTAATCTCGGTTAAAGTTTGAGAGTTTCGTAGCCACGAAATACTCCTCGCGCTTATGGCGGCTCAAGGCGATACCAGTACAACCCTCCGACTTTCCCTGACAATAGACAGGCGACGTATCGAAATAGTTCAGGCCATGTTCGATAGCATAATCCACCTGTTTGTTGATCATCTCCTGATCAAACTCATCGCCATTATCCACCTTCGACGGCAGGCGCATCATGCCATATCCCAACAGCGACACCTTATCTTTTGTATTAGGATTCACACGATATGTCATCTTATCCTTTGGCGGCTCAACCTGATTCTTATATTCCTCAGCGGCTTTGTTCTCCGCCTTGTTGGCTTCCTTACACCCCACCAGCGAAACAGCAGCACCTACACTCCCCGCTCCCAGCATCTTCAGGAACCCACGTCTCGATATATTCTTATCTTTCTTTGTAATCATAAAGCTCAAAGTTCAATGTTCAATGTTCAAAGTTTCTTATGTACCTCGTGCCCCTCAACATATATCGCCGAGAACGGCCGCGACGGACATACATACTCACAGGCACCACATCCGATGCAGGCTGCCTCGTTGATGGCAGGAATCATTGGTGACTCCTCATCATTCTCATCCATAGGCACCATCTCGATAGCACCAGAAGGACAGTGACGGGCACAGTTGCCGCACTCCACCTCATCGGTAAGAACAACACAATTCTTCTTAATCCATACAGCATGACCTATCTGGATAGAAGACTTCTCGGGCTTATCCACATGAAGGAAAGCACCAGCAGGGCACACCTCAGAGCAACGAGTACACTCCGGACGACAGTAGCCTCGCTCATACGACATCTCAGGCAGCATCAGGTGCATAAGATCGGAAGAAGGTCGAAGGACATCGTTGGGACATTCAGAGACACAGAGCTGACAG